>Ga0315909_10009534_pt1 | contig 10491 bp, 14 predicted proteins | sample LakEriMetagenome_11_FD_203527 | JGI IMG/M metagenome (GOLD analysis project Ga0315909, IMG submission 203527) | Freshwater fungal communities from buoy surface, Lake Erie, Ohio, United States - Buoy 2 MA125 | ecosystem: Environmental > Aquatic > Freshwater > Lake | place: USA: Lake Erie, Ohio...
GAAAGACAATCGCAAAGTGAACCTGATTTGACGCTCAACCCTGCCGCCCCTCATCCGGGCGGCAGCATTGAACGCCACACGGCGGGACGAAAACCGAAAACCGAAAACCGAAAACCGATATGTACATCAATATCACATCACTGCTTGAACTGGACTGCTTCGACCTCTCGCACTCTCGCGCAGAGGGCGGTGAAAATGCAGGCCAGAACACTTGGAACGCCAGCAAAGCGCAGGCCAATAAAACGCCGCTGCTGGACACTGAAGAGAAGCTGGAAGCAATGCGCGACTTCGCGCGAAGCTCCGGCGGCTGGACACGGGAAGAAATAGCAGCATGGAACGCGGAAGAGATCAACGCTCTATTCCTGCAATGGGTGGCCGGTGACGTGCGCGAAGCAGGCGCTGACTCACTGGACGGGATTGACTGGGAAGAGTACGAAAAGATGGCAACGGAAGGAAGGGTTCCATCAAACCTCAGCAAAGGGGATGACGGGCAGATCAGCTTCTACCTCGGATCATAAACCAGTTTGACACTGTGAACATTCAACCCTAATATCAATTTCCAGCGGCAAACGCTGACAAACCAACGGGGGAGACACCCGCAAAACGTCAAAAGCAAAAACATGAAAACGAAATCCAACGAATACGGCACCCAAGCCGAACAGTTCTTGACCCTCAACGGGATCAAGTTCCGCGCCACACTCAGCGACACCAAGTCACCTGCATGGGGCAGCGATGGCAAACACGGCCACCACTACCGCGTGACGCTCAGCAAGCCCGCCAAACGCTTGACCTTCGACTTCTGGTCAAGCATCGCAGACGCGCAGAAAGGCATCAAAACCGTCCGCCCGTATGACGTGCTCGCTTGCGTGAATGGCGATGCGTACACGCCTGAGACCTTCGAAGACTTCTGCGCAGAGTACGGGTACGACTCGGACAGCATCAAAGCGTTGCAGACGTTCCGCCGCTGTTCCGCCTTCGCTAAACGACTCCGCGCCTTCTTCACGGCGGAAGAACTGAAGCAGTTGCAGGAAATTCAGTGACACCCGGCCCGGCCATCGCTGCAAAGCGGTGGTCGGCACGGATGGCACAAGCCAGCCCAAACCCATGAAAGCCCGTTTCCTCATCTCCTACCGCATCAGCGGCAAAACATACACAATCACCCTGCCCGGCATCTCCGCCGCGCACGTTCGGCAAGCCTGGGATCGTCCCGGTTCAACCCTGCTGAGCGTGTGCGAATGTGACTCCAACGGCTTGCCAATCTAAACCATGAAAACCAGACCACAAACCCGCCTGATCCGACCCGTTGACCGTGTAACCGATAACCGCCAGCACTGGCGGCTAAAGTTTGCCACCATCAAGCGCAACCACATCACTGAACCGGACACCGATGTCCAGTTCGTCAGGAACGACTTGCAAACGGCTAAAGTTTAACCATGCTGAGGCCGTATGTCAGAACCCATCAAGTACCCGAAGACCATCTCATGGAAAACCATGCGCAACGAAGAGATTGCCAAGATCGTCGGTTGCCACCCAAACACCGTGCTGCGTCACCGCGCCGAGAAAGGCAAGCCCAAGGCTCCGCGCAAACCCGGCAGCGGCAGCTTGCCGCGAATCCTCGACAGCAAAATCGACCTCAGCAAAACCGCCGCATGGAACGCGAAAAAGCAGAACGCTCACCCGCAATGGGTAGCCTACCGTATGCGTTTGCTGCGTGAGAAGCTCAAGCAAGCCGATGCCACCTCAGACGATAAAGAGTTCTGGGGTTGACCCAAGATCAAACGACCATGAGTGAAAAACTGGAAAGCGAAATGTCGGCTGTTATGCGCTCCTATTCTTGGAAGTGCGATGGCAACCGCGAGCGAATGCTGGAGATGGCCTTGCACGACCTCTGGCGGAATTATCCGGAATGGCCGAGCACGTTCGGGCCTTGCCTCAGTCCGGAGTGCGACGGATGTGGGCGAGGTTCTGGGTTCTGCGCCAAATGCGTGACGGGCGGAATCGCGGACATCGTCGGGAGCAGTGATAACGCTGAGGCCATGCGCCGTGTGATCGAGGATGCCCGTCAAACGGCCAACAAGCTCCGCGAGATGGTTTCTCCGCATAACTACAACTGCCCAACATGTGGACGGCACCATCCGTGCCGCCATTGCGAGCAAAACGACCAAACAAAGCCATGACCTTTTTCAAATCCATATTCACCGACAAGCTCGCCGCCATGCGAGCCGCCGCCCCCCGCGCTACCCTGCGCATGCTGCACGAGAGCAACGGCTTCTCCCTGTTCCTCGACGAGGCCGCAACCGCTCGCAAAGCGTCACAGCTTGGCACGTTGACCGACTACGCCGAGGACGTGCTAGAGGACAGTGTGCCGACGCTGTTCATCCCGTTGGAACACGTAATGAAGTTCGTGGAAGAGGCGACGGCAACCCACTCAGTCGCCTTCGTGGACGTGGTGCTCGCCACTCGCGTCAACGCCGCCCGGCACACGATGTACGCCTATTTTCCGAAGCGGCAGGTAGCCCCGCCGTGGACACGAAACCTCGTCAAAGTTGCTGACGCGGATGTTTTGCGCAAAAGGCCGAATCCGGTGTGGCCTTACACTGCCGCCGAGCAAGCAGACTTTGACGAGGAAGAGCGGAAGGGCAGACCTGTCGAAGAATCCGACGACTTTTGGGGTTGACCTTCGTGCCGCATCGTTTCAGTATAGTGAAATTCAAATGAGCAAACCCGAAACCCTCGGCGAGCGTCTTCAGCGCCTCCGCCTGACCGCTGGTCAAACCATACCCGACCTCTCCGACAAGTCCGGCGTAGCCGTCGGCACGATCTGGAACGTCGAAAATGGGGTGGGTGACACTCAGCTTTCCACGTTGCAGAAACTCTGCAAGGCTTTGAAAATCAACATCAGCGACTTGAACTTATGACACCCGAGAAACAGAGAATTGCGATTGCCGAGGCTTGCGGGTGGAAGGGAATCTCTGAACAGTTCCTTGTTGGGTATGCACCGTGGAGAACTGAGCCTTACTCAGACCGCGTGAACGCTTGCCCCGTGGACGAATTGGAGTGCTTCCCGCTAGACCCATTGCCAGACTACCTCAACGACCTCAACGAGATGCGGAAAGTAGAGGAGATGCTGCTTCCTGACGATGCCGCTTACTCGCAGAGATTCTTCTATGCTTCAGAACTAGGACGCATCACAGGCAACGATAACGGGAACGGCTGGAAGCCATTAAGTAACGACGCCTGCTTCCCCATACTCCATGCCACAGCAGCGCAACGCGCAGAAGCATTCCTCAAAACTTTAGAACTTTGGGCCGAAGAATAGACGACCATGCCTTCTGCATACTTCACAGGTAAGAGCGTCACCAGTCACACACTGGTCAAATCGCCAGCCAACACTTTCCGGGACTTCATTCAGCAGTTCATCAATCTGCCGGTGCCTCTCAGCGTCACCTATGCTGAGTACCATGCGATGAGCAAGAAGGAGCGAGCCAACGCCAAGCTCGTCGGGTATGTGGTGCCTTGCACGTTCGACCGTTCCCCTTGGGAGGGAAGGAGAATTGAGAACGCCCGTCCTTGCAACCTCATCATCTTGGACATCGACGACGCCGACGACGCAAGGCGTTTTGTGGAGAATCCGAGTCTGCTGGTCGAAGCGTTGGGAAAGTTCAACTTTGCCGCCTACCAGACGATCTCTTCAACGCCTTTGTTCCCGCGCATCCGCGTCATCGTGGAAGCGGACAACATTCCGGTCGAGCGTTACCCCGACGCCGCGCTGACGGTGGGTCAACTCCTGGGGCTGCCAAAGGTCACACGCGAGTCGGCGATCGTATGCCAGCCGATGTTCCGGCCAACCGTGTTCGCGGATCAAGACCCCGAGTTGGAGCATCCCGTGTTGGTGATGCACTTCGGCGGCAGAAGCTGCAAGCCTGACGACATCTCTACCGACGTGGACTCGCTGCCGGGGATCGTATCGGGCAGCAAACCGAGCCGTGGCCCATCGTCCGGCAGCATCGACGATTTCCTGACCTTCTTCCAGTTCCCCGTCGCTGGCGTGGACTTGGCGCAAATCGAGGAGGCGCTGACATTCATTGACGCCGACTGCTCACGACCTCTCTGGCTGGAGATAGCGGCAGCGTTGAAGCATCAGTTTGGCGCACTGCAAGACGACGAAGCGTTTACCCTGTTCGACACCTGGAGCGCCACCGGCACCAAGTACGAAGATGAGAAGGACACCGGGACAGTGTGGAAGTCCTTCCAAGAACAGGCCAAAGGCCGCAAGCCCGTCACCATTCGTTCACTGCTCAAGCGTGCAGTCGAGGGCGGTTGGAACAGCGATAAGGTCAAAGAGTCCAGTTTCAAAACCGTGTCGAACTGGATCATGTTCGAGTGCAAGTCCGCAGTCCAACTTATGAACGAAGGGGTGCGCCGTATCGCTGCCGCCCCGCTGCTCTCGCACATCGAAGAGGGCGCTTTGCTGCAAACGCTGGTGACGAAGTCTCGGCAGGACTACCAGCAACCATTGCCACTCATGGACGTGAAGCGTGAGTTGAAGAGCCTCCGCGAATCGCTTATCGCCAAACGCAGCGAGTCCGCCGAGGTGATCCACCCACCATGGTCTCTGGGGTTCGTCTATATCGCCGCCACCGACACCTTTTTGCGGCATCGCACACGGCAGGAATACAAGAAGGTGGCCTTCGACAGCGTCTTCGCTCGCAAGCTGCTACCCACGGCTGCCGAGTTGCAAGCAATCGGACGTGACGTCAATGAGCAAACGCTCAACACGCCCAAGGTGCTTCCGTCGCTCTACCTGCTCAACCACCTCAAGTGTCAGACGGTGGACGACGTAACCTACAACCCGTCGGCCCCGGAAGACATCATCACGCGAGAAGAAGGCAAACTGTTCGTGAACCTGTACCGCCGCAGCTTCCGCGAAGCCGACAAATCGTTGGCGAATTATGCCGAGGACGTGCTTTGCGAACAACTCTGCAACATCATCACCGAGCCAGCCTATCGCACTCACCTGCTCGACTGGATCGCCTATCACGCGCAATTCCCCGGCTCAAAGGTGCGCCACGCCTTGCTTGTGCAGGGGGTGGAAGGTTGCGGCAAGACTCTCCTGTTCGGCGTCATCCGCGCCATCCTGGGACTCGACAACACGCGATTGATCAACTCGGACACCATCAAGAAAGGCTGGAACGACTGGGCCTTCGGCAGTCAAGTCGTCTGCATTGAAGAACTCCGCGTGGCCGGGCAGAATCGTCACGAGTTGATGAACACTCTGAAAGAGCCGATCACCAACGACTACTTGCCCGTCAACGAACGCAACAAGAACACGCGCAACATCCAGAACCGCACGAACTACATGGCCTTCACCAACCATCACGACGCTATCGTGGTTGGCGAAGACAGTCGCCGCTGGTGGGTGGTGAAATCGAAGCTACAGCACAAGGAGCAGATTCGCGCCATCGTGGACAAAGACCCGGAGTATTTCAGCCGGTTCGCCGACTCGCTTACCACTCACGCAGGCGGCTACCGTCACCTGTTCGAGAACCGCACGATCAGTTCGACGTTCCGCCCGTCTGGTCCGGCACCGATCACGACCTATTTGCAGGAAATGATCGCCGACACCAGCGACGACGTGACTGCCGTGCTGAACCGCATCTGGGACAACGACGAGTGCAACCTGATCCAACCCAACGCTGTAGCCCTTGGTGCGCTGCGTGCTGCTCTCGTCACCGAGGGCATCCAGAACATCACTCCGAAGTATCTCACCCACGTTCTCCGCAACGCGGGCTTCTCGCCAGCCGGACGGCACATGCTCGCAGGCGAGCGGCAATACGTTTGGGCACGCGCCGACCGCCTTGAAGGCCAAAATCCCGTCGAAATGTTGTTGCATAAGTCTGAAAATTCATCCAATGTTTCTGACGCATGATACCGACCGCCGACTTCATCGCTCTCCTCAAAACCCACGATTGGGGATTCGAGTTGTCAGACGGCGACCGCTACACCCGTGGCCTCGCTTTTCAACGCAAACTCCTCTACATGTGCCAGCAACAGCCCGAGTTGTTCCGCCTTTACAATCACGCCAACAACCGCTTTATCCGCTCCCTCCCTTTCGACTTTCAATCAATCACCGGCAATTCGGTGAAGGATGAAAAACAACACACCCAAACACAAAACAACAATATGAAAGAAATCTTCACCCTCTTCTTCGACATCTGCATCAAACCGCTGATCGAAGCCATCAACAACCACGCTGCCTGCGTCCCCTCGAAAGCCGCCGTCACCGAAATCGCCGTCACCGAAGCTCCGGCTCCCGTCGTCGAGAAACCCGTCAAAGCCAAGGCTGCCAAGGCTGCCCCAGCCCCCGCACCGGAACCTGAGGCTCCAGCCATCAGCGAATCCCGCTTGCGCGAAACCGTGAAGACTCTTCCGAACGAAGGCAAGCTCAAGCTCAAGGCTTACTTCCAGAAGAAGTTCAACTACAACACCATGGCTGAGATCGCCGCCGAGCATTACGCCGACATCCACGCCGCCGCCATCAAGATCGGTGCCGTTGACACTGACCCGGACGCACCGGCTGAAGAAGTGGACCTCGGCTAAGACCGACACACCGCAATCTGCCGTCACTCCGCAAGGGGTGACGGCTTTTTGGGTACAGACTATGGAAACTCATACCGAAGCCCCCACTTTCTCCACAGAAACAGACAAAGATTACCCGTCTCTGGCGGGACTCACCAAACGCGAATACTTCGCTGCGATGGCAATGCAAGGACTCCTCGCCAACCACCAGTTGGTGATAAAACATGACCATGCGGACACGACGGGAGAAGGATATGATTTTTACGAAGACATCGCTGAAAAAGCCATCATCCACGCGGTTTGCCTTATCGCGGAACTCAACGACCCTACTTAACATGACCGCCGACACCACCCCCGAACACTCCCGCCTCTCACCGTCCAAAGCCCACACCTGGACCGAATGCACGGCTGCCCTTGCTTTCGTCAAGGCTAACGAGCATCGACTTCCTCCTGACGAGTCAGGACCGTCCGCCATCGAAGGTACGAAGGCCCACACGGTTGCCGAATACCTGCTGCTAGGCAAACCCTCCCCCAAGTGGGCCAGCAAAGAAATGCTGCGTCACGGCCAAGCGTATGCCGAGTTCTGCCACGAAGTCATGGGGCCGAAGCGTGACGTGATTCGCTGGGGTGCCGAGTTCCGAGCGCCACTCTACTACCTCCCCAGCGAACGCGGCACGGTGGACTTCCACGCCATCACCAAGGGTGGCGTCCACCTTGTTGACTACAAATACGGCTACGACCCGGTCGAGAGCGAGAACAACCTGCAAATGGCAATCTACGCCCGCAGTTTGATCGAATCCATGTTCGACGGGTTCTGGATGGACCTGCCTGCCGACTCTTACCCCGTCACGATGACCATCTTCCAGCCACGGCTGGAGCAAGATCACGTCACTTGGACAACCAACTGGGGCGAACTCAAGAAGTTCACCGACGAACGGATCACGCCCAAAGCCGCAGCCATCTTGCGCGGAGATCCCGGCGTGTTCAAATGCGGTCCGAAGATCTGCAAGTGGTGCCGTGGAGCCGCCATCTGCGAGACCTACAACAACGCCATGCTGGAGGACTTCAAGAGCGAAGTGCTGGAGGTACTGGAGGGCAACACGCTTCCAGCAGCGTCCACCATTACCGACGAACGGCTAGCGCAAGTCTTCATCAATCGCGACAAGCTGCTGGACTGGCTCAAAGAGATTGAGAAGTTCGTCAGTGCCCGCCTGATCTCCGGCAAAGCCTTGCCCGGCGTCAAGCTGGTGTTATCCCGTGGCGGACACCGCCGCTGGACCGACCCCGTCGCTGCCGGGAAACTGCTTCTCAGCCTGAACCTTCCACACGACGAAGTCTATCCGCCGTCTGACGTGATCACGCCAGCCGTGGCCGAGAAACTCACCGACAAGATGAAAGGAGCGAAGATGATCGAGCTTCAACGTCTGATCATCAAGCCGCTCGGCTCCCCGGTGGCCGTGCCTGAAAGCGACCCACGCAAGACGTATCAGAGCGACCTGACCGGCGACTTCGCTGGAGTAGATTTGAACGAAGCATAACACTTTGGGGTTGACCCGCAGAATCCTCTGTGGATATTCAGCCTCTACCGCACAACGCGGCGACCCGAGAAACACCAAACCGAAAACATACTAACATGAGCCAAGCCGTAACTGATCCAAACGTCATCCTGCTGAAAAACGTCAGGTTGTCCTACCCGAAAATCTTTAAGCCCGCGCCTTTCGGCGACGAAGGCGGAGATCCTTTCTACAGCGCCAACTTCATCCTCGACAAGAAGGCCAACGCTGAAGCTATCAAAGCCGTCGAGGCCCGCATCGACGCCCTCAAGAAGGACAAGTGGAAGGGCAAACCTCCGGGCGGTATCAAACCGTGCCTCCGCGACGGCTCCGAGCGAGACGGCAGCGACGGATATGGCGACGGCGTCATGTTTTTGTCCGCCAGTTCCAAGCAGGACCGCAAACCCCGCGTGGTCAACAAGGCGTTCGAGCCTCTGACCGCAGAGGACAACAAGCCCTACGCTGGCTGTTACGTCCACGCCTCCGTGCGCCTTTGGGCCATGGACAACAAGTACGGCAAGCGTATCAACGCTGAGTTGCGCGTGGTGATATTCCACGCCGACGGCGAACCGTTTGGCGCTGCTCCTGTGGACGCCGAATCTGAGTTTGCTGGTGTGAACCTGGACGACGAGTCCGAAGCCACTCCCGTCGCCAAACCGGCTGCCAAGAAACCTGCTGCCGATCTGAGCATCGACGACATGTAAAGGATTGAGAAATGTAAGGGTGTAGATTCTCACTAATCAATCGTGACCCTCGGAGACGTGCAAAGCGTCTCACCACCACCAATCTTCAAACATCATGCCGGACAAGAAACCAAATCTTAGTGTCGGACGAGGCGAAAAGTTGCCTGTGTCCAAAGGTGCAGGACTCACCGCCAAGGGTCGTGCAAAGTACAACGCGGCTACCGGCTCCAACCTCAAGCCGCCAGCACCGAACCCCAAGACCGATGCGGACAAGGGCCGGAAGGCCAGCTTCTGCGCTCGCTCTAGCGGGTGGAACGGTGAACGCGGCAAAGCAGCGCGGAAACGGTGGGGCTGTTGACCGATTTGATAAGCCAAGAGAGTCACGACCAAGGGTTCTGTATTCCCCCTTTCTATCGGAGTAGCCGTCAGCCTGCTTGGTATCCTTGGCGCTGACACCAATTTTAACACGACGAACCCGTATGACAGCATGGCATTTAGATTTTGAGACACGTTCGATGGCGGACATCAAGCGCACAGGCGCTTTCCGTTACGCGGAAGACCCGTCCACCGAGATCCTGTGTGCCGCTGTGGCAAAGGACGACGGCGAACCCCTGCTGTGGGTCAACCCACGGTTCACGTTCGACGACATGAGCGTGTGCAAATCTTCTCCCGGAGTGATGGATTTGATCAACGAGATGAACGCTAGCGATGCTCCGGTGTACGCGCACAACGCATACTTTGAACAGGCGATCACCAATCACTGCCCAAACAATCGTTGGTTCCAGATCGACATAAGCCGTTGGCGCTGCACCGCTGCGATGTCCCGGCGTGCTGCAATCCCGCCGTCGTTGGAGAAAGCCGCCGAAACACTCGGACTGCTTCAGCAAAAAGACAGCAAAGGCAAAGCACTGATCCGCAAATTCTCCATCCCGCAGAAAGCCACCGGCGAGTTTATCCACCCCATCTACCGGCAGGACGACTTCATCGCTTTTTGCGAATATTGCGTTCAAGACGTTCGCGTGGAACAGGGCATTCACAAAGCCCTCAAGCACTTTGAGTTGACCGGCGACACTTTGGCCGCGTTTCAGGCCGACATGGCAATCAACAGCCGAGGCTTGCCGGTCAACTTGCCTGCCCTGCGTCACGCGCAGTCGCTGATCGAAGCCAACGAGGCCCGCATGACGGAGGAGTTTCGGCAACTCACCGGATTCAACCCGACGCAGCGCGACGTGCTTCTAAAGTGGCTCAAGGATCACGGGTTTGAGGGGGACAACCTCCGCGCCGACACGCTGGACGAGCAGCTTGAGTCTGTGGAGTTCGACCCTACCTCAGAGGTGGGACGTGTGCTGCAAATCAAGAAGTCATTGAGCTTCGCCAGCATCAAGAAGGTGGAAGCGATGATCAAGTGCGCTTGCGCCGACGGTCGCGTGCGCGGCACGTTGCAGTTCTACGGCGCTGGCACCGGACGTGCTGCGGGTCGCCTCATCCAACCGCAGAACTTCAAACGGCCCACCATCGCCAACACGGACGCCTCCTACGCCGACATCTGCTCGGGCCAAAGCGAAGAGCACATCGAGCTATTTCACGGTCCATTGCTGGAGGTCATCGGTTCGTCCATCCGTCACTTCATCCACGATCCCGAGGGGCCGATGTTTGACGTGGACTTCTCAGCAATC
>Ga0315909_10009537_pt1 | contig 10488 bp, 10 predicted proteins | sample LakEriMetagenome_11_FD_203527 | JGI IMG/M metagenome (GOLD analysis project Ga0315909, IMG submission 203527) | Freshwater fungal communities from buoy surface, Lake Erie, Ohio, United States - Buoy 2 MA125 | ecosystem: Environmental > Aquatic > Freshwater > Lake | place: USA: Lake Erie, Ohio...
ATGATGAGCTTGGTCTGGCCAGACTGGAAGTCGGCAATGGCCTTGTCGCGCTTGGCCCGTGCGGTATCACCCACCACGATCACGGGTTTGTGGGCCTTGAGTTCATCTTGCAGGGCTTGGACCACATCCTTGTGGTGCGCAAACACCACCACTGGCTCATCGGCCTGGAGCAAGTCATCGATGAATTCACTGGCGGCCTTGACCTTGCGCATTCCGGCCTCGCGCATGACTTCGGCCAGACCCTCAAAGGCCAGCAAGGCATTGGGGTTTGCCATCAAGGCATCGGCATCAAAACTTTGCTCCCGTTTGTCGTTGGGTAGGTCAAAGGTGATCAGACTGACTTGTGGCTCTTTGTAGTCCTTGAAGATGGTTTCTTTCTTTCTGCGCATGACATGGGGCTTCATCATGTCTTTGAGTTCTGGCAGATTTGACGCGCCACTGGTATCCAAGCCCCATGGGGCATTCCACATCTTTGCGTATCTAGCTGCAAAGTCGTACCAGCCACCTCGGTAAATGCCAAGGCCGTGCAAAATGGGCCACAGCTCGATGGGCCGATTTGGAATTGGTGTGCCCGAGCAGGCATAGACATAATCAATCTTCTTCATGGCCAGCATGGCGGCCTTGGTCCTTTGCGCTTTTGGATTCTTAATCCTGTGGCACTCATCCAAAACTAGAGTGTTATATCTGTCCAAATCCGTTTGTGCGTATTGCAACACATCGTAGTTAATGATGGTGATATCGGCTGAATTTACCTGTGAAGCCTCGCGTTTTCCATTGACAACATGAAGTGAGACATTGGGGGCCAGCTTGGCAAATGCCGCCTCCCAGACTGTCTTGGCAATGGCTGGGCAGACGATCAGTGCGGGTAGGTTTTCAAGTGCAGCAGCTGCTGTGGGTAGCGTCTTACCAACTCGTGGCTGGTCGGCCAGTATGGCCCTGCGCCTGGACAGCAAGAAGAGCTTGGCCTCTTGCTGGTGGGGGAATAGTTGCATTTCGTTTTCCTCGTTTAATTTGTTTGCATCATATACGATTTGTGCTAAAGTGCAATTTCTGTTTGACGACAGAAACGTAAAAACCTAAACCCTTAAAAGGAAAAAACCATGTCTACTAGAGTCGTAACCGGAAAAGTTCGTTTTTCTTATTTCTCAGCTTTAACAGCTCGCAGGAATGAAATGAACGGCAAAGAAGAGTTCTCAACCCAAGTGCTTGTCCCCAAGACAGACCTTGACACTGTGAACCAATTGAAAGCGGCAGCCAAGGCCGCATTGACCGCCAAGTTTGGGGACAAGATTCCCAAGACTGTGCGCAACCCCTTGCGTGATGGCGACACTGAAGTCAAATCTGATGGTGGACCACTTGGGCCTGAGTACGCTGGCCATTACTTTTTCAACACCAAGTCAACCAATAAGCCTGGCGCAGTCGATGCCCATGGCCATGACATCTTGGGCAGCCAAGATATTGTCTCTGGCGACTATGGCCGAGTCAGTCTGAATGCCTATGCCTATGACCAGGCTGGCAATAAGGGTGTGTCGTATGGTCTGAACAACATCATGCTGTTGTCCAAGGGTGACTCGCTCGGTGGTGCAAAGCCATCAGCGGCCAGTGACTTTGGCGTGGTGGCAGGCAAAGGCTCTGCACCAGTGGCCGAGTCAGTCGATAGCGACTGGTGATCTGTCGATCAGTTTCTCAAGGGCCAAGTGCAATTGATTGACTGATGTCCATAGTGGCTCAACAGTCCCAGACAGCCATCGGCTCACCTGGGACTGCTGAATGCCAGCCTCATTGCACACCGCAGCCATGGTGATCTTGTGAGCCTTGGCCTTTGCCTTGATATCGTGAATTGATTGCATGACCGCATTCTAATTGCGCTTTATGTATAAAAACAACAGATTAAAATAATTCTTGCAAGATATTTGTTTTCTGTCTTACACTGTTACTACTGTGCAACTTAAACGAAAGAAACCGATGAAACCCTCAACCGAATCCCTCTTGGACTATTTGACTGCCTTGGCCATTGGCGTTGGCTTAGCTGCTTTACTTGTGGCATGGTGGTCAACATGAACAAAACACCCCCATGCCCCAAGGGCCTCTTTGAATTTGCCTGCTCAGTTGAAGATGTTGACCTTATATGCTTTCTGGAATACAGCCCAGAAGAAAAGGGATCAGTTGATTCCCTTGGCTCACCTTATGAGCCTGATCTTGAAGAGGGCATGATGCTCAATAACGCATACATTGCTGGCACTGATGTGGACATTGCCCACATGATTCTGCAAAGCCTGGTGGACCACATTGAAGTCTCTGCGCTGGAGAAGCTCAATGACCGATAAAGAATTGCCACTCGCCCTTGAGGCTTGCTTGGACCTGACCATTGCCCTGACTGCACCAGAGGGTTATGGCCATGCCACCACTCAAGAGATAAGAACCCACGCATTCGTTGTCAAAACAATGCTGGAGCGCTTGAAATCCCGAATGGAGAGTGGCACATGGCCAGAGGCTTAAAACCCCGTGTAGAGCCTGCCATTGAGGCAGCACTGCAAAAGAAAGGCAATCTGTCTGACCTTGATCTGGCCAAGTTGTGCTTTTGTGCCAGGCGCAGTGCAGCCAGAATTCTGTTTGATTTGCACCGCCATGAATTGGTATATATCAGCGGATATACCAGAGTCAGCGCCAATGGCCAGTGGCGGCCACTGTGGTCATGGGGGGAGGGTGTTGATGCCATAGCGCCTGGGCCAGTGCCAGGGTCTGAGCGCATTAAGAAATACCGCGACAAAATGAGTGCAGACGACAAAGACTTTGACGCTGCCAGACGTAGACAGAAAAGACGGGTTGTGAAACGCGACCCACTGGTAGCCGCGTTTTTTGGGAGTTGATATGAAGAAAATTATGCTTTCAATTGGCAAAGACTTAACTTCAGACTATGCGTATCTGAAAACTAGGAATCACTTGCAGACACTTCCTCTTGAAGATCAAAAAAAGTTCTTTGAAGATGCCATTAAGGAAATGACGACAGCAATCCACCGGATAAACGTTGTCTTGCAAGTTCAGCCTCATAAATAGGCATGATTTGATCAAGCCATTGTTGATCAGGCATTTGGAATTGGTGAGACATCTTCACAACCCCTGCTTTTTCATCAGCGCTCAATAAATTCCCAGCCTTATTGCGTCTAAGCCCCGCAGCTTGAAATATTGATGGGAACATATTTTGTACTGGGATTGATACAGGAAGACTTCCAGCTTCTGCGCCAATAATCCCTCGGTTGTATGTATTGTGTCCAGCGATTGGATTTAAAGATGCGCCTGGCAATCCAAAAAATGTTGACAATCCACTGTCACCTACTTTTGCATTTGCAAGCATTGGGTGATTTGCAGCTTGAATAATGTCGTCATAACTTGGAAACCCAAGTTGTTCAATACGTTTTTGTTTTGCTGCAAAAGCAATTTGTTTTCTAAGTTGTCCAGCATCTTTATCCATTATTTGAGCCATAGCCCCTGGATTGTCAAAGCCTAAGAAATTAGGGAATTTGCTTTGAACAATTGCATTTGCTTCTTTAAAGGCTTGAGCAGATGGATTCAATGCTGGAATTTGTCCCATTATCAGTTCTGAAATATGCGTACTAAAGTCGGGCGAATCTTTTGGATTCATTGAGAAAAATACACCTCTTGGCGTGAGATTTGTTTGTTCTGCTACTTTATTGAAGTGAGCTTGTTTTCCCATTGCTGCCGAATCAAGAGATGCCCAAACATTGGGAGAGCCAATCTTGCTTTGAATAATTGGATATTGGAATCCCCCCTGCATATCAACAGGGACTGCAAGTGGCACTCCATTTATATTTGTATATTGAACGCCAGCCCTTGTTGTATCCCCTGCGACTGGGACAAGTGGCTCACCACCTCTGTACATGTCTACTGGAGAAATTATATTTGGCGTTGTATCAGCCGTTTTTGTCATTTGAGTAGACCCAGTTTCGCGCATGATTTCTCTTGCTGCAAAGCCTGGATCGCTCATCTTTTTAATGTATCTGCTCATATTTGTTTTGTCAGGACCTGACAAACCAGAATATGGATTATTGGAAAGCGCAATACTTGGCTTTAAAAATGGATGCTGAATAACATTTGACTTAGTACCCTGCGCCAGATCACGCAATACATCAGCGCCAGCACCACCGCGCTCAAGCATTCTTTCGACTCTTGGGGCCATGGCCCGTTCAAGGTCCATGCCCCTGCGCTCGGCTTGGGCCAGATAAGCCTGGCGAGGGATTGAGCCAAGTGCAATGGCTTCTGGGATGACTGGTGGCAGCTTGCTTGCTTCCATAAACTGCGCAGCCTTCTGCAAAGCCTCTTGGGCCACCTTGCCCCTTGGGACATAGGTGTTGCGCTCCATAAATTTCTTGGCTTCTTCTTCGGCAATTCGATTGGCTTTTGGGCTGCCATAGTAGCCACTGGTGATGCCTTTGAATAGGCCATATGGAGCGCCAACAACACCAGACAAGAGTCCAGTGCCAAGGGTTGCACCAGTCTCGCCAATGCCTTCCAAATAGTCCAGCAAGCCTGCCATGTTTACTCCTGTGCGCCAATAGCAGCGCCAAATCCAAGTTGTTCAGCCTTCTTGCGCAATGACTGGGCCATTGGCTCGACCTTCATAATGTTGGCCTTACCCATCATCATTGCTGCCAACTTGGGATCAAGCATTGCCTCAACAAGCAATTGCTGAATCTGCTGGTCCGGCAATTTGTACAAAAAGTCCAGTGGTCGCGTCATGGTGCGCAGTGTCGTGTTGTCAGCCATGGACTCGCTGAACACTCGGCCAATCAGATTGCCCATGCTCATGTTCTGGAATGTGTTTGAACCAGGGGCTTTCACGCCTGGTGCAGTTGCAGCCTGGCCACGATTGATCTCATCAATGATGTTGTCTAGTCTGCGCTGTGCAGCTGGTGACAGTTGAGTGCCAATGTCCTCGGCCTTCTGGGCCACTTGTCTGCGCAGGGCAGCAGCGGCCAAGACTGGCTCTTGCGTAATCAAATTAGGCTGACCAGTTGTAACCTTTGCCTCAATGCCTTGCAATAGACGCATTTGGTCAATGGCGCTTGATGACTTCTCAAACTGACTCATGTAGTTCTTAAAGCCTGGAGCGCCAGATTCGATCACATTGTCAATGACGGGCAGCAGCTCGGCCAGCTGACCTTTGGCCAGACGCAAGTTGGCCTGTTCGCCAGACAGTTTTCCGGCCATGGCATCTGTGATGTCTTTTCGCACGCTGTACAAAGCCATGGGGTCAATCGTGCCAGTCTCTTTGTCCACACGTTTGGCCAACAGCTTGCTCACATATTGCATGGCCTCATCCACTGTCTGGCGCTGCGTTGCCGGATTGGACATGATGCCTGAGATGGCATCGGCAATTGGCAAGACGCTGACGGGTTGCTTATCGGCAAATGCCGATGTGCGCAATGGGCCTGTAATGCTAGCGCGTTTAGCTTCAGCATAAGGAATAGAACCAGGCATTGTCACATCGCCACCGCGGCCACCAAGCCTTCTGAATGACTCAAGCAAAGCCTGCTGATTTGAAGACAAAACGCTTGGGAATGCGCCAGACTGGTCCAAGCCTCGAATGGCAGTCTCAGCCGCAGCCAGACCAGGATCACGCGCACCAGCCGCTGTCGTGACGCGAACACCTGGGACAAGTGGCTGGGCCTGCTGCAAGTTTTGCATGGCGCGTTGTGGGTCTGTGGCCAATTTGTTCAAGACATTGCCGACAATGACTTCACGGCCTGCTTGTGTAAATGGCTTGACCATTGCACCAGGGGCTTCTAAGATTCTTTGTGTAGGCGATAGCTTTGGACCACCAGGCGCCACCATGCCAGCCAACATTGCACCGCCAACTTGAAGAGCTGGAGGCGCTCCACCTTCGCGCAACATTCCACCAGCGCCTGATGCTGTCAGTGCAGCCGCTGTCTGGGCCTTGGGGCTTTGTGCAAAGAATTGGGCCAAGTCTCTGGCCATGCCAGGCAATTTTGGCGCCACTTCAGCAGCCGCACGGGTGACACCACCAACACCATAACCAGCAGTGGCCACATCTTGGATGACGCGCTCTTGTCCTGTTCTGGGTTGTGGGAAACCAATAGCTGACAATGTTTTTTCAACTGCTTGGGTTTGTGTTGGGATGCTTGTCCCAGCTGCTAAGTTAAAAAGATTGACCATGGGGTCAACCACCATGGGCAGCATACCGCCAGCAGTCAATACAGTTTGGGCCATGGGGCGTGTGGCCAGACCAACTTGGCGGCCTAATGTGTCTGGTGGCATTGCTGGTGCAGCAGCTGGAGGCGGCATTGTTCTAAGCACCTCGGTGATCTGCTCCATGGTCATATCGTCTGGAAACCCAACCGGACCAACACCAATCACATTTACATATTGGGTCATAACTTCACCTTACTGGTAAACATATTGTTTTTTGACTGGGTCCCAAGTTGGAACACCAGGCATCATTGGTTGCGCAGTAGGCGCAGGCGCAGGCGCTGGTGCAAGTGGTATGTAAGGAGTGTATGCCTTACCCGCAGATTTTTTCATTCCTTCTGTGACTACGCGCCTAGCTTCTGCTTTTTGCGCAATCTTCTCTGGTGTGTCTCCCACCATTGGGAAATAGGTGGCATATTCTTGTCGCGCCTCATCTGCACCAATGGCAGCGCCAGATTCTTTGCGGAGCTTGGCGCGAATCCAATCTTGCGCAGCCTGGTCATACATCTGAGTGTCTGCGCTTTGAACAACACCTCGCGCTAAAGCACCACCAACAAATGGCACAGCCTCGGCCACTCGAGTGCCCATTCCTGGCTGTGAGCCTGCTGGTAGTCTTTCAAAAATGCTTTGAGCCAACTCCATGCGCTGGGCAAAGCCAGCAGCGTTTGACTGACCCTCGGTTGGCGCTCCGCTTGCGCCTTTAAGTTGACCGCTTGGCCCCATGACTGGCACGGCCACACCACCGCCTTTAGGCACATTAAAAAATCCTTCTGGAGTGTCAACTCGGTCAAAAGCACTACGGGCAAATTCTTGCTGGCGTAAACCAAGACCAGCTTGAGCCACACCCAAATTGGCTCTGGAAATATCAAGATTTGCAATCTCACTTGGAGTCATTGTTTGGGCAAATGTTTCGCCACCCTTCAATGCCGATTTATTAACAGCCACAGTCTGACCGCCAAGGTTTTGCAAGACGACATCGCGCTTTGGACCATAGCCTGTCATGGTCTTAACGCTGCCGTCTTTGTATTGCTGGACCAAAATGGGGTTGCCTTTGGTGTCTGTCACTTCAATGGGCTGGCCAACTATTTCTGGTCTTGGGTTAAGTTTCTCAGACATTTCCTGATAACGCTTGGCATCTTCAGACCTACCTTGAGCTGCATAAAGGTCTGCAATCTGCTGATACTGACCAGCCTTAATTTCGTTGGCGCTTGGCGGCTGAATGCTTGCAGCCAGTTCGGCACGGGCCACCTTGGGGCCAAATGGGCCAGCCTCAGAAACAGGCGCTCTTAAAGCCTGCATCTCTGGACTCAATGCAGTTGGGGGTTTGGTCAAAACACCAGCGACTTGCTTTTGCAATTCTTGGGCTGTTTGCATTTCTTTCAGCTTTCCACCCAAAATCAAATCTTGAAAAGACCCAGCTCTTGCCTGCTGATAACCTTGCTGGCCAGCCTGCAAAGCTGATCCAAGTGCTTGGCCCAAGTTGATTGGTGTTGTGCTTCGGCCACTGGCTTGAAGCAATGCAGCAGCTGCTGACAGTGCAGCATTACGGCCCAAGAGCTTGCGCTGATCTTCTGTCAGCAATGCGTCAAGCCCCGTTGGCGTTGCACCAGGCATCCCGCCAAACAGATTGCCTAAACTTGCAAAATCAAATTGAGTAGCCATATTTCCACCTTAATCCAATAAACCTCTGAGGCGAGTATTAACCACATCGCCTCTGCTCATCATGTTAGTTGATCCAGTATCTGGTGCAAGCAAAGATGCAGCCCTCATGGCTTGTCTTTCCTGACCAGGCTTGATGGCCAGTTCTGCCACCGGAGTTCCAGCTCTATCCATGGCCACCGCCACATTGTCAAAGCCCTTGGCCTGATCGTGCGCATAGCCAAACAGCGCCATGCCAACATCACGCTCAGACCCTTGGTCAATGATCTTGACCTTTGATGGGTCACTGGTGATCACAATGCCACGGCTTGTCTGAGCCACTGTCAACCCGTCAGGGATGCGAGACGGCATGGGTGATCCAGGCGTGATCAGGATGGTGTCACGCTTGCTTGAGGGATCAAGCAAAGCCATGAGCTGCGCGTCAGCGTAGCGTTGTGGCTCTGGGGTTGGGTTTCTTTGCATATTAAATCAAGGCTGCCAATGCGCCAAGGCCAGCGCCAGTGCCTGCTGTTACTCCCAAAGTACCAGCCAATTGCGATCCAGCCAAAGCACCGCCCAGCAATCCAGCACCCACATTCTGAGTGTATGGCGTTGTCGATTGCATCCCTAAATTGGCCGGAGTAGCACCAAGACTTGACTGGACAATGCCCAGACGTTGGAGGCCAATGTTGCGAATGGCATCCATTTGTTGCTGGTCCAAAGCCTGACGCGCACCGCCAGCACCCATGACCGCTTGAGCGCCACCAAGACGCAATGCTTGTTGCTGTGCAGCCAAACTGCCTAGCTGGCTTGCACCACCTAATCGCAATTGAGCGCCTTGCAAGCCTGCTTGCTGATTGGCAATGTCGGCTGCTGATCTGCGGCCAATGTCAGCCTGCTGCATGGCCATGGCCTGATTGAATGCCTGCTCGTTCAGAGTTGTCCCAAGTGTGGCAGCCTGCTTGGCAAACCCTTGGTTGGTCAGAGCCTCGGCCACACCTTGGCGTGATCCACCAAATGCACGGGCAGCTGTGGCGCGTTCACCAGTTTGGGCAATGGCAGCGCGTCTTGCAGATTCCAAATCAGACAATGCATTGGTGCGCACTGCTTCTGTATAGGGATTCATGTAACTGGCAATTGAGCCTGGACCAGTCATGCCAAGATTGGTCTGCTGCGCTGTAAGTTGATTGGGCTGATAAACACCACCATAAGCCGCCATCTGCGCGGCCAAGTCTGTGCCAGATATGCCTGGGCCAGCAAGGCCCGTGTTGACCAGAGCTTCCTCGCCTGCCTGGTACATTGGATTAAAGCCAGCAATCTGCTGAGTTGGCAATGCACCAGCGACCCCTTGGGCCTGCTGAAAGTTGGCCAAGAATGCTTCTTTGATCTGTGGATCAATGGAGCTTGTTGAGGTTGTTGTTCCACCTTTTGACATATCGCCACCTTATCCGAGTAAAGATTTCATTTTCTTGGCTGGCACTTTGCCTTCATTGATCATGTCCAAAAGACCTTTGCCGTATTTATCGACAGAAGATTTTTTGATGACATATTCGCCAATATCAAGGTTGACAGCGCCATCATCTGGACCAGGTGGGTTAGCGCCAAACATCAAGCCACCATGGACATAACCACCTTTGGCCATAGCGTTGCCAGTGCCAGCGCCTGCGCCTGTTCCACCGCCACCATCGCCACCACCCTCACCGCCAACACCGCCACCACCGCCACCATCAACAAGATAGCCTGTCAACCCGCCAGCCCTTGCAGCCGCTGCATTAGCCGCCCTGAGATTCTCATAAAGCATGGGGTTATAGCCACCCATGGCAGTGTTGGCCACAACACCCGCATAAGGATTCACCATCTGAGGGCTTATTGCCCTGATCTGTGAATAAGGTGATGCGCCACCAGCTGTCACGGCAGGGTTGTACTGAGCGCCAATGGGAATGCCCATGTAGTTTTGGAAATTCTGAGCTAGGCTTTGTGGCTGATAGTTAGACACAGCTGGAGCGCCCACAGACTGGGGCTGCAATTGCGACTGAGACAGCAGGCCAGTATTTAAAAATGGTCTGTAAGCCTGCACAGCCTGAGTCAATGCATTGGTAGGGTTTTCAGTGACATATTGGCCGACAGCTCTATTGAATGAAGCATTAAATGTTGCTGGTGTCAATGTGCCGTTTTGCAAAGCATTGAGCCAAAAGTCATAGCCGCCTTGGTCAATTTGGTTTGTTCCAGTGCCAAAGCCTGTGCGGCCAATGCCACCATAGGCTTGCGTGACTAGGTTGCGATACAGCGCTGAATTATCGACAACATTACCGCCACCGCCTGTGACAACATTGCCACCGCCACCAGTTGTGACAACATTGCCACCGCCACCAGTTGTGGCAGCAGCTGCGCGATCTGCATCAATCTGTGCAGCAAGTGTAGGATTAGCCGCACGAACCTGATCGACCAATGTATTGAATTGGCCAAGACCTTTATCTTGCCAAAACGCAATTGCGTCTTCATTGGGCCTTAATTCAGCCTTTGGATTGGCTGCATACGCTGCTAATACTTCTGCTCTTGTTGCCATAGTCTTTCCCCTATAAGTCCTTTGCAAGCACAGCCCATTGTGGACTGTACCCTTCG
>Ga0315909_10009538_pt1 | contig 10488 bp, 7 predicted proteins | sample LakEriMetagenome_11_FD_203527 | JGI IMG/M metagenome (GOLD analysis project Ga0315909, IMG submission 203527) | Freshwater fungal communities from buoy surface, Lake Erie, Ohio, United States - Buoy 2 MA125 | ecosystem: Environmental > Aquatic > Freshwater > Lake | place: USA: Lake Erie, Ohio...
CTGCTCGAGCACACGAAGACGATCGAGAAGCGCCAGATGAAGGAGCAGCTCCTCGACGCGATGGACCTCGAGCGCGAGAAGGGCATCACGATCAAGTGCCATCCGGTGACGATGAACTTCACCGCTCCGGACGGTAAGCAGTATATCCTCAATCTCATCGACACCCCGGGCCACGTCGACTTCGCCTACGAAGTCTCGCGCTCCCTCGCCGCCTGCGAAGGCGCGGTGCTCCTGATCGACGCGTCCCAGGGCGTGGAAGCCCAGACGGTCGCCAACGCCACCCTCGCGATGAACCAGGGCCTCGAGATCGTCCCGGTCATCAACAAGGTCGACCTCCCGAGCGCCCGCCCGGAGGAAGCCCGCCGCCAGGTCGAGGACATCCTCACCATCCCCGCGCAGGACGCCGTCCTCGCCTCGGGCAAGTCCGGCATCGGCATCGACGAGATCTTCGCCGCGATCATCAAGCGCGTCCCGCCGCCCCGCTGGTCCGATTACCCGCAGCACCGCGCGCTGGTCTTCGATTCCCTCTTCGATTCCTACAAGGGCGTCATCAGCTACGTCCGCGTCTTCTCGGGCACCTTCAAGGCCGGCCAGACGATCGAGCTGATGTTCAACGGCGTCCGCTCCGTCATCAAGGAAGTCGGCGTCTTCTCGCCCAAGATGAAGCCGCAGGACGAACTCGGCCCCGGCTCGGTGGGTTATATCGTCATCAATATCCGCGAAGTCGCGGACGTGAAGGTCGGCGACACGATCACCCTCGCCAGCGACCCCGCCAAGGAGCCCGTCCCGGGCTTCAAGGAAGTCAGTCCGATGGTGTTCAGCGGCATCTACCCGCTCGACACGGCCGACTACGAGAAGCTCAAGACCTCGCTCGCCAAGCTGGCGATCAATGACTCTTCGCTGACTTACACCGCCGAGAGCTCGACTGCGCTGGGCTTCGGCTTCCGCTGCGGCTTCCTTGGCCTGCTTCACATGGAGATCGTGCAGGAACGCCTCCGCCGCGAGTACGACCTCGACATCCTTTCGACCTACCCGTCCGTCGTCTACAAGGTCTACACCACCGACGGCGTGGAGCACATCCTTGACAACCCGGTGTCGATGCCGGACCCGTCCGCCATCGAGCACATCGAAGAGCCGACCATCCGCGCCAACATCCACATCCCCGGCACCTCGATCGGCGACATGCTGACGCTCGTCCAGGAGAAGCGCGGCATCTGCGAACGCACCGAGACCATCGACGGCGACCGCGTCGTCCTCGTCTGCCTCCTGCCGCTCAACGAGATCCTCGTCGATTTCAACGACCGCATGAAGTCCATCACCCGCGGCTACGGCTCGATGGACTACGAGCTCGGCGAATACGTCACCTCCGACCTCGTGAAGATGGACATCCGCGTCAACGAGGAGCCGGTCGACGCCTTCTCGTCGATCGTGCACGCCTCCAAGGCCGAAGGCCGCGGCCGCGCCCTCTGCGAGAAGCTCAAGGAACTCCTCCCGCGCCAGCTCTTCAAGATCGCCATCCAGGCCGCCATCGGCTCCAAGGTCATCGCCCGCGAGACCATCGGTTCGGTCGGCAAGGACGTCACCGCCAAGTGCTACGGCGGCGACATCACCCGCAAGCGCAAGCTCCTCGAGAAGCAGAAGGAGGGCAAGAAGCGCATGAAGCAGATCGGCAAGGTCGACATCCCGCAGGAAGCCTTCATCAAGATCCTCAAGAACGAGGGCTGAACGCCCAGTTCGGGCTTTCCCTCCGGACGGCGCCCGCTAGTTTGGGGGCGTCCCCCATGTCTTTCTACTACCGTCGCAAGCTCCGCAAGATCGGCAAAGCCTTGCTGGAGTCCTCGGAGAAGGTGCATCTCTACCGCGTCGACGTCCTCACGCGCGAGGCGCTCAACGAGCAGCTCGAACTGGCCGACCAGCTCCGTGCCGCGATCCGGGACCGCAAGCGCGAGATCACCGAGGTCGAGTCGCTGCTCAACCGCCTGCATGACGTCCTGACCCGCAACGGCGGCCGGATCTATCCGCTGACTTCCGCCACCGACTACACCGACATGGTGATCATGGCGGCCATCGTGGCCGGCGCGATCCGCAGCTTCTTCCTCCAGCCGTTCAAGATCCCCACGAATTCCATGTGGCCGACCTACAACGGCATGACCGCCGAGGTGCGTTCCCCGGACGAACCGGCGCCCGACCTCGCGCGGCAGGTGCTCCAGACCTTGCAGTGGACTTGGACGCATGTCATCCCGGCCGAGGCCACCGGCGAGGTGGGCATCCCGATCGTGATGCAGCGCGGCGAACGCGGCATGGAATACGGCCTGCGCGCCCGCCAACGCACGGTCGACAGCGGGATCTTCGGCACCGGCGTCTGGAAGGGCGCCGCTGACAAGCATGAGCTTCAGGTCGGCACGCAGCTGCAGGCGGTGACGGTGCCGGCCGACTTCGGTTTCGAGACGGTCCTGCTCCGCACCTATTTTCCCGAGGAGGCGAAACTGAAGCTGCCTCGGCAGGATCAGGATCGCTGGCGCGCGGTCTTCGCCAAGGCCGCCCGCGAGGGGCGTATCCGGAGCGGCCCGAACGGCCCGGTGCTCCTCACCGGTCGTCAGGCGACCGCCGGCAAGACCTTGCTCAACTTTGACATCCTCACGGGCGACATGCTCTTCGTGGACCGGATGTCGTATCACTTCGTCGACCCGTCCCGGGGCGACACCTTCGTCTTCCGGACGAACACGATCCCGGGCCTTAACGACCAATACGGCCAGCCTTCGCAGAGCTATTACGTCAAGCGCCTCGCCGGCGTGCCCGGCCAGAAGCTCCGCGTGGGCGAGCAAGGCGAACTCTTCGTCGACGGCAAGGTCGTGACCTCGCCCGAGCCGATGGTGCTCAACAGCCGCCGCGCGATGGACCAAGGGTATTACGGTTACCTGCCCGACGCCGGCGGCGACCGTTACGCCATCCCGCTGGACCAGGAACACACGGTCTCGCCGAAGCATTACTTCGCGCTCGGCGACAACTCCGCCAACAGCTTCGACTCGCGCGGCTGGGGCGAAGTGCCGGCCGACGCCGTCGTCGGGAAGCCGCTCTTCATCCTGCATCCTTTCACGTCCCACTGGGGCCCGGCGAAATAGTGGGCGGACTCTGTCCGCCCAGGGGCCAAGTGGGCACGTGGGCAAGTTGACAAGGGGCTTGGCTCAACAGCCTTGCCAGCGTGTCCCCGTGTCACCATGCCCCCTGTGTAGCCATGCCTTGGACCCTCTATCGCCATTACAAGGGCAACCATTACCTTCGGCTCGGGGTCGCCGCGCATTCCGAGGACCTGTCGCCGCAGATCGTCTACCGTTGTCTGTATGATAATCCCGCGGCCCGTACGTGGGTCCGCCCGCAGCCGATGTTCGAAGGGGTGATCGAAGACGGTCGCCCACGCTTCACGCCGGTGGGCCGGTTGCGTCTCGTGCAACCCGAAGACCTGCGCACCGTACTCGCTTTCGGCTACGACGCGTGGAAGCACGGGAAGACCTTCGATCAATATTGCGCCGACAAGGATCAGGATCCGAACCATGTGCGGGGCACGCGTTACCTGCTCGAGGATGCGTCCGGTCAGCCGGTCTCCGCGCTGAATGTCCTGCGCTTCCGCGAAAGCCTCATCGGTCTGGCCTCCGTCGCGACCTCGCCGGATCAGCGGCGCAAGGGCTACGCCTCGCTACTGCTTCGCGCCGTCATGGAGCTGCATCGCTTCGCCCAGCCGGACGCGCGCTTCCTGCTCTTCTCCGAGGTCAAGCCGGCGATCTACGAGCGCCATGGCTTCCGCGCCCTGCCTACGGAACACCAGCGATTCCCGAAGTCCCTGGCGATGGCCACCGGCGACACGCCGCTGACCGCGACCGAAGCGGAATTCCTGAAGGCCTACTTCTAGCCGGAGGCTTACTTCTTCGCCGGGGAGGCGAGGGCGACCTTCGCGAGCCACTCGGCGATCTTCGGGTATTCGGAGGCCGCGAAGGCGTGGCCGACGCCGGTCATCTCGCTGCCGACGACCGTCGCGCCCGCGGCCCGGAGGGCCGCGGGGAGATGGCTGGTGTCATGCTTGTTGGAACCTTTTTCCGAACCCCAGCAGACGTAGGCGAACCTGCCATTGAGGTCGGGCAGGGCGCCGAGCGACGTGTAGCCCGTCCCGCCGCCGTCGGCGAAGAGGAAGACGTTGAAGTGATCGGTCAGCCCAGGCCGGTCGCGCAGGCGCAGCATGCCGTCGATGGCGTGGGCGCCGTTGCTGAACCCGGCGATGACCGAACGCGACTTGTCGATGTTCGGGATGACCTCCGCGATTTCCTCCAGCATGAAGCGATGATAGGCCCAGACCTGGGCGTAGTCGCCGACCATGTTCGCTTGCTTGGGCTTGTTCGCGCCTTTGGGGTAGGGAAGGCCGACGAGGATGAAGTCACCCGCGGGCAGGAAAGCTCCGCTCGGCTGGTTGCCGCCTTCGCCGCCGCCCAGCCAGACGACCAGCGGATATTTCTTCGCCGCATCGTATCCCGACGGGAGTTTCAGGTGACAGGCCGCGAGCGCGCCTTTGCGGTCCACGGTCAGTTCCGGGAAATCGAAGCGCAGCGTGGCACCTGGCGCGACCTGCGCCTTGAGCGCCGTGCGCGGCGCCGGCGGAGCAGGCCTGACCGCCTTATCCTGCGCCTGCAGTCCGAGGCTTATCGCTAGCAGGAGGCAGAGGCGGACGAGGCTCATCAGGTTCAGCGGAACGACTTCTTCCGCCAGGCGGCGTCGGCTTCGCGGTCGGTGCGGAATTCGATCACGCGCACGCCCTTGCCCCGGACTTCGAGGAGGCGGCGCAGGTCGCTCCAGCCGGCGGCGAGGTCGTGACGCACCTTATGGGCGGCGCAGAGCTTGCCGAGGTCGGTCGCCTGCGGGGTGCCCCAGAGCTGTTCGAAACGGGCGCTCTGCGCGACGGCGAGGTGGTTGAAGATGCCGCCGCCTTGGTTGTTGATCACGACGACCGTGAGGTCGCCGCGATGACCGTAGGCGGAGAGCAGGGCGTTGCTGTCGTGGAGGAAGGTCAGGTCGCCGCAGAGGAGTACGGTGCGCTTGCCGTCGAACGAAGCGCCGAGCGCGGTCGAGACGGTGCCGTCGATGCCGTTGGCGCCGCGGTTGGTGAGGACTTCCGGGCCCGGGCCGGGCGGATGGTAGAACCACTCGACGTCGCGGATCGGCATGCTGCTGCCGACGAACAGGCGATCATCCGGTCCGAGGGCTTCGTCGAGGAGCGATACGACGCGGCCTTCGAAGGGCCAGTCGACGTTCACGACGCGCGTGAGCTTCTTGGCGGCGGCCTTCTGGGCCGTCTGCCAGGCCTTACCGTAAGCGGAGGCCTTCGCTCCAACCTTGTCGCCCGCAGGCACGAGCTGTCCGTCGAGGCGACTCCACCGCGAATGGGTCGGGTCGGTGTTCTCGCCGGCGCGGCCGAGCTGGATGACGGTGAGATCACCTTCCTTGAGCCAGGCGCGCAGGACCTTGCTGGTGGGGAGCGGCCCGACGAAGACCGCTGCCTGCGGACGGAGCGACTTGGCGGCTTTGATGTCGCGCAGGATGAGGTCGTAGCCCGAGACGAGCGTGGCGTCGCCGGCGAGGTCGCCGCGGAGCGTGCCGGCGCCGTCGGCGAGGATCGGCCAGCCAGTGAGGTGCGAAAGTTCGCGGAGGGCGGCCGCGCTCTCGTCGCGATCCTCGAAGGCATGCGGTCCGACCACGATGACGCCGCGCTCCGTCTTCGGGAGCAGGCTGGCGACCGTGGTGGGAGTGAGGGTCGGGCGGACGACTCCGCAGGGAGGGACGGCCGTGAAGGCCTCGAGATCGAGCCCAGCGGGCGTCTTGAAGCCCTTTTCAGGGTCCGAGGGGGCGAGAGGATCGCGGAAGGGCAGATTGAGGTGCACCGGGCCGGCCAGAGGGCCCTGCGCCCGCTGCCAGGCGTCGACCAGCAGCTGGCGCCAGTGACGGAGCAGGCCGAGCTCGGCGGAGGGCACGGCGGCCTCGGCGGCCCAGACCGGGTAGCCGCCGAAGATGCCGTTCTGGGCGACGGTCTGGCCGGAATGGCATTCGCGCAGCTCCGGCGGACGGTCGGCCGAGAGCACGAGCAGCGGCGTGGCCGACATGCGCGCCTCGATCACCGCAGGCAAGTAGTTGGCGACGGCGGTGCCCGAGGTGCAGAGCAGGGCGGCGGGACGTTGGGTCGCCTTGGCGATGCCGAGGGCGATGAAGCCGGCTGAGCGTTCGTCCAGCGCGACGGTCACGTGCAGGCCGGCGGCCTCGGCGAAGGCGTGGGCGAGCGGCGTCGAGCGCGAGCCGGGCGAGATCACCACGTGCGTCAGGCCGAGGCGGCGAAGCGTGCGCACGCCCACGTCGGCCCAGAGGGCGTTCGTGTTCAGGTGCTTGGTCGCGCGAGCCATGGGGACAGGCAATCCCGCCAGGGCGGGGCTGTCCAGCGTGGGCTTGGTTTTGGGTTTAAGCCGGGCCGATCCGGGCTATATTTCCTACTCCCATGGAGGTCTTCCTCGCCCTGCTCCCGCTGATCCTGGCCTTGGTCTTCCCGCTCGTGCTCGTCCACGCCATCTTTTGGGGCATGACGTTCACCGTCGATTCCGGGCACCTGCGGGTGCGTTTCTACGGCATCACCGCGCGCAAGGTCGCGCTGAGCGACATCGAGTGGGCGGCGCATGACTGGGTCTTCTGGAACGAGCATTGGACGAACACCCTGAACCCCAAGAAACTCATCCTGCTCCGCCGCCGTACCGGCTGGTTCAGGAATTTCGTGATCAGTCCGCCGTCGCCTCCGGACTTCCTCCGTGAGCTAGCCGCGCAAGGCGTGACCATACTTTGAATCTCATGCGTTCCCTTCTCGCTTATCTTTGTGCCTGCGTCGCGCTCGCCGCCGCGGAGCCGCCGGCGTTTTTCGCCATGGACACCGCCGCGCGGCTCGAGCCGACGGAATGCGCGCAAGTCCTGGCTGAGCTCGGCTATGCCGGATTTGGCGGCCGGCCGGCGACGGCCAAAGCCCACGCCGCCGCGCTGCAGGCCAAGGGGCTCGCTTATTTCAACGGCTATCACGTCGCGAACTTCCCGTCCGGCCAGGCTGAGTTGCCGGCGGATCTGACCCAGGCTGTCGACGGCCTCGCCGGCACCGGCGGCACGTTGTGGCTGGCGATCCACAAGGTCACGTTGCCGCTCGGGCTTTCCATGGGTCCCGAATACGGCGACACCGTCGTCGTACCGCAGCTGCGTCAGCTGGTCGCGTACGCGCGGACCAAGGGCGTGAGAATCTCCCTCTACCCGCATGCCGGCTTCTGGGCGGCGCGGTTCGAGACCTGCCTCCGGGTCGCCGGGAAGGTCGATGACCCGAACTTGGGCGTGACCTTCAATCTCTGCCACTGGCTCAAGGTCGAAGGCTCGGAGCGTGATCCGTTGCCGCTCATCAAAGAGGCCCTACCGCGCCTGAACTTCATCACCGTGAACGGCGCCGACGGCGGTGACACGCGCAACCTCGGCTGGGACAAGCTCATCCAGCCGCTCGGTCGGGGTACGTATGACGTCGGATCGTTCGTCGCCAAGGCCCGCGCCGCCGGTTATCGCGGGCCTTTCGGCTTCCAGGGCTATGGCATCAAGATGGAGCCCAAGGAACTGCTGAAGGAGACGATGGCGGGGTGGGGGAAGATTGCTAAGTGAGGGATAGGGGTAGGGGTAGGGGTGGTCACGATGCACTTCATGACCAAACCAGTTGGGATTGAGATAGAGAGCTTCAGATCGTCCTAGTCTGTAAGCCTACCCCTGCCCCTACCCCTATCCCTACCCCTTAAAAAGAAAAACCCCGGTCACCCGGGGTTTTTCTTTTCATCGGCCTTACTTGCCGGCCGCGTGCTCCTTGGCGTGCTCGCGTAGCGGGTCGTAGGCGAAGTCCTTCTTCAGGTCGCGCCAGGAGGCGTGCACATGGTTCGCGCCGCCTTGGAAGTTGGCGAGTTCGAACAGGAAGGTCGGGCCCTGGATGCTGTAATAGTGGGGTTCGCCGACCTCGAGGCCGCCGTTCCAGGCGAAGACGAGGGAATCCTTCACGGCGTCCATCGCCTTGAGTTCGCGCGCGGCGAAGTCGGGGCGGGTGCGGCTGACGTATTCGAAGACGATCTGGCCCAACAGCTGCTTCTGCTCGTCGGTGAGTTCGGCGGCGGCGATGCCCTGGTGCTTGATGAGGCCGTCGGCCTTCTGCTTGTTCCCGGTCACGATGTCCTTGAACGGGTCCTTGTTGAGGAAGCCTTTCTTGCGCTGCTCGGCCGTGAGGGACTTGGCGAGCTGACGGCCGAGGTCGTCTTCGAACTTCAGGAGCTCGAAGCCCACGGGGCCGGGCTGGTCGTCCTTGATCTTGCCCGGGTTGCTGGCGAAGAAAGAAGGCGTCGAGCTGACGAGTTCGCCGTCGACGAGCGTGAAGTTGAGCGAGAGGTGATGGCCCTCCCAGCGGAAGCCCCAGGTGCCTTTGAGGTCCGGCTTGCCGAAGATGGACACGAAGTAGTTCTCGGCGTCGCGCTTGGGGCCGGAGCCCTTCTCGAGCTCGAAGAGCACGTGCTCGAGGGCCATGATCTGCTCGGCCTTCATGTGACCGCGGCCGCTGAGGGCGACGGAGAGGATGGCCTGGGCGAAGTGGCGCTGGCCTGGATTCATCTCCTTCAGCGGCAGACCCTTGCGGACGGCCGGGACGAAGATCCAGTTGGTGCGCTCGGCGTCATCGAAGCCGAAGGTCGCCTTGGCCTTCTGCTCGGCGTTGAGCGAGCCGAGGAAGGCGGAGGCCGCGGAAGACAGCTCTTCGCCGGCCGTGTGGGCGAAGGCGGGGACGGCGGCGGCTAGGAGGCCGAGCGCGCACAGGAGGCGGGGGAGGGAACGCATGGGGGTGTCAGGTGAGGACAGGGGTGTAAGGGAAGGGTTCCCGGAGAGCCAGAAAGGAATGGCGACGGGGCTGAAGCCCCGAGGGGGCACGTGGGCACGAGTATCGAGTATAGGGGGACGCAAAGGACTCCGGAATGAGGGGCGAGGGGCTTTGGCCGCTACCTGAACCCTCCCCGATACTCGATACTCGTGCCCACTCTACCCTGCAGAGGGAACGTTTACGTTCCCTCTGCCTCGCTCAGCTTCTGCGCGGCCTGTTCCCAGGCGGCGGTGGCGGCCTGGAGGGCGTTGATGGTGTCGCGGAGCTGGGCGTTGAGCTGCTGGACGTTCGCGCCCCCGGCATAGGTTGCCGGGTCGGCGAGTTCGGCGGTGAGCTTGGCCTGCTTGGCTTCGAGGTCGGCGACCAGCTGTTCGTGCTTCGTGACTTCGGACTTCAGCTTGCGGATGTCGGAAGCGGAGGGCTTGGCCGGCGCCTTCGGTTTTTCGGCCTTCGGGCTTTCCTCCTGCTTCGGTCGGGCGTCCGTGAACCCGGCGGTCAGCGCGGCGCGTTCGTTGCCGGCCTTGGACTTTTCGAGATAGTAGGCGTAGTCGCCCGCGTATTGCGTGAGGCGTCCGGAGTGCACGTGCAGCACCGTCTTGGCGATCTCGCGGATGAAGTGCACGTCGTGGCTGACGAAGTAGAGCGTGCCCTCGTAGGTCTTCAGGGCGGCGATGAGCGCGTCGATCGACATGATGTCGAGGTGCGTCGTCGGCTCGTCCATGAGCAGGAAGTTCGGCGGGTTGATGAGCAGCTTCACCAGCGCGAGGCGGGATTTCTCCCCGCCCGAGAGCACCGAGACCTTCTTATGGACGTCGTCCTTGCGGAAGAGGAAGGTGCCGAGCATGCCGCGGGCCTGCTGCTCGGTGAGGCCGTTCTCCGTGGTGCGAAGTTCCATCACGTTCTCAAGGACGGTCAGCTTCGGGTTGAGGTTGTCGACGCGGTTCTGGGCGAAGTAGCCCGTGATCACGTTGCCGCCTTCCTCGCGGAGGCCGCCGTTGATCGGGATGACGCCGGCGAGGATCTTGAGCAGCGTGGACTTGCCGGCGCCGTTGGGGCCGACGAGCACCGTGCGCTGGCCGCGTTCGCACTCGAAGTCGAGGTCCTGGTAGACGACGTGGTCGCCGTAGGCCTGCCGGACGTGCTCGAGCTTCATCACCTTCAGGCCCGAGCGGGGCGGCTGCGGGAAGCGGAACTGGATCTTCTTCAGGTCGTCCTCAGGCTCGTCGATCGCGACCTCCTCGAGGCGGGCGATCTGCTTCTCCTTGGACTTCGCGCGGGAGGCCATCGAGGCCTTGGCGCCGAAGCGGTCGACGAACGTCTGCAGGTGCGCGATCTCGCGCTGCTGGTTCTTGAACATCGCCTGCTGGCGCTGCTTGCGCGCCTCGCGCTCGACCAGGAAGTCGTCGTAATTGCCGGTGTATTCGTGCAGGCGCTGGCCGCGGAGCTCGATCATGCCCGTGCAGAGGGCGTTGAGGAAGGCGCGGTCGTGCGAGATGACGACGAGGCCGCCCGGGTAGCGGGTCAGGTAGTCC
>Ga0315909_10009539_pt1 | contig 10488 bp, 8 predicted proteins | sample LakEriMetagenome_11_FD_203527 | JGI IMG/M metagenome (GOLD analysis project Ga0315909, IMG submission 203527) | Freshwater fungal communities from buoy surface, Lake Erie, Ohio, United States - Buoy 2 MA125 | ecosystem: Environmental > Aquatic > Freshwater > Lake | place: USA: Lake Erie, Ohio...
GATTATTTACACTTAACGGTGCACCTGCAATAGAACTCGTAGGGGGTAAATTTACTGGAGATATGAAGACAGGCACAATTACAGTTGCTACTCCACAAAATCCTTCTCCTACTCCTAATTACCCGGTGGTCTCCGCTCCTTACTCAAGTACAATAAAAAAAGTATTATCTGACACTACGATTCTATTAGATGAAGAATATACGGTTTATAGTAGCCAAAGTATTTTTCCTCACGTGTACACAGAATTTGCTGCATCGGCATTTTCATTGACATATGAACAAACACCTACATATGTTGCAACAGAAAATTCACAATAATTTGCGTTAGTGCAGATTAAAGGATTAGAGCCAGCAACTGGAGATGTATCTCGCATAAAAGTATACACAAACAATAAAGGTACGGTTGGTACATGGGAATTGATTAATGATGTTGAATTAGAAGAAACGGAAATATTTGTAACTAGCACAGCATCACTATTTCCAGACCAAAGTATAGGCACGTTTACATCTCAAAGCATTATCGATACATATTGGGAAGGATTTACATACACGGGTAAAACTACCGGTACAGCTCCAACACTTACTTGGTCAACATCATCATTGAACGATGCCATGAATATTACTAGTGCAACTAATATTTCTGCTCAAAATGCAGTGTTAGTAGTACAAAATAAATCTGCATACAACGGCATATTTATTGCAACATCATCATATAAAGTTTCTATAGATGCATTAGGTACGCGCGATGCATCAGGACTCAATCCTCGCTTATCAGTATATGTTTCTGGTAGTGCAGTAGCATTCGATCCAACAGATTATTTTAATCAAGAGCTACCTAGAATACTAGGTAAACGCATCGGAGAATTAGAAGTAACTTCAGACTCGCAACGTTTTGATGATGTAGTATTTAATTTTGAAAGCAATTATGATGGTACTGGTGCCTTGCTATTCGTAGTAGAAGCAGGGCAATGGCAAATTGCAGATATTCGCACAACTACAGATAATGATGCCGGATATTCTCCGAATTATACTAGAATCCGATCACTTATCGAAACACCGCATAAAGCAAACAATCAAATTTCTTTTAAAGTAGAATACTACAATGTAGATGGGGTTGTTAGCAAACAAATATCATATTTGTATGATAATGCTTGGCAGGGTGGTAATAGATATATTGATGGCGATTATTCAATGCTTACTGGATCTTTATATGTTGCAGATTCATTGCAATCAGGAGTAGCAATCTCCGGATATAAAAATTCCGGATTTGTTAGATCATTAGGATATGAGGGATTTACGGCAGGATTTCCTGGATTCTTATTGTGGAGCGGCTCTGCACTTTCTGGATCAGCAGGTTCAAAAGGCGGCGTTCCATACAGTGGCGTTGGATTAGAACTTTATTTAAACACTGCAAGTTATTTTAGATATTCAACTAGCGATGACGAAATTTATGTTGCAACAGACAATTTCTTTTTTGGTAACCCTAATACGGCGTATATCAGTGGTAGTAATGGTGTATTAGAAATTTCTTCTAGTAATTTTTTATTAAGTAGCAGTGGAGATGTATTTGCAAATGATGCAACATTTACCGGAGTTGCATTAGCTAATATCATTAGGGATAAAACTGTTACTATTACTACTGCAAATTCATCTAGTTATATTAGTGTTTTTACTATTAATCCTGCAGCACTGCCGATAAACCAAGCATCGGGGTCTAGAATAGTTTTAGATGGTACGTTAGGAGGAGAAATCATACGTCGCGTACGAATCGATTGTGATTTATTATATGCAATTGGTGATTTTAAATTACCTCAAATATCTAGCACTACGAAACTAGATGTCATTGTTGAAGTTGGAAATACGGCTGATGTGCAAATGTACGATAGATTTATTCCAGGAAAAGAAGCGGTAACATTAACCGCGCCTCCGACTATTAGATTAAATCAAAATTGCGTTATATCATTTGTTGCAGGAGGATCATCTGGGGCGAATTGGTTAACAGTTTCAGGAACCGAACATCCGTTCGATCATGTATTTAAAGGAGATTTACAAACTCAAGAAAAATTATCAGTAAGTGGTTCATTATTTATTAATAATCATATAACAATTAGTGGAAGCACAACATTAACTACAACAGATTTAAAATCAGTAATATTAGTTACTACAACTGGATCGGCAGTTACTTTAATTTTGCCTACAACACCTAGTACAACAAAAGGACGTGTATATTTTGTAAAAAAAATTGGCGGTACTAATACATTAACGATAAACCCATCGGGAGTAACAACCATTGATGGTGCACTAACCCTTGCTACAACAGATGCATCAGCGTCTTTACAATTAATATCATCAGGAATATCTAATCAAGGTTATTATATCTTATCTGAATATGGTACTTGGACATAATATATTTATATAAAAAGAAAATGATATGAATAAAATAACAACGTTATTTCCAGGAGGATTTAAACCATTAACCGGAGCGCATTTAGCACTTGCAGAACGTTATGCTCAACATCCCGACACTGATCGAGTAATACTTTTAATTGGACCTAAAGACCGAGATGGCATTACCCGAGAAAAAACAATTGATATATTCAATTTGATTAATCGCAATCCAAATATTACCATACAACCAACAGAATTCAATTCTCCAATAATGGCTGCGTATGAATACTTATTTGCACTTCCCGCTGATGTACAAGGTCGATTTGCTATGGCAGCATCAACAAAAGGCGATGATTACGTACGCACCAAAGACTTTGTTCCAAATGTAGATAAATACAAAACAATTGGAGATAAACAAGGACGTAAAATTCCTGCAGGAGTAGATGCAACGGAATTGAATCTAGATATTGATCCATTAACAGATGCATCGGGACAGCCTATTTCAGCAACCACAGTACGTGCTGCATTAGCAAACGGAGATTATGCTGCATTCAAACAAGCATATCCCGCACAAAATGATTCTGAAATTAAAAATGTATGGCAAACATTAACGGGCATACAAGAGGCATTATTTTCAAAAGAATGGTGGACTAAAATTTTACAAGAAGATGTTAATGCAGTTATGGAAGAGGGATATATGGATCCTAAATCGGCTGAAAAACACAAACAAAAAATTGCAAAACTTAAAAAGTTTCTGAATAATAGTTTTGGGCGTCCATTTGTATATGATTTTAAAGATTTTGAAAAAACTGTTGTAGGAGTTTCATTAACTGAAGCAATTCAAATGATTAAAGAAGGCGGCGCGGCAGGGCATATGGCACACCCATATGATGATTATGAATTATCTTTTGGAGATGTTAAAGAAATAATTTCTAGAGCATTGGAAGGACGTTTAGATATTGAAGCAGCAGTAACAGAAAAAACTGATGGACAGAATATTCAAGTAACATATAAAAATGGACAAATTGGTTTTGCTCGTAACAAAGGTACTGTAATTAATCCGATGTCAGTACAAGAAATTCAAGATAAATTTGGAGGACGAGGCCCTATATCAGATGCATTCGGAAATGCAGCAGAAGATTTAGCAGAAGCATTTACACGTGTTGATCCGCAGACATTAGATGGTATTTTTAAAAATGGACGAGTATTTGCTAACATGGAAATTATTTATCCCGCAACTAAAAATGTTATTTCATACGATGTAGCAGTATTACAATTTCACAATTTAGTTGAATATGATGAATCCGGAAATGTTGTTCAGACTGACTTAACAGGCGGCGGAACATTGCAAGGAATCATTCAAGATGCAAACGCACATCTTCAAAAAACATTTTCTTTTATTCCTCCACAACGCATTAAAATCGGTAGATTATCAGATTTTGAAGATCAACAAGTTGCATTTTTTAATGAAGTAGATCAATTACGAAATAGATATGGATTACGTGATACAGATTTAATTTCTGATTATCATAGAGCATGGTGGGGAGATATAATAATAGAAAAAGCTGGAACATTTGATTATGAAATTCCGCAAGATATTTTAAACGCATTAATAAACCGTTGGGCATTTTTTGATAAGTCAGCAAATATTACGGCACTTAAAAAACAAATTACGAATCCGGAATTTTCTGCTTGGGTAACTGAATTTGATAAAAAAGATTTTAAAACGTATTACAAACAAAACATGGAACCATTTGAAAGCGTATTTTTAAGATTAGGAGCAGTTGTTTTACGTAATGCAGAAAATTTCTTAGCAGCAAATCCATCTCAATCAGTACAAGAACTTAAAAGAGATTTAGCAGATCTAATTAGAGAACTAGAAACAACTCAAGATATTAATAGCATTAAAAAGCTAGAACACGAATTACGTCGTATACAACGCCTAGGCGGTTTTGAAGCAATTGTACCATCCGAAGGCGTAGTATTTATATACGGAGGCAATACATACAAGCTAACCGGAGCATTTGCCCCTGTTAATCAAATACTAGGGGTATTAAAGTACGCACGGTGATATTTATATTTATAAGAAAAAAATAGGACATGCAATGGCTGAAAAACACAAAAGCAAATACAAAAAACCAGAAAATACAAAATATAAATCAAGAAAAGATTTAAAAGATTATACTACGGATGACAAAACCGGAGCATTGAATCCATATTCTACTAAACAAAAACAGAGCAACGTATTACGTAAAACTGATAAAGAAACGGTAGATGACGGGAAATATGATGTAAAGTATAATGCCGATGATCGTTTATACAAAGATTTAGAAGTTGGGGAGTATGATGCAAAACATGCAGCCAAAGTATTTAAAAAACGTCAAGATAAAGAAGAAAAAGATGTTTCAGATGTTATTAAAGATAAAATAGAAAATTTGACTAGAGAGCAGCGTGAGCGTTTAGTTCGAGAGTATGTTCGTAGAAGAATTGTTAAAATGCTTGTTGAACAAGATACACCAGAAGAAGATACACCAGCAGAAGAAACTCCAACAGGGGCAGCTGCTCCACCGCCGCCCGCGGGAGACGCAACAGCTCCAGCACCTGCCGGCGCTCCAGCACCTGCAGGCGATGCAACAGCTCCTCCACCCGCACCTGCTACCCCACCTGCAGGAGGAACAACGCCCCCAGCAGAAAAACCTGAGGAACCTGCAGCAGAAAAAGAAGAAACACCAGAAGATAAAGCTCAAGAAAAAATTGCTAAACAAAAACTTGCATTAAAGTATTGGGAAGAAACATTGGCTGATCAATCGGGTCCTAACATGTTAGTAGATACTGGTTTTGATCCTTTAGCAAAAGCATTATCTGCATTAGGTGCAAAAGATTTGAAATTAGCTAAAACAATGATTCTTCGAAGATTGGCTAAAATAAAGCCAGCTGCAGCGACAACTAATAAAACTAAATAATATATGCCAAAATCAAACAAGTTACAAAACATCAAAGCCATTCAACAAATGATCGATGGCACGCACAAGTTCCAAACTAAAAAAACCGTTGGGTTTTCTGATGCTGAAGCACAAGCACGTAAATCAGAACGACATGAAGTTGGCGATACGTGGGAAGAAACCGACACATCCGGAATGGTATGGGTTATCGAACAAAAAGACGGCTTCCGAGTTCGAAAAACAAAAAATACAGAAGTATTTCAAGAAGTACGAGACGAGCTACGCAAATTTCCAAATTGCAGAAAAGACACATGTACATGTTTCACTCCTAGTAGATCAGATGAAAAAATGCGTAAACTAAATGGAATGTGTTTAGATTGTACAATTGATTGGGAACATGAAATGCGCAAAGCGGGAACATATGAAGAATATGAAAAACAACGCATACGACAAAATGCAGAAGCTTGGTTACAACAAGCAGAAAAAGATGTTGAAATGCTTAAACAAACATATACTCAAGCATCTAAGTTTGTTGTAAATGGAGATGGAGAATTAGAAACTTGGGCTGCTCAAATGACCCCGGAGGAATTTGAAGAAAAAATAGAAAAAAGCTTTGCAGAATTTAAAGAACGATTTATAAAAAGATTAAATGGAGAACAAAATGAAAACAATTAAAAAATATTGGGCTATTATAGTAGGCGCAATATTAGCACTATTCGGAATTGCTGTTGCAGCAAAAAAGAAACATGACAACAAACAACAAGCAAAAACAGCAAAACAAATTGATGCTAACAATCAGCAAGTAGATATAATTACCGGAAAAGTTGATGCAATCGAAGATCAAAAAAAACAAGTTAAACAAGATATTGCACAATTAATTTCAGATGTTAAAAATTTAAAAGATAAAAAACAAACAGCTACTGTAACTACTACCAAAACAGCAAAACGAGCTAAAGAAAATATTTTAAGTAAAACTAATAAAAGAAAAAAGAAATGAAAATATTATTAGTTATATTGTTATTTCCGTTATACATATTTTCACAGTCTGTACCAGATACATGTTTTACAGAACAAGAATTAAATGATATTTCAAATACATTAGATTCGCTTTGGCAAGTTGATGAAATAAACGCAGATATTATTTCCAAACAACAACTTATAATAAAAAAGCAACAGTCTGTAATGTATTTAGATTCTATACAAATTGCGTTACAAAAACAACAAGTAGCATTATTACAAAAAAATATTGATTTATATGTTGAACGAGAAAAACGTCTACAACCAAAATGGTATGATAATAAAAACATATGGTTTGGTTTAGGTATTTTTACATCTTTAGGTTCTGGCATATTAATCAACGAAATATTAAAATAATATGTCTCAACAAAACATAAAACAGATTATTCAGCAACAATATGCAATGTGTGCTAAAGATCCGGTGTTTTTTATGAGACAATATTGTTATATTCAACATCCTAAAAAAGGAAAGATAAAGTTTAATTTATTCCCTTTTCAAGAAACATCATTAACTGAATTACGAGATAATAGATACAATGTAATACTTAAGTCGCGTCAGTTAGGTATATCAACACTTTCAGCTGGATTTGCTCTTTGGAGTATGCTATTCAAACAAGACTTTAACGTACTTGTTATTGCAACAACTCAAGAAGTAGCAAAAAACTTAGTAACTAAAGTACGGGTAATGCACGACAATTTGCCAAGTTGGTTGAAAGGAAATATTGAAGCTGACAATAAACTTTCTCTTAAATTTAAAAACGGATCACAAATAAAAGCAGTATCATCTGCAACCACCGGTGCACGTTCTGAAGCATTATCATTGCTAATTATAGATGAAGCAGCATTCATTAGAAATATTGAAGAAATATGGATAGCATCGCAGGCAACACTATCAACAGGTGGTGGTGCAATTGTTTTATCTACGCCGAACGGGGTAGGTAATTGGTTTCATTCTGTTTGGTCTGAAGCTGAACAAGAAATAAATGGATTTCATACAATTAAATTGCATTGGACCGTACATCCAGAACGAGACCAAGCTTGGCGTGATCAACAAACGCAACTTTTAGGCGAACGCGGAGCTGCACAAGAATGTGATTGTGACTTTATTTCATCAGGTCATACTGTAGTAGATGGTGCCGTATTGTTGGAATATGAACAAAAATGTTCTGACCCTATAGAACGGCGAGGGTATGATAATGCATATTGGATATGGGAATATCCGGATTATGAAAAAGATTATGTAGTAGTAGCTGACGTTGCTCGTGGTGACGGCGGTGACTGGTCTACTTTTCATGTTATCGATGTACAAGATATTAAACAAGTTGCAGAATATAAAGGAAAACTTCCTCCAAAAGATTTTGGTAATATGCTCGTATCAGTTGCAACAGAATGGAATAATGCCTTACTAGCAATTGAAAATGCGAATATAGGATGGGCTGCAATTCAACCTGCATTAGATCGTAATTATGAAAATTTATTCTATACATATAAAGATGACGGATATGTTGATATAGACGTACAACTTAAAAAAGGTTATGATACAAAAGATAAATCGCAAATGGTTCCGGGTGTTTCTACAACATCGCGTACCCGCCCATTAATGATTTCAGCACTAGAAATGTATATGCGAGAACGAACTCCGGTAATTAGATCAAAAAGATTGATTCAAGAATTATTTGTTTTTGTTTGGTTAAATGGAAAAGCTCAATCGCAAAATGGATATAACGATGACTTAGTAATGGCATTTTGTATCGGATTATGGTTACGAGATACTTCACTTAAATTACGCCAACATGGAATTGAATTAAATAAACGTGCGTTATCGCATTTCAAAAAAACAGACCCGGTGATATATACTAACAATCAGCGTAGACAAGACACGGGTTGGTCATGGAATAATGGCACAGACGATGAAACTTTAACTTGGTTGTTATAAATTCGTCTTGTTCTAAAATTAGTTATATTTATATTAAAAAAATTATATGGCATCATTAAGAAAACGATTACAAAATCTATTTGCTACGAATGTTATCGTACGTGCATATGGAAAAGATCAAATTAAAGTTGTAGATACAAACCGTTTACAATCTTATGGTAATCTCAATCAAACAAAAGTTGCTGACAGATACACTCGTTTACATGGTACAAATCGTCATCGTGTAGGTGGATCTGGAGGATATGATTCGAATTATTATATGCATCAAAATCGTATGCAGTTATACACTGATTACGAAATGATGGATAAAGATCCTATCATAAGTGCAGCACTTGATATATATTCCGATGAGTCTACTTTACAAGATCAATTCGGTGATATTTTAACAATTAAATGTAATAAAACGCAAGTTCAAAAAATACTTTATAATTTATTTTATGATGTATTAAACATAGAATTCAATCTTTGGCCATGGATTAGAAACATGACTAAATACGGAGATTTCTTTTTGAAATTAGATATTGCAGAAGAAATAGGTATTATCAATGCTCGTCCTTTTTCAAGCTATGAAGTAGAACGTTGGGAAGAATTTGATGAAGAAACTGGCGACTATAAAATTAAATTTCGTCATGCTTCTAGTCCTAACTTAATGTATGATGTTTTTGAAGTAGCGCATTTTCGTATGTTATCGGATTCTAACTTTTTACCATATGGTAAATCAATGTTAGAAGGCGCTCGTAAAGAATTTCAAAAACTTACAATGTTAGAAGATGCAATGCTTATTCACAGAATAATGCGCGCACCAGAAAAACGTATTTTTAAAATTGATATTGGTAATATTCCACCAAACGAAGTTGATACATTCATGGAACAAGTTATCAATAAAATGAAAAAAATTCCTCACGTAGATCAGAATACTGGTAATTACAATTTGAAGTTTAATCTTAACAACATGTTGGAAGATTATTATTTACCAGTTCGAGGAGGACAATCTCAAACATCAATTGATACATTGCCAGGTATGACTTTTACGGGTATTGACGATATTAATTACGTTAAAGATAAAATGATGGCTGCTCTTAAAATTCCTAAACCATTTTTAGGATATGCCGAAGCAGTTGAAGGTAAAACTACATTAGCATCGATGGATATACGTTTTGCAAGAACAATTGAACGTATTCAAAAAATAGTCGTATCAGAATTATATAAAATTGCAATCATACATTTATATGCACAAGGATATGATAATGAAGATTTAATTGGATTTGAATTAGAATTAACAGCTCCTTCAATTGTATATGATCAACAAAAAGTTGCATTAATGACTGAAAAAATGACATTAGCAACAGCAATGAAAGATTCAAAACTAGTTTCAGACAAATACATATATGAATATATCTTTAATATGTCTGAAGACCAATGGTTGCAAGAACGTACTAATGTTATTGAAGATTTAAAATTACGATTCCGGCAAAATCAACTTGAACAAGAAGGTAACGATCCTGCAGTAACAGGGGTATCATACGGAACTCCGCACGATTTAGCATCAATGCATATGAGCTCAGATGATGTAGAAGAAAAAGATAAAGGCGGTCGTCCAAAAGAAGGAATTAAATTCGGACAACATAAAAATGCATTTGGTTGGGATCCAACAGGTAAAAAAGAAATAGATCAAAGCTTCGATGTAGAAAATCAAAAGTCTGCATTTTTACCAGATCCAAGACGCGAACGTAGATTAGATTTAGCTCATGAAGGTATTCTAAAAACTTTAAAAAAATCTAAATACGGAAAAACATATTCCATTATATCAGAATCTATAACAAAAAATAAAAAAACAGATTCAGATGCCGGAACTTTATTAGACGAGAATAATATTTTATAACATATTTATTTTAAAAGTATCGTATTGGTATGAAAAAACTAAAACATTCAAAATACAAAAACACCGGCATTTTATTTGAAATGTTAGTACGAAAACTAACTTCAGAAACTTTAACTTCAGACAAATCTATTACAATTGATATTATAAAAAAATATTTTGGAAGAAATACGGAATTATCAAAAGAGTTACAATTGTACAATGCATTAATAAAAGAATCGCATAAATCAGAAGCTCGTGCATTAGATTTTATGCGTACGGTTAAAGAAGCCCACAATAAATTAAATCATAATACATTAAAACGTCAAAAATATAATCTAGTTAAAG
>Ga0315909_10009540_pt1 | contig 10488 bp, 11 predicted proteins | sample LakEriMetagenome_11_FD_203527 | JGI IMG/M metagenome (GOLD analysis project Ga0315909, IMG submission 203527) | Freshwater fungal communities from buoy surface, Lake Erie, Ohio, United States - Buoy 2 MA125 | ecosystem: Environmental > Aquatic > Freshwater > Lake | place: USA: Lake Erie, Ohio...
AGCTTTGCGACCGCCTGCTCCGGGCCATGCTTCTTGTTCGCCATCTATAGACTCCTTCTTCCAAGTTGAAAATACAACATTCAACCTGGCTCAGAAAAAGCCAGTCGGGTCAGATGCGCTCGCTCATTTCTGCTCTCCTGCGCTGCTTTCGCCCGTACTTTTCTCACCCGAGTAATCACGCACGCCCGGCGGCGAACGGGTGATCACCACATCGGAATAGCCGATCTCGGGCGGCTGTGCACCGCGGTATCGGGCCAGCGAGTGGCGCAAGTACTTGTCATCATCACGCGCCGTGAAATCCAGCCGCTGATGCGCGCCGCGCGATTCACGCCGCTCCAGCGCACTGACCGTCACCGCCTCTGCGCAATCCAGCATGGCGCCCAGTTCCATGGCCTGCAGCAGATCGGTGTTGTAAACATTAGTCTTGTCATGCAATTCGATGCGCCCGAATCGCTCGCGCAATGCGGACAGTGTGGCGCAGGCCTTCTCGAGCCCTTCACCGCTGCGGTAAATGCTGGCGTTTTCCTCCATCGTCGCCATCATTTCCTTGCGCTGGCCGGCGATGGTCTCGCTGCCGTTGCTGCGGCTGAACAGTTCGCGCAAGCGCCCCTGCGCATCATCCGCCCCGGCCGTGACGGCAGATTCGTTTGCACTGCCCGTACTGTTATCCAGATATTCCAGCGCGCTCAGCGCCGCACGTTTACCGAACACCAGAAGTTCGGTCAGTGAATTGGAACCCAGGCGATTGGCGCCGTTGATGCTGACACAGGCGCACTCCCCCGCCGCATAAAGCCCTTTCACCGAGGTCTCCGCGCGGATGTCGGTATCAATGCCGCTCATCATATAATGCACCACCGGCCGCACCGGCACCGGATCGGTCACCGGATCGACGCCGAGATAGCTGGTCGCCATGTCGCGCACCAGCGGCAGACGTTCATTGATTTTCTGTTCACCGAGATGGCGCAGGTCGAGCATCATGCAATCGCCCCAGCGCGTCGGCACCATATTGCCCTTCTTCTGCTCATGCCAGAACGCCTGGCTGACACGGTCGCGCGGTCCCAGTTCCATGGTTTTCAGTACCGGCTGTCCCACCGGCGTTTCCGGCCCCATGCCATAGTCCTGCAGAAAACGCCGGCCGTTCTTGTTGACCAGAATGCCGCCCTCGCCACGACAGGCTTCGGTCAGCAACGTCCCCGTGTTCGGCAACCCCGTCGGGTGATACTGCACAAACTCCATATCCTTAAGCGCCACACCCGCGCGGTAGGCCAGCGCCATGCCGTCACCGGTCTTGATCGCGCCGTTGGTGGTGAACGGAAACATGCGTCCGGCGCCGCCGCTGGCGATGATCACCGCGTTGGCACGGATGAACTTCATCTGACCACTGCGCATTTCGATGGCAGTAAAACCACGGCAATGACCGTCCTCGACCACCAGGTCAGTGACGTAGTATTCGTCGAAGCGCTGGATCGACGGAAACTTGAGTGAAGTCTGGAACAGCGTATGCAGAATATGAAAACCGGACTTGTCGGCAGCAAACCATGTTCTCTGCTTTTTCATGCCGCCGAAGGGCCGCACGGCAACCGAACCGTTGGCCTCGCGACTCCACGGACAGCCCCAGTGCTCAAGCTGCAGCAGTTCTTTTGGCGCTTCGCGGATGAAATAATCGACGGCATCCTGATCTGACAGCCAGTCGCCGCCGCCGACCGTATCGTGGAAATGATGGTCCAGGCTGTCATCGGATTTGATCACCCCGGCTGCGCCCCCCTCGGCGGCGCAGGTATGGCTGCGCATCGGGTAGACCTTGGAGACCAGCGCGATTTTCAGTGACGGGCGGAACTCGGCGAGCGCAATGGCCGCACGCAAGCCCGCACCACCAGCCCCCAAAACGGCAATATCTGTTTTTATGATTTCCACCGCTCCCACTCCTTTTTATTGTATGGCTGCCTGCAGGGACAGCTTCTTGCCATTGGGTCAACAGGTTAAGCGGTGTCTCCGGGCAAGTATTTGATCTGGATTAATACTTTGCGTGGATGCGCGGCTGCCGGCAATGAGCGCCTGCACCCCGCTATACTGCAGGGCTGCCGCCCGACCGGAATCACGGCTTCAGACTAACACCATTACCGGAAAGACCAATACCAATGAGTTCCACGCCAATACGACTGGGTTTAATGGGCTTCGGAGAAGCCGCCACCCGCCTCGCGAAGGATTTCAAGCAGGCAGGATTCAACAACATCGTCGGCTACAGCCGCAGCGGCGCCAAGGCGCAACCGGGTGATCCCCTCTACGAGCGCGCAGAAGCCGCAGGCTTGACCCTGGTGAAGACTGTCAGCGCACTGGCCAAAAAGACGGATGTCATCATTGCACTGACCCCGGGCAAAGCCGCTGTTCCCGCGCTGAAAAAAATCCTCAAGCACCTGCGCCCGGACCATCTCTACATCGACGCCAGCAGCAACTCGGCGCATGCGATGGAACAGGCTGCCGCACTCGTGGGCAACGCGGCAAAGTTTGTCGATGCCTCGGTGATGGGTCCGGTGGACATCATGGGGCTGAAAGTGCCCTTCGTCGCCAGCGGTCCGCACGCCGCCGAGTTCCACGACCGGATGACGCCTCACGGCATGGTCATCACTGTTGTTGGCAGCAACCCGGGTGACGCCAGTGCGATGAAACTGATCCGCAGCGTGCTGATGAAAGGCCTGGCCATGCTGCTGCTCGAGACCATGGAAGCCGCGCAGCGCCGCAACATCCTCGATGCAGTCATCGAAGACTCGTCGGTCACGTTCAATGAAATTCCGTTCCAGAAAATCATCAAGCGCTACATCGGCGGCACCGCCGTGCACTGCGAACGGCGCATCCATGAAATGAAGGAATGCCTGGAATTGCTGCACGACATGAAATCAACCGACCGGGCCACCAAAAGCACCATCGCCATGCTGCGCGAGATGGTCAAGATGGGCATGCCGCAGAAGTTCACCAGTGAACCCGAGAGCATCCATCCGGTCATCGATGCGTTGATCGCAGCCCGCGACGTACAGAAGTAGTCCGTCAGCAGCATCAGCCGCCACATGGCACACACCCACGCGCATGACCATCACGGCCATGACCATGGCCACGGCGGTGGTCATGGTCGCGCCTTCGGCATCGGCATCGCGCTGAACCTCGGCTTTGTCGTAGTTGAGGCCTGGTATGGCTGGAAAACAGGTTCATTGGCACTGCTGGCCGACGCCGCACACAACCTCGGCGATGTCGGCGGACTGCTGCTGGCATGGATGGCCTATGCCGCGGCAAAACTGCGGCCCAGTGAAAGCAAGACTTACGGCTGGCAACGCGGATCCATCCTGGCCAGCTTCATCAATGCGGCCATCCTGCTGGTCGCCATGGGGTCCCTTGGATGGGAGGCCATCCATCGACTGCAGGATCCGGCGCCGATCGCTGCAGGCACCGCCATGGCCGTTGCCGCGGTCGGCGTACTGGTCAACGCCGTGACGGCCATGCTGTTCATGGCCGGCGGCAAAACCGACCTCAACATCCGCGGCGCTTTCCTGCACATGGCCGCTGATGCACTGGTTTCAGTTGGCGTCATCATCGCCGGCGCGCTGTATCTGTGGCAGGGCTGGGCTTGGATTGATCCGGTGACGGGCATCCTCATCGCCATCGTGGTGATTGTCGGCACCTGGTCACTGTTCCGCCAGTCTCTGCATCTGCTGTTCGACGGCGTACCCGAACACATCAGCGTGACCGAAGTACGCGAGTCGCTCAACAGCATTGCCGGCGTCGCGTCCGTGCATGACCTGCATGTCTGGGCCATGAGCACCGCAGAACCTGCGCTGACGGCACACCTGGTCGTTCGCGGCGAGCGCTCGGCTGACGGCATCCTGCGTGATGCGCAGGTCGTATTGCACGAGCGTTTCGGCATTCACCACGTCACGCTGCGACTTGAAGCCGAGGCCTGCGTCGAACACTGTGCCCACGAAGCGCATTGACCGCGCACGATCGAACTGAAATACGCCCGCGATGAGCACCGAAGTCATGCTGGCCGTGTTGCTGGGTTCGCTGCTGCATTCCGCATGGAATGCGATGATCCGCAGCAGCAGCGACCGCACGCTGGACATGGTACTGGTTGTCACCGGTGCGGCAGTCATCACCGCATGCCTGTTGCCGTTCTCATCGCTGCCGGCCGCGGCCAGCTGGCCATACCTGATCGCTTCAGGCGTGATTCACGTGGTCTATTTCACGCTGGTCGCGCTGTCCTATCGCCACGGAGAGCTGAGCTTTGCCTACCCGATCATGCGCGGCTCGGCACCGGTGTTGTCGGCCATCGCTGCAGCCCTGCTGCTGGCGGAATGGCCCAGTGCAGGCGGCTGGCTGGGTGTGCTGCTGATCTGCGGCGGGGTGATGCTTCTTGCCGCCGATTCCTGGCGCAACGGCCAGCTCAATCGACAGGCCACGCTGTTCGCGCTGGCAACCGCAGGATTCATCGTCATCTATACGCTGGTTGACGGCATCGGCGCACGCCTGTCGGGAAACCCTGCGGTTTACACCGGATGGGTATTCATGCTGACCGCCGTTCCAATGCTTGCCTTGTTCAGCAAGATTCATGGCCGTCGCACGGCAAGCTATCTGCACCGGCACTGGAAACGCGGCCTGCTCGGCGGAGCCTGCACGCTCGGATCCTATGCGCTCTCGTTGTGGGCGATGACCCTGGCCCCCATCGCGCTGGTCGCGGCACTGCGTGAAACCTCGGTCTTTTTTGGCGCCGTGATTGCGGCAACCTTGCTGCGCGAACCGGTCAGCCGCCATCGCTGGCTGGCAATAATGGTGGTCGTCGCCGGCGCCATCGCGATAAAAATGGCCTGATTACACACGCGCCTGCAAGCTGTTGAGCCGTCTTGGCGGTGCCAGCGCTAAAGCAAGGCAAGTCAACGCAACACAACGGTAAATTATAAGTACTTGATTAATATAATAAATTAATCATTTTCCGGGCGCTGGATAATCGAATCCGAGCGGGCGCAAAAACCCATCGAATGCCGCAGTCCAAATCGGTAATCCAGCCGCCGCCGCAAACATGGTGTGCCCGTCGCTGCCGAAGGGCGGTTGCATCAGCAGAACACCACGCGCTCCCGCCACTTCAAAGGCATGGAACCACGCACGCACATGCTCAGGTGCAAAGAAACGGTCATTTTCCGCGTAATGCCACAACACCGGCACGCTTATGGTTGGCGCAAAGCGGGCGATGGCACGCGACATGTTGTCCGGAACGCAGGGTTCCCCGGGATGAGAGTCCGGCCGACCGCCGCGTCCGCCGGACAAGTTGACCACAGCGATGACGCCCGGCGGCCCCTGACTGGCCGCCGCGATGGACGCGAAGCCGCCCGCGGACTGCCCGACCAGAATGATGCGCTCGCGATCCACATATGCAAGGGTGCGCGCGTAATCCACCGTTGCAACAAGATCAACCGCAGCCTGCACACCCGCAGCGTAATAATCCGGCGCAGAACACCGGAAATAAGTTTCTGCCCAGGCACCGCCGGTATCGCCATAACCCCGACGCATCGGCACGATGACGGTGAAACCGCGCCGCGTGAATTCACGAATCCGGCTCAAGACACGATAGCGCCCCATTTTGCCGCGTTCAGCAGCGTTGGCGGGGCTGCCGTGACTCAGCACGATCAGCGGAAACGGGCCGTCACCCTGCGGCCGGTAACTTGTGGCGACCAGTGCCGCGACACCGGATCCCGGCGGCAAGGGTACGCTGACCACTTCCTCACGCAGCGCGGCATCAAGAGTCTGCGCCTGCGCAACATCGACCCGGATGATGGCCAGCAACAACAGTGCAGCGACCGGCAAGATGCGTAACTGCCGGCAGAAGGACATGACTACGCGCCCTGCTTCACGTCAGTCACCGAGCCGCATGCCCAGTGCTGCCGCCTGACGTGCCTCAAAGGCCTTGCGCACCGCGTCGTGCTGCAGGCCGATGATGCCGCCACGCACGGTGCCGCGACCCACGGCCTTGTAAAGCACGCCCCAGCTTTGGGGAAGACGATCACCGTCAGGCGGCGCCAGCCACAGACGGAACAGCAGGCGTTTCTGCGCCGGATCTTCGAAGTCCTTGAAGTCCGTACGCGAATGCAGCGTGACATGGCTGTTGATGATCTGCAGGTCACCCGGCTGCAACCACATTGAGTGCGCCAGATCCTCACGTCGCACCAGCGCATCAAACGCTTCCAGCGCTTCCCACTGTTTTGCGGACAGTTTCGGAACGCCCTCGATTTTCTGCGCCGAGGTCACCCGATTGCGGTTCCATTTGCTGAAGAGTTTGCCGTCCACTGAATCAAAGATCGGATGCGGATACGACGGCGCTTCGTCCGGCGCCTGTTCGCCCTGACGGCTGAAGTGAATCGGCTCATGCAGCAAATCCGCCAGATCGGGATGCTCACGCTGCATTGCGTGATAAGCCGCCACCGAGCTGGTGGTGATGCTCATGCCGCCTTCGGCTGCGCGGTTGTAACAGCTCAGCGCCACGACGTCGGTGGAATCCGTATGAAAATCCAGTTCGGCATTGGTGTTGTAGCCGCGGCCGGTGCCGGTGCGGTAGGTATTGCCGGCATCACGCACCGCAGAAATGTAATGGCTCTGCCCGCCCTGCGGCCGGCCGACGCCGAAATGCAGCCCGATGCCCCAGGTCAGCAGTTCGAAATCCTTTTCATCCAGGCCTTCGCGCGGCAGGCCGCGCACCAAGGCAACACCGCGCCCGTGCTGCATTTCCGCAAACGCGGCCGCCAGCACCGGATAGGCGCTGCCGAGATCAAAATCATCGCGGCTGTAATCGAAATGCGTTTTGCTCTGATCCAGCGCCCGGGTCAACGCCGCCACCAGATCGCAGCGCGCGCGATCATCCAGCGTAAACACCCATCGGCGGTCGGCATCAAGTTCTGCGGCAGTCCAGGCCGCCGGTGTGTCGTTCAGTTGAAAGGCCATGCGAATAATCCGGAATTCATCAAGAAACACTCAATGGATGACTCAAAAGCAAAGGGCGCAGCATCTGCACGACGCTGCGCCCCTGTTGCGTGATACCGCGTTATGCGACCTGGGCCATCTGGAACTCGCTCTTGCTCGCCGAGCAGTCCGGGCAGTACCAGGTTTCAGGAACATCTTCCCACGGTGTACCGGGTGCGACGCCTTCATCAGGCATGCCCTTGGCTTCGTCGTACACGAATGCGCACAGCATGCACTGCCACACCCGCGTGCCGGGAACGTTTTTCGCCGTCTGCGGCGTCGCCGGTTTTGCCTGCGCTGCCACGCCGGTGCGCGGGAAATGCAGCACCAGTACGTCGAGGCCTTCAGCGCCGGCGGCCAGCTGCAGACGTCCTTCTTCCGGCTTCACGAAGGCCACCGTCAGCGCTTTGTATTCCTTGCCCTGATAGATCAGGCTGCCGCGAACGATGATCAGATACTGGCCATTGGTATCGGCCGGATCCGGCGCCATCGTCTTGGTATTCGGTGCCACGCTCATCGAGTAACTGGAGAGGCCTTGCTCATCCTTGATTTCGCTGAACGCATGCAGTGCCGCGCCTGAAGTCACCGCTTCGAACTTCGGTGCTTCCGTGACCTGGAAAGGATGACGGTTGTTGATGGTGTCGAGCTTGGCGCGTTTCTCCGGATCATCCAGATACTGCGCGCCGCCGTCCTTGTGCGCGCGCAGCGTCAGGAAGCCCATGCCTTCGCCGAACAGGATCGGGCCGTAGGGCGTGTGGGCGCGCGAGTAATGCACGGCATTGACGGTCAGTTGATGTTTGCCCATCAGGCCGTCGCCGCTGACGATCACCTGATACTGGTCATAGTCATGGAAATGCGGCTTGATCACCCGCCCCGGCGTGCCTTCAACAAGGAAAGCCTGCGGGGTTTCGGGATTGTCCTGATCGGGATTGATCAAACCGGTCCGCCATGCGGTCCCGGTCGGAACCTGACGTTCCGTACGATTGATTTTGGCATCGTCGTAAGCAGTAATTTGGGGCATGGCGCTCTCTGCAAAAAACAGGGAAGCAACAATTATAGGCGCGCCTGAGGCTGAGGTGGCAGCATCACCTCAGCATATGGACTGCTCCTGCTTACTGCATTTTCGGCGGGAAGCGCTGATACCAGAACCCGTACGCCCAGCAGGCCACACAAAATGACAGGGCCCACTCCAGGAAGGAGAAAATGATCAACGCTGTACAAGGCACGACCCACAGTGAGATGCCTGAAAAATACAGCGCCATCGACACCGCACTGGCAATGAACAGGATCTTGTTGGCGAACATCTTGGCGCCGGCGTTTTCCTTTTTGCCGCCCCACTTCCGGGTTTCGGCAATTTTTTTCCATAGCAGATGCGATGGACAGCGGTGATGGCCGATGAAGCCGCGTACAAAACCCTGCACCACCAGCAACAGCATCACCCAGGGCGCAAAAAGCAGCGCCACGCCGCTCAGCACAAAAGTAATAAAGGCTTCCCAACGGATCACGTTGGACCAGACCTGCGGGACATCGAATCTCAACATGCTTCACCTCTCGTAATTGCTGCATTCCCGGCCCGCGACGTTGCGGACACACGGGATTCTGCATTCAGTATATTAGATATTACTTATTTAAGAGAAGTTCCCTTTTGAGCTGCACTGGCGATAATTCATTAAACTATTGTTTTTATTGAATATTTAATCAGGATCGCGCGGCACCCGTTACGGCCCGGACGGGATGACGATCGCCGAATTCTCGCGATTGCCCCATTCACCCCAGGCCGACACGTAGTTGCGCACATGCGGATAACCCAGCGACTTCAGCGCAATGAAGGTGCTCGCCGAGCGGTAACCGCCGTGGCACACCGGAATCACGATCTTGTCCGACGTCACGCCACGCGAGGCATACAGCGCACGAATCTCCCACGGCTTGCGAAACGCGCCCTGCGCATCGAGGTGCTCGCGCCAGAAAATATGCACGGCACCGGGAATCGTGCCGACACGCCGCGCGCGTTTTTCGCTGCCGCGGTACTCGGCCTCGCGGCGCACATCGACGATCGCGTAATCGGGATTGTTGATGGCGTTGAACACGTCGAAACGCGTCGCCAGAAAATCCATGTTCTGGTGCCCGCGAAATGGCGGCGGTGTCGGCGGCGCGGTGGTCGGGTCCATCGGCGGCGGTGCTTCGCTCAGCCGCACCAGATTCTGACCCGCTGCGGTCCACGCCTGAGTGCCGCCATCAAGGATGCGCACATCCGGATGCCCCAGCACCGCGAGCAGCCACACGGCCCGCGCCGCACGCTCGCCAGACTCGTGGTCATAAATCACCACCGGCCGGTCGGCGCGCACGCCACGCGAACCGAAGAGCACACGGAAAATCACGAGGAATGAATTTAGCGGTGCCTCCGACGAGTCGTTGAGGCTGACGCCATAGATATCGACATGCGTACTGCCGGCGATGTGGCCGACCGCAAAGTCTTCGGCAGGACGGAGATCGACCAGTGTGACGCCGGACAGGCGCGACGCCAGTTCGGGGGCGGTGATCAGGTAGCGGGGATCTGGAAAATCGTTGGAGGTCATGGCGTATGCTCTTTAGGGTGTCTTGTTTGAGCATCCAAGTTTACGCGACCCCCGCTTGACGCCACAAAGCTCCGATACCAAGATGCCTGTAATTGCAAAGGAAAACCGTTATGAATAATTTATCAATAAAATCAGACATTTACTTTGATCCAAAAGTTCATGAGGCGCTGCGGCTGCGCGCCACCAACAGCCAGACATCCATGTCAGCACTTGTGAACGAAGCGGTCAAACAGATGATTCATGAAGATCAGGAAGATCTGGCTGCGTTTGAACAACGCACGTCTGAATCTGAAATCAGCCGAAAGACTTTGCTTGCCAATCTGAAACGGCACGGCAAGTTATAGCTCATATGCGTGGTTATTGCTGGCATCCGATTGATTTCGTCCACAACGCCATCATCAACGGAAACGAAATCTACTCTGGCAATTTTAATCACCCAATTAGAGATTTCCGCCACTAATGCGTGATAAACCGAAGTCTCGCCAATCTCCATTTGACGCCATTGAAAGTGAAAGTGCCGAGCAGCCGGGACGCCTCACCCGTGCTCTCGAATGGGTCTTAGAAAATGATGAAAACGTCAAGACACGGCTGGACATCAATATCTACTACGTATATCTACATCGCCATCCAGTTACGGATGTGACCTTTTATGTCGGGAAAGGCGTCGATGCGAGAGCATGGAATATGCTTAATCGACACCCCGATCATACTGAAATGCTCTACAAGATTTTGCAAGAAGGACATCCACCTGGTTCATAGGTATCCCTTGTAAAGTGGGGACTGACTGAATATGAAGCACTCAAGCTTGAAGCCCAAATTCAACGTGACTTAGTAAAACAGAATATCGATTTAATAAATCGCACGAGACCAATAGAGAAGCTTATCGCTGGCCGGATGCCGGGCGAATGGAAGCCAGAGA
>Ga0315909_10009544_pt1 | contig 10487 bp, 4 predicted proteins | sample LakEriMetagenome_11_FD_203527 | JGI IMG/M metagenome (GOLD analysis project Ga0315909, IMG submission 203527) | Freshwater fungal communities from buoy surface, Lake Erie, Ohio, United States - Buoy 2 MA125 | ecosystem: Environmental > Aquatic > Freshwater > Lake | place: USA: Lake Erie, Ohio...
ATTTCAAATATATCGGTAAAGGCTGCGGAAGAACCATTCTTTAGCCCAGATGAAATTAATGTATTGGTTCCTGTACAAAACACGGAACAGGATATCCTAACATTTAAAGCAGAATTTCTAGATATAGACAATAATACCGCTGGGGTATCTATTATTTCTATACCAACATACTTCACAGGATCATCTGATTATGTAAAGAAGATTGGCGATTCTATGACCGGTGAACTGTATATCAAGGGTTTACCAATACAACAACAGGCATTGCAAGATAGCTTTACTGGATTAGTTAGTGGTGGAATTATAACGGTAAATACTCCAGCATCTTGGTCATATACAATTAGCTCTGGATCTGGGTATGTGGTGGATAATTACACCGATCCAATGAATCCAACATACACCTATGTAACGTGGCCGCAAATCACAAAGATGCCAAATGCATTTGTTACAACGGGTTCAATTGCATCATATCCACGTACCAATATTGCAATCAGTGCGTCTGGGCAGCTTATAGAACAATCGGCAGAGTGGACGACAACTGATTATAGACGATATATTGTTTTAGGAAGAATTGCACACGTTGGTACCACGTTTATACAACGTGCCTTATCACTTCCATTAACCACCTATAATCGTGGATTTCATTGGTTTGATTTAGCAAATGCCATTGGAATTATTAACGTAGAAGGCAACATTTATTATGCGAGTGGTTCAAGTATGTCTATCGGTAAAACTTCCGGTAAGACATATCGTGTTGGGTCAAATTATAGAAACGATACAACGTTCCCAGACATTACAACAGATCCATCATCACTTCCTGTAACGTTCTCGTACCGATATAGAAGTGGTTCACTTTTTGCAGAACAACCACTTACAACAATTATTACTGGTAGTTTGTATGATAATGGTACTGGTACATTAGCAACCGTTAATCCAAATAAATTCACCGTGCAGCGTATTTACTACTTTGGCGCTACCAATACTACACGCATACAGTTTGGGCAAACTGTGTATGATACTATGATTGCAGCACAGGATGGTGCAGTATCAGAACAATTTTCCGTAGATCCAAATCTTGAACGTGATTCTTCATTACGAGCATTTTTAATTGTTGGTTCAAGTGCAACAGATTTAAGCAATCTTACCGACGCAGAATTTATTCCTCAAGGAAAATTTGGTAGTGCTGGAGGCAGTGGAGGTGGAGGTGGTGGTGGTGCATCCACGCTGGCTGGTCTTGTTGACGTATCACTTACTGGATTGACTTCTGGGCAATATTTACAATATAATGGAACTTCGTGGATCAATAACGGCTTAAGTGGTTCATTATTTGGTACGAGTAGTTGGGCTAGTTCTGCATCATTTGCAATAAGTTCTAGTAGAGCAGTTACCTCAAGTTTTGCAATTAGTAGTTCATTTGCTCCTACCATTCTCCCAAGTGGTGTAGTATCTAGTTCTGTCCAAATTAACACTGGTTCCTTTAGTGGTTCCTTTACCGGAAACTTTATTGGCACAAGTAGTTGGGCAAACAGCGCATCGTTTGCTACCAGCGCATCATGGGCACCATCGGTGGGATTGACGGGTGGTACTACAAACTACATTCCATTGTGGACAGGTACAGGGACATTAGCCTCCAGTGTGATGTATCAAAATGCTGGCAACATTGGCATAGATACGCTAAGTAATTCAAATAATTCTAAATTTGATGTGTCGTCCGGTAAAATTCGTGCAGGTACATCAACGTCAACTAATGGGTCTACTATTATTGAAGGAGCATATAGTAATGGGGCAATTACTGTATTAGGTACGGAATATTCAAGTGGGGGGCCGGTATTAGCATATGGAGTAACACCTTCTACAGCAAGCACAGATTCATTTTTTAGTTCAACTGCAATTGCTGCAAATCGCGGTGCATATGTTATGGCTGGAGGTGTTCACAAATGGTCTTCAGCCACCGCCTCGTCTACCGTTACTATTGGGACAGTGGTGTCGTTAACAGAGACTATGCGATTAACTACGGCAGGTAATCTTGGTATTGGAACCACTTCACCAAGTTATACACTTGACTTACAAAATAGTTCGGGTGGAACTCTTGCTAGATTTAAAGATACGGACAGTGTACATGATGGAATTATTATCGCAGGAGACACAAACGCTGGTTGGGTGGGTAACGGAGCCTCTTTAACAAAAGAAGGAATATATTATCAAAATTCTATAAATGCGCTGAGAATATACACCAGCGGCAGTGAACGTATTCGTATTGATGCGTCTGGAAGCGTTGGTATTGGAACCGTGTCTCCAAATCGCAGATTACAAATTGGAGATGTAACGTTAGACGCAAATAGTGACCAAGCCGCAACATTGATAGTGAGTGGGGGTATAACTCTACGCGGTGGAAACTGGCTATCGTTGGATAATGCGTATTCAGTGCATTCTAGAATGCGATTTGACTCCACCGCAGTTTCTTCAGAAATTGCTACGAAACTAGACAGCTATTATGGGTTTGATTTCCAGACACGTACTAGCAATTCTAAGATGGTTATTCGCGGTGATAATGGTAATGTTGGTATTGGTATTACAAACCCAAGTGAACGACTTGAGGTTAGTGGAAGTATTAGGTTGACAACTGGAGACAATAGATATATCCAAATTGGAAGTCTTAGTAACTATTTTTATAGACTAAAAGCAACTGGTGATGATTTTCAGATCGTTGAAGGAAACGATGTAGCCGTTCGGCTTCATATTGATTATCCTAACGGTAACGTTGGTATAGGCACAACGTCTCCGGCATATAAGCTAGATGTCAATGGTATTATTGGAATTAATAATGTTCCAGTACTGTCATCAAGTGCGGCCTATAATATCCTATACCATCGTGATGGCGGGATTGCAATATATCTTGGTGGTTCTGACGCCTCAAACTACTATGATAACGGTACTCATTATTTCCGTGATAGAAGTGCCAATACACGAATGCTTATTAATTCAACTACCGGTAATGTTGGTATAGGAACTACAACCCCGTCTGCAAAATTGCATGTTATTGGTGATGTAAGTGCATCAATCCTCCATGTTAGTGGAACACTAGGTCAGGCCGTAACACAAACATCTAGTTCAGTTGGTGTTGGAGATTATATCTATGATACCGGAATTACCATTACATCATTAGTACCAGATGGACCATCCATATATGAATTAATTGCTCAATATAATCCAAACACAGCCGGTTCAGTTGTATATAGAAACATTTTGCACGGACATATTTATATTGAAGATGGGTTCGACGGAGTACAGAATGTAGTAACTGTTGAGTATAATGAATTATTTCGTGCCATCGGATCATCAAGCTATGATGGCAGTGGGGCAAATGTAAATGTATCATTCGTTAATACAACTAACGCAGCAGTTAGTACGGAACGTACAACAGTCCCATATGCGAGTGGGTCATGGCAAATGCGTATACGATTCTCCAATAATTCAACACCACCGGGAACACCGTCCTATCGCGCTGTTCGTTTACTGAGAAAGTTATAATATGAGTAGAACTACACAATTACATACCGGCAATCAATCACTCATTACCGCAGCAGCATCTGCCTCTTTTTCTGTAACCGCATCGTATGCATTAACCGCACCAGGTGGTGGACTTTCGGGTGGTACTACAAATTATATTCCATTGTGGACCGGTGCGGGAACCCTATCATCTAGTGCTATATGTCAAACGGTAAAATTACTATAGATAATAACAACGCATTTGCTTCATTGGACTCATCAGGAACATCGCGTGATATATTAAAATTAAATGCAAGCAACCAATTGGAAATTGCAGGTGCTGGTGCTATTATTGATGCAGTTATTATAAAAACAGTGGGATCAGACCGATTAAAAATTGATAATGCAGGTAATGTTGGTATTGGAACTGCTGTACCTTCTGCATCATTGCACGTAGCTGGTGCAGTTGGAACTGCGCCATTAGGTACCGGTGTATTGATGGGTATAGAAAACAATTATGGAGTTATACATCTTAATGGTAGTAATGGTGGATATATAGATTTTTCTAACGGTACCGGAACAGATTATATAGGTCGTATCATTAATTTTAATAGCGACAAGAGTATGCGGTTTGAGGTTAATAGTGGTGCTGCAATGACAATTTCTGGATCTGGTAATGTTGGTATCGGAACCACAAGCCCCGGACAAAAACTTGATGTAGTAGGTGCCGTTCGTGCCAATCAAATTGGGGGATTATTTATTGCAAATGACAATATAAGCGGCACGGATGCCTCAATGAATATATATCTCTCGTTTCAACGAGCCAATGTTGAAAAGGGATGGGTTGGATTTGGTGATGGTTCTAACGGATTATTCAGAGTAAGAAACAGTATTGGGAATCTTCGGTTAGATGCGTCGAATGAGGTGCAATTGTGGGCAGGTTCCAATCAACGAGTTACGGTTAATATTTCCGGAGGTGTCGGTATTGGAACTATTGCACCAAGTTCAAGCTTACATGTATCGGGGTCTTCAACTACTGAAAATGCTGACCACGGTACTTTTACGATGGAAGCAGCGGGAGTAAGTGGACTGACATTTGGATATGACTCATCGGCTCAACGTTCTTGGATTTATTCTAGAACGATTGGAGTTACAGGTAGACCAATTAATGTAAACGGTACAATGTATGTAAATGCATTTAATGGTGGTGTTGGTATTGGTAAGACTCCATCGTATGCACTAGATGTTAACGGTATTATTGCAATTAATGCAACTCCAATGATGACATCAAGTACAAACTACAATGTCATATATCATCGTGATGTTGGTGCTGGTATATATCTTGGTGGTGGTTCCGATCCAAATTCCTATTACGATAACAATAACCATTATTTCCGTAATAGAGGTAGTACTACAAGAATGTCAATACTCGGTTCATCGGGAAATGTCGGTATTGGAACAACATCTCCAGCTACAACCTTACATGTTGCTGGTGGCATGGCTAGAACGAACACGAGAATATCAAGTGAAGAAGTATATCCAGTAGGTCATTATACTCCCGGTGAAACTGTATTTGAAATTAATACTACATGGACTGATGCCGAATTACAAGAATACTTTAACTCGCCAAATGTATCGTGGACGGGATCTACAGATGCACCTGGTGGATATGCAATTTATATAAACGGTGCGGTAGATGTAGGAGGTGAATATAATTCCGGATTTCCGTATATTCCAGTAGACCAAGACGATGTGTTCTACATGGAATGTTGGATTAAAAACGTTGGTACTAACCAAGCTCATTATATGGGAAGTATGGATTACAACCATAATTTAGTATCACTTGGGGGTAATCCTGGAACGTATGGATATTGGGTAATGTCTAACACCAATCCTACAACTACATGGACAAAAGTAAGTGGATATATTAAAGGATTTGGTTCAGCAACCGGTCAGTTTGTAGCAGGAACGAAATACTGGACACCACAAGCATTGTTCAATTATACCGCAGGAACAGGTACCCGTGCATGTATTATCTCTGGATGGAAAGTCATCAAGGTTAATGCAATGGGGAATAGATTTTTTTCGGGCAGTGTTGGTATTGGAACAACGAATCCACAAACAAGATTAGATGTTCATGGAACTATATCAATTGGCGGGAACGTAGTACTGACGGGTAGCGCAGCATACACCCAGTTATTACGGCCCGATGGTCCGGTTGCAATATATCTGGGTGCAACTGATCCCGGAAATTATTATGATAACACAAATCATTATTTCCGTGATAGAAGTAATAATATACGTTGGCAAATAAATTCATCCGGTCATCTCATCGCTGGAATAGATAACACGTATGATATTGGAGCATCCGGCGCGACCCGCCCACGAAATGTATTTGTTGCAGGAAATGTATCAGCATCGCAATACAGTGGATCTGGATTTACATTAAGCGGTACTTCTGGATTAGTAATGTCTGGTTCTGGATTTATCCGACACACCTCCGGTTCAGTTTCTGCTACGCTTAGAGCAAATCCTGCAAATTCTGCAGTGGAGTTTGGTTCGGAAACGTTCCATGTCGTAAACATGTTGGTTAATGGATTCTCACTGTATCAATTTGGCATTGGTCAGTTTCTTACAACAAATCCAACATATACATTAGGAAACCCTGCAAATCCATGGGCAACTGGATTTTTTAATAATGCAGTACTAACCAATGGACAACTTACTATAAGTGGTAGTACTGGTGCCACTAACGGTATAGTAATGAATCGTTCTGGTTGGAATGGACTATTCCGAATAGGTGCAGTTTCATCGTCGGGAGATGATTTCTGGATTACGAATAACTGGAATCCGCAAACAAATGCAGCAGACAGTGCTGAACCAGGATATATAACATTAGCACCGAAGAATGAATTACGAACAGTAATTAATGGAAGTAGAGTTATTACTGCGACCAGTAACGCTGTAAGTGTTACAGGTAGTCTAAGTGTATCTGGGTCAACATATTTACGAACGGCAGTAGAACATGTGGTTGGAGCGACAACAGCACCACCGACAACATTAAATTACAATGTGTTGGATGGAGCAATTCTATTCCACAGTGCAAGTACTACGGCAAACTGGACGTTAAATTTTAGAGGAAATGCATCAACCACACTAAATTCAATGATGCCAGTCAGTAGTAGTATGACAGTCACACTATTAACAATAAATGCAGGAACGGCATATTCATCATCAGCATATCAAATTGATGGTACCTCTATAACTCCTCGCTGGCAAGGTGGTACTTCTGGTTCGGCAAACGCTAATAGTATTGATGCACACACGTTTACAATAGTGAAAACTAGTAGTACTCCTACGTATTTATTACTAGGATCAATAACGAGGTATTCATAATATGAGTCCGTTGTTAAGTACCTTTAGTGCCGGTTCAGTAAGAGGGTATAGATTAAATCGTGGTACAGGAGTTTCTGGACAACAAGCGTATACAACGGCAGGAACCTATACGTTTACAGTTCCAGCGGGAGTTACAAGCATATCTGTGTTATGTATTAGTGGCGGCGGCGGTGGGGCATTTTTATCGGGAAAAGGTGGTAATTTAGCATATTCAAATAATATATCAGTGACCGCAGGACAAACATACACTGTAATAGTTGGTAATGCTGGTACGGCTGGGTTTCCTTCAATATTTACACAAGGTGGCACAGGTGGCTCCTCCACATTTCAAATATCCGGTGGTGGTACTATTTTAGTACGTTCTGGAGATCCCGGAACATCTAATATAGGTGATGTATCATACAGTGGTGGGTCTGGGGATAGTTCTGGAAATACTCGTCAAGGTGCAGGGGGAGCCGCTGGATATGCAGGTAACGGGGGTGCTGGAGGATTTGATACATATGTGTACGCTGAGGGTAACAATGGCGGCAATGGTACCGGTGGCGGTGGTGGTGGTGGTAGCGGCGGTGGTGCGGTTGTAGATGGTGATACCTTTTATTCTTATGCTGGTGGAAATGGTGGTGGTGTTGGTATTTTAGGGCAGGGGGCTAATGGAACCGGTGGCACCGCCTCTCCTGCCAACATCGGTTCAAATGGAACTGCTGGGTCCGGTGGAAGTGATAGAGTGTATGGTGGTGGTGGTGCATGTGGCTCTTATATCGCTGATATACCCAGCGATACTATTACAGCCGAAGACCTTGGAACCGCTGGTGGCGTTGGAGCAGTCCGCATCATATGGGGTTCGGGTCGCAGTTATCCGAATAATGCAGGAAACGTTTAATCAGATATGGAGTGTGTATGAGTGAAACAGTAGATTCAGATTTATTAGTTATAAAAATTGTTGATGGACAACCAATCAATCATCCATTGACGTATGGTAACTTTTTATTAATACATCCCGAATGTCCACAGCAAGACATTCCTTCAAACGATGTACTGGAACCATATGGATATCAAACATTTGTAAGAATGTCACCACCAACACCTGGAACATTTGAACATCCATATATTTCTGGTCCATATGTATTTGAAAATGGAACATGGACTGATAGTTGGATAGCAGTTCCATTTTCTTCGGAAGAAATCCAAGCACGAACAGATAAAGAGTGGAATATTATTAGAAATAAACGTAATTTTTATTTACAACGTTCTGATTGGGTATTCACACCGGACGCACCGGTTTCTGAAGCAGAAAAACAAGAATGGATAACATATCGACAAACGTTGAGAGATTTACCAGCAAACACGATTGATCCATTTAATGTGAACTGGCCCATTCCTCCAAGAGAAATATTACCTTTGACTGTTATTAGGTAGAATAATTGATATGTATATAAAAATACACATCGGTAAATAAACTACGGGGATTTTTGTGGATAAAATAGACAAATTATTTGAAGAATTGTACGCTGCTCTAGTAGAGTTAAATGACGATGAACAATTAGACGAACGCGCAAAATCTAGTACAGAACGTGTACGCAGATATTATAAAAGACATCCGGAAAAGGTACGTAAATACCTGCGTGACACGGTGAAAGATCGTGTTGCGAGAAACCGTGATCGTAAGAAAGCTGTAAAGAAACATGGTAAGGCGAAAATGAAAAATCATGATGTACACCATCCAAATGGCCCGAATGGTGGTTCTTGGCGTTTAGCGAGAAAAGATCACGGGCGAGATAAGAAAAAAACAAACGAAAGTATTATCTTGGAAGGCGGTGCTCATGGACATTTGGCACATCCATATGAGGATTTAGATTTAACGTTTCGTGACATGGAAGAGATGTTAGAGAGATCATTGATCGGCAATCTTGAAAAAGAAGGACCGGCGTTGGAAAAGATGGATGGTCAGAATATCGCATTCACGGTAAAGGATGGTGAAGTCCGATTTGCACGAAATAAAGGACAAGTAAAAAACTCTGGAGAAAAATCACTCACGGCAGATGAATTATCAAAAATGTTCGGTGGTCGTGGTGAGATTTACGATGCCTTTACACTTGCGTCTGCTGATATTTCTGATGCAATCTCATCGTTATCTACCGAAGAATTAGATTCCATTTTTAATAATGGAAAAAGCTTTATGTCTACCGAAATTATTTATCCAGGTACTAGAAATGTTATTCCATATAATAAAACAATTTTAGTATTTCATGGAACTATTACGTATGACGACGATGGAAATAATGTAAAAGGTGACAAGGCTGGTGAAGATAATGCGATGGCAAAGAAATTTTCTGATGCACTAATTAAAACACAAGCAACAAAACAAAAAACGTTTGAATTAAAAGGTCCAAGAACCATTTCTATCTCGGACAAAATATCAGACGACTTGCGTTTTGCATATGAAGAATTGTCTGGTACTCTTGAACGATTGCAATCTGAATATGGACTAAAGCCATCAAGTACACTTGGTGATTATTATCGTGCGTGGGGTGAAACGCAGCTAGATAATATTCAAGAGCGTGAAGGTTTTAAATTTACAAATAAAGAAAGAAATGGTTTGTTATCTAGGTGGGTTGATGGAGAAAAATCATTTGGTGTAAAAGAACTTTCTGATGAAAAGAAAGATTGGTTTAGACAATTTGAAAAAACCGATCTTAAAAAGATGCAAAAGCAAATGAAACGTCCGGTGGAAACGGTATTTTTAAAAGCTGGTACGAAGGCAGTCAAAAGAGTTATAGATTTCTTATCAGCGAATGATCCAAAAAATGCAGAAAAATTAAAAACAGAATTTGCTGAATCTATTAAAAAAATACGTGAATCTGGAGAAGAATCAAAAATACAGACGCTTGAAAGTGAATTGACGAGATTGGAAAGTTTGGGAATAGATAATATTATTCCGTCCGAAGGCGTGATATTCACGTATAATGGAAATCCGTATAAGTTAACTGGATCATTTGCCCCGTTAAATCAAATAATGGGTATTATGAAATATAATAGAGTGGCAAAACCAGAAACAAAAGTTGACGATAAGGATGTACCGGATAACGAGCCGGAACCAGACGAACCAACTAAAACAGAACCACCTGTATTAGAAAAGCAACCTCCGGTTGGTGTTTTTCCAGGAAGATTTCAACCATTCCATGCAGGGCATTATGCAACCTATTTAGAAATGGTTAAGAAATTTGGTAAAGATAGGGTGTATATTGTTACTACCGACAAGCAAGATGCCGGTGGAAAATCTCCATTTAATTATGGGCAGAAGGTGGATATAATGACGAAAATGTTTGATATACCAGAAGACATGATTGTCAAAGTAAAGAATCCATACAAAGCGGATGAATTTAAAGAAACGTTACCAGAAAATACTCCAGTTGTATTTGCCTTATCCGAAAAAGATAAAGATCGTATGGTTGGTAAGTATTTTAAACCGTATGATCCATCGTCTGACCTAAAAGGATATTCAGAGGAAGGTTATTATTGGATAAAACCACAAATTGAAGGCAAACAGGAATTATCTGGTACACAAATACGCAGCGCATTTGGAAATCCAAACATTGCAGATGAAG
>Ga0315909_10009545_pt1 | contig 10486 bp, 8 predicted proteins | sample LakEriMetagenome_11_FD_203527 | JGI IMG/M metagenome (GOLD analysis project Ga0315909, IMG submission 203527) | Freshwater fungal communities from buoy surface, Lake Erie, Ohio, United States - Buoy 2 MA125 | ecosystem: Environmental > Aquatic > Freshwater > Lake | place: USA: Lake Erie, Ohio...
CATCGTGCGCAAGGTATCCATACAGCCGGGATTCGCATACAGCGGCAATGGTTCCTCACGACTCCAGCAAAACGCCCGCAACTCATCAAACCCCACCACATGATCCATGTGCCCGTGGGTGTATAAAACGGCATCTACCCGCTTCAGCCCCGAGCGCAGAGCCTGCTGCCGCAAATCAGGACCCGCATCCACTAGGAGGGTGGTCGCCGCTGTTTCCAGCAAGACCGACGAGCGCAAGCGCGCATTCCGCGGATCCGCCGATCGACACACCGCACAGGTACAGCCAATCACCGGCACACCCGTGGAGGTCCCCGTGCCGAGAAATGTCAGGCTTGCTCCTGTATTTTGATTGCGTGCCATACGTTCCATCGGCAGCACCCACCGTGCCACAACCTACCCCATCACGCAAAACCAAATCAACCGCCACACACAGAATCCGGCATCCCCACGGATTTTTTCCTCCTCTCTGAATAAACGCATGGGATTCCACGTCGTAGATCCACATGAAACCGTGGCAGACCTTTGTTTTTGTCGTTTTTTCTCTTGGCGCAGGAGCCTTTGCGCAGTCGAGCCGGGAAGTCGTGCGCGATGGAAGTGGCAGAATCACCCAGACCATCGAACGAAGAGAACAGGCGAATGGCACCATTTCCAGTACCGTGCGCGATGCCAGTGGTCGCCTGATCGGCACGTCGGTCACGCGCCCGCAATCAGGAAATAGCGCCACCACACAGTATCGCGATGCCAGCGGCAGATTGACAGGCACCGCGCAGAGCCGCAGTGCGTCGCAGACGCAATCCACCCAATTCCGCGACGCTTCCGGTCGGCTCACCGGCACCGCCCAGACGCAAGCCCCCTCGTCCTCCCAGAGCCTGCAAACCCAGTTTCGCGACTCCTCAGGCCGGCTCACCGGCAACACCTCCACGCACACCGGGACGGGCGGTTTTTCCAGCCAGCACCGCGATGCCGCAGGCCGCATGACCGGCCAAAGCCAGGGCACTGGCGCGTCGATCATCCCCGGCAAACCGCCCGTGCCTCCCCTTGTTCCGCGAAAATAACCCGCCATGACTCGTTTCTTTTGTTCGTTTCTCCCGTCTTACGACAAATCTCATTGATAAATTGTTCATTTTCCCACAGTAATCACCTCACCCGTATGATCAGAAAAATGCTCCTCATCAGTTGTGCCTTCGCAAGCCTCGGCTTTGCCCAGGCGGAAGTCAAACCTCTCAAAGTTCTCCTCGTGATCGGCGGTTGCTGCCACGATTACGGCAAACAGCAGTTCATCCTGTCCGAAGGCATCGAAGCCCGCGTCAACTGCCAGGTCACCATCGAATACACGGATGACCGCTCGACCAAGCCAAACTTCGCCATCTACAAAGACCCGAACTGGGCCAAGGCCTATGACGTGGTGATCCACGACGAGTGCGCGGCCGATGTGACGGACAAAACAATCATCGACAACATCGTCAACGCCCACAAAAACGGCGTGCCTGCCGTCAACCTGCACTGCGCCATGCACTCGTATCGCAGTGGAAAATTCCAGCAACCCATGAGCCCGGATGCTCCGGAAGCAGCTTGGTTCAACATGCTGGGCCTGCAATCCAGCGGCCACGGCCCGCAAAAACCCATCGAAATCACCTACACCGCCAAAGACCATCCGATTGTCAAAGGCCTCTCCGATTGGACCACGATCAATGAAGAACTCTACAACAACGTGCACGGCATCGAGGGGAACTTCAAAAACTGGCCCACCGCCAAGCCTCTTGCAGAAGGCAAACAGGATGGCGGCACCCAGCCTGGCAAAAACCACGCGGTGATTGTCTGGACGAATGAGTTCGGCGACAAAAAAACCAAGATTTTCAGCACCACTCTCGGCCACAACAATGCCACCGTGGGTGATGAGCGCTTCCTCAATCTGGTCTGCCGTGGCCTGCTCTGGTCCTGCGGCAAGCTCGATGAAAAAGGCAACATCGCCGAGGGCTACGTTTCGAAAAAAGCGAAATAAGTTTTCCACTTCACCACTTCCTTACACGAAACAAGCTCCCCGTTCTGGGGAGCTTGTTTGCGTTACAGACAGTTTGCCGAAGACTACTACATCATCTCAGCATTCAAATCGAGCGAGGCGAATTCACCATCCTTGCGGCGGTAAATGATCGTGAGACAGCCGCGGCGCGCCGACTTGTAGAGCACAAAGGGACGATCTCCCAATTCCAACTCCATGATCGCGTCTTCTTTGTACATGGTGCGCAATTTGTAGTTGTCGGGATGAATGATGAAGGGCTCGGGATCGTGTGCCGAATCCTCGGGGTGATCCATCGCCTCCTCGGTGAAATAGCGCTCTTCCAGGTAGCGGATCGATTCATTGCGATGCGGACGATTCCGTTTCATCAAACGGGTCTTCTGCTTGCGCATACGCCGCGCGATCTTCTCGATCGTGGCATCCATCGCCGCATACATGCTGCGATCCTCACTGTGGGCCTCGATGGTGATGTGATTGGCACAAAAAAGAATGATTTCCGCAATATGGCGGTTTTTCTGAACGTCGAGAATCACCTTCGCTTCGATGATCTTCGGGTAGTCGAGATGAAGACTTTCAATCTTCTTCTCGGCGTATTCCCGAAGCGAGGGAGTCAATTCCTCGTGACGAACGGTAATGGTAATCGGTGGGTTCACATTTGCAGTTTGCATGGTGTTATACTTTCTATGGTTAAGGAAACGAAACCATTTCATTTCCACTAACAACTATGCACGAAAGCGCAAGAATAGCGATGAGAAAAAGCAATAATTTTTCCATTGTGGAATCAACTTGACAGACCACCGGCGGATCGTGTAATCACGCGCTCAATTCCTCGATCAAGGCTGCCGTTGGCGGATCGCGTCGATGGCGTTGGAAAAGCTGGTTTGCAACTCAAGATCCTTGGTGCTCTCCAGCGCGCTCTGGAGGGCCTCCGCGCCTGATTTACCACCCACCCGGCCGATGATGCGCGCGGCAGACATGCGCAGCCGGTTGCTGCCCTCCGTCAAGTGCTTGATCAGCCCCGCTTCCGCGAGAGCGCCGGATTTCATGTAAACTTCCTCCCAGCTGGTCGGATCTTGCAGCCACAATTGTTCGAGGATGGGATAGATGCCCGGTTGTTGCCATTTGGCGAGAAATGTCGCGCTCTCGATGGGCAGGTCTTTCTCCGCCTTGAACAAGGCCGCCGCTGCTTTCATCGCCGCCTCGGGGGCACCGTCTTTGCCATCACTCCAACCGATCATCGCTTTGCAAATGTTCGCCAGCATTTCGCGGTCGCTCATCTCCAGCAATTCAATCATGCGCTTGATGATGTCATCGCGTGACTGCACCGGATCGGCCAAGGCCAGTCGCAGCAGCGCATCGTTGATGCGGCGGATATCGATGCCCTGCAATTCCCGCAAATTCAGTTGGTAAAACGCGCCGTCTTCCTTGTCGCTGAGTTTCGTCTGCGATTGCTCGGCAAAGCGCTCGTTTTCCACCTTGACCCCAATCAGGTGCAGTTCCGGCACGGTTTGATTGACTTCTCCGATGCGCTCGCTCTGTAGGGCCAGTTCTTCTAACGAAAGCTTCGGATTGATCAGCACGATCAAGGAGTTCTGATTCATCCGCGGATAGAGATGCGATTGCTCCGATGCCTGGCTGACGCGCATCAGGTAGGCATACACCATCTCGGCATTGCTCTCGCGGAGACCTTTGAGCCACAAGCCGACGACGCGACCGCCCTGCCCGGCCTGCAGAAGAGCCGTCTCCATCGGCGCATAGCCTACTTCGACTTTCAGGTCGGAAATTTTCTTGCGCCCGTCCACGGTAACCGTGGGCGGAGTCACGGGTGCGATAGGCAGATTGCCGCCACTCAGTGGCTTCGATCCCTCCGTCATGAAAATAGGCGTCGCCACCAACGCCAGCGCGCCCAACAAGGCAAAAAACGTCGCTTTGCCACGTGCGCGTGGATTGGCGTAGATGATCATCATGGCACCCACCACTGCGGCAAAACCAGCGATCACCAGACGACGATCGGTCGTCACCCCGCCTAACAAACCATGCTGCGAAGCACCTGTGATCAGCACGAGTAGCGTGACAGCCATCACCGCGCCGCCCGCAATGCCGACGATGATTTTGCCAATCGGAGTTGGCTCAAAGCGCTCGACATCCGGAGCCTCGGAATAATGCGCTTCCATCACCGGCGAGGATGCGGCGAATTCCCTGTGCGGTTGACGAGAGTAGCGGTTCAGCGTGGGGTCTTTTTTTTCTCCGGGATAAAATTTCCGGTTCTTGACCTGTGCTTCATCGTCCACCCGAAAGCGGAACTCACACGCACCACACTCGACCATGCGCCCCTTCAACTCAGGACCCACGCGAAAACGCTGGCTGCACTTGGGGCAACGAATCTGAATTTGATGAAAATCTTCCTCAGGCATTTCGGCAGATAGAGTATCGCAGGCCCCCGCCCGTGGCAATCACAAGCTGGCCAAAATGATTTTTTTCGCGCGAACGCTTGCCCGATGCCGCCACGCCGTACATCATGAACTCATGCAGCCAGTCATCAAAGAGTTACTCATCCTTCAGGAACGCGATCAAAAGCTGCTCAGCATTGCGCGCGATCTGGAAAAAATCCCGCGCGATGAAGCCCAGGCGAATGGTTTGTTGTCCGGTGATCAGGCACTGCTGGCGAAGGCGGTCGATGCCCTGCGCCAGTGCGAGGTGGCTACCAAAAAAATCGAACTCGATATCGGCACGCGCCGCAACACCATCACGCGTCTCAGGCAGCAGCAGTTTGAAACGCGCAAGAATGAAGAATACACCGCTCTCGGCAATGAAGTGAAACGCTACGAAAAAGAAATCGATCAGCTCGAAACCGAGGAGCTCGAACTGATGGAGCAGGCGGATGGTCATCGCGCCAAGGTCAAGGAGGCGGAAGCGCAACTCGCACGCTCACAGGCGCTGGTGAACGAAGATTTGAAGGACTTGAAAACCAAAAAGGAGCAGCTCCTCGCGCGACGCGAAGAACTCTCGGGAGAGCGCGGCCAACTCGCCGCCTCCATCGACCCGGAGGTGCTGCCACTCTACGAGCGCTTGATGAAAAGCAAAAACGGCACCGCCGTGGTACAAGCCGCCAATGGCATGTGCAGCGGCTGCCACATGAAATTGGTTCCCACGACTCTAGTGAAAGTCCTCGCCGCCACCGAGCTCACGCAATGCGAAAACTGCGGCCGCATGCTCTATCCGGAGTAACCCGCGCACTCAACCCTGATACGCCTCGCGAATCCGCGCCGCCCACAAGGTGGCACGCTGCTCGTAGCTGCTGTCATCGCCGGCATACAAAATGCCGCGCGAGACATTGATCACATCGGGTGCCGTGCGCGCCGCCGCCGCCAGCGCTGCCAAATCACCGCCCTGCGCTCCCAGACCCGGCACCAGCAAGGGCGCATCCGGGATTTTGCTGAGGACTCCCGCGGCATTGGTCAGCCCGACCACATACCCCACGTCCGTGGTTTTCCCTTCCGTTTTCGCCCGCTCGCCCAGTGCCGTGACCAGCTCAAACACCGAGCGCCCATCCGCCAGCACTTGCTGTTGGAAATCCGCGGATCCGGCATTCGATGTCACCGCCAGCAGATAAACGGCTTTGCCCGCCCAGTCGAGAAAGGGCTCGATCGAATCATAGCCGAGAAAGGGATTCAATGTGACGGCATCCACATTCCAATGGGCAAAATAACTATGCGCATAGTATTTCTGGGTTTCGCCGATATCGCTGCGCTTGGCATCGAGTATGATCGGCACCTCGCGCGGCATCCATCCCAGCATGCGGTCGAGAATTTCAATCCCGCGCAGCCCCATCGCTTCAAAGTAAGCCATGTTCGGCTTGAACGCCGCGGCCTGTTGCCAGGTCTGATCGACCACCGTCTTGAGAAAATCCTCCACAGCGGTGATGTCACCATCCACGGGTCGGGGATCGAGCCCCACACAGAGACGGGATCCGGTTTGCTTGATTCGTTGGGCCAGTTTTTCCGTGTAACGCATGCACCAAGATCAAAACAAATCGCGACTCTTGGCAAGCACTACCCTGAGGGAGGGTAAGATTTTCCGCGTAAGATACCGCAAAGAACGCTTGGCATGAGAATCACGGCGGCAGTAGAATGATACCGAACCCACTATGCCACATTTTCCCCAACTCACCGCGGATGAAGCTGCGGCCATGATTCAGAACGGCCAGACGATTGGCTTCAGCGGATTCACCGCCGCAGGATCGGTCAAGGCGATCCCGCTGGCGATCGCCGCGCGGGCACGGGAATTCCATCAACGCGACGAACCCTTTCAAATCAATGTCATCACCGGAGCCTCCACCGGTCCTTCGCTCGATGGCGCGCTGGCTCGTGAAAACGCAATTCACTGGCGCACGCCCTACCAATCCGATCCCGATCTCCGCAAAAGCATCAATGACGGACACACGATGTTTTTCGACATGCACCTGTCCCAGCTACCCGCGCAAATCCGGCAGGGGTTTTTGGGGCCTCTCGATGTCGCGATCGTCGAAGCCGCCGATGTGGAAAAGGATGGCAGCATCGTTCTGACCACCAGCGTGGGGGCGACTCCGACATTTCTCGATCAAGCCACGCGGGTCATCATCGAGCTGAACCGCTATCACCCGCCGGAATTGCGCGGCATTCACGACATTTACCAACCCGCCGCCCCTCCGTTTACCCAAGCGATTCCCCTGCTCCATGCCAGTGACCGCATCGGTACGGAGGTGGTGCGCGTGGATCCTCGCAAAATCATCGGCATCGTGGAAACAAATCTGCCGAACGAATCGAAGACATTCACTCCCAGCTCGGATGTCACCCAGCGCATTGGCGAAAACGTCGCGGAGTTCCTCGCTGCGGAAATGCGGTGCGGACGCATCCCGGGAGATTTTCTCCCGCTGCAATCCGGAGTCGGCAATACCGCCAACGCCGTGCTGGCCGCTCTAGGAGCTCATGCCGCCATTCCTCCGTTCACTCTCTATTCGGAGGTGTTGCAGGATGCCGTGATCGAATTGATCGATCAGGGGCATTGCCGTTTTGCCAGCGCGACGTCGCTCACTCTCAGTCAACCTTTGCTGCAAAACCTCTATCGGAATCTGGATCACTATCGCTCGCGTTTTGTGCTGCGCCCGCAGGAAATCACGAACCACCCGGAAATCATCCGCCGCCTCGGCATCATCGCGATCAATACCGCCATCGAGGTCGATGTCTTCGGCAATGTCAACAGCACCCATGTGCTCGGGCAAAAGCTCATGAATGGCATCGGCGGCTCGGGTGACTTCACGCGCAATGCCTATCTATCGATTTTCGTTTGTCCTTCCACCGCCAAAAATTCCTGCATCACTACGATCGTGCCGGCTTGCTCGCACATGGACCACAGCGAGCATTCGGTGCATGTGGTCGTGACCGAGCACGGCGTCGCCGATCTGCGCGGCAAGGATCCACGCCAGCGCGCGGAGGCCATCATTCACCACTGCGCGGATCCGCAGTATCGCGAGGCGCTGTGGGAGTATTTCCACCTGACCCACTCCGGTCATTTGCCGCAATCATTGGAATACTCCTACTCGTTCCACAAAAGCCTCTTGGAATCCGGCGACATGCGCCAGGTCCACTACCCGAAATCACGCTCATGAAACTTCTCAGTCCCCAGGATTGGCGCCACATCGTACGCCCGGGCAGCCGGATCTTTATCGCCGGTGGCGCCGCCGTGCCTTTTGCCCTGGTGGATTCGATGCTGGCACAGTCCGCCGCGTTCATCGACGTGGAGATGACGCACATCCATGGTCTGGGCCCCACGCCGTGGATCGAGGAATCCTACGTTTCAAAAATCCACACCAATTCGTTTTTTCTCACGCCCTCCTTGCGCGCCGCCGTGGAACGCGGTCAGGCGGACTACACCCCCTGTGCCATGTCGGAAATTCCGGGACTATTCCGGCAGCGGATTCTTCCTCTCGATGTGGCTCTGATCCAGGTGGCTCCCGCCGATGAGCAAGGGCGTTTTTCGTTAGGCGTTAGCGTCGATGTGGTGATGGCCGCCGCGCGGGCGGCGCGCGTCGTGGTCGCACAAATCAATCCTATGATGCCACGCACCGCGGGGAATTGCTGGCTCACGGCTTACCACATCGACTACGTTCTGCACCACAAGCAGGCTTTGCCCGTCGCGGTGAAAAATTCGTTAGACGAACGGCATCGCGCGATCGGCCGCTACGCCGCCCAGCTCATCGAAGACGGTGCCACCCTGCAAGTCGGCCTCGGCAATAGCCCGGAGGCGGTGATCCGCGCCTTGAAACAGCACCGCCACCTCGGCATCCACACCGGCATGTTTTGCGATGCCTTGATGGAACTGGTGCTTTGTGGTGCCGTCGATCATTCGCAGAAATCCATGGCCAAGGGAAAAATCATCGCCAGTCACGCGATCGGCAGCCGCAAGCTCTATCAATTTCTCGATGGCAATGCCGATGTCGAAATGCACCCGAGCGACTGGGTCAATGATCCTCAGCGCATCGCCCGCAATCACCGCATGGTCGCGATCAATGGCGCGCGTCAAATCGACCTCACCGGCCAGGTGGTGCGGGACTCGAATGGCCATCGCTTTTACGGCGGCGTGGGCGCCCTGCAGGATTTCATCCGCGGTGCCGGTCACAGCAAGGGGGGACGTCCCATCATCGCGCTGACGTCCACCGGCGATGACGATGGCACCTCACGCATCGTCGCAGGACTGGATGCCGGGAGCGGCGTTTGCACCAGTCGCAGTGATGTGCATCACGTGGTGACCGAATACGGCGCCGCCCATCTCTACGGTTGCAGCATCCGGGAACGGGTGGCGCGCTTGGTGGAAATCGCCCACCCCGACCATCGCGAATCCCTGCTGGCAGGTGCCCACGCCCGTGGATGGTTGCCGAAGTTTTTCAGCATGCCTGCCCATGCATCGAAAAAAACGTCTTATCCGATCGAGTCGCGCTTGTTCAGCTTCTCCGGCAAGCCGTTTCTGCTGCGCCCGCTTCACCCCAGCGACATGCGACTGCTGCAAGAGTTCTTTTACTCGCACGATGAGGAAACCATACGCATGCGCTATGGTTACCAGCGCCACCAGATGAGCGGCGAATCCGCCTACAAACTCGCTGCCGTGGATCAAACCACCGATGTGGCACTGGGGCTATTCATCGACATCAACGGCCGTCAGGAACTGCGCGCCATAGCCCGCTACTACCTCGATACGGATCGCAGATCTGCGGAAGTGGCATTCACCGTGCACCAGGATTGCCGGAATCTCGGCATGGGGAAATTTTTGTTAGTGGAACTCGCACGCATCGCCCGCAAGCGCAAGCTGCAGGAATTCTGGGCGACGGTGCTCCCCGGGAACCAGGCGATGGCGGGATTGTTCGTCAAGGCCGGCGGCAAAGCACAAGCTCACGCGCTGGACGATGAGGAAATCCCCTATCGCATTCCCATCCGCGGCATCCTCTCCCGGCAAAAGTCCCTGCTGCACGGGAAACAAATCCTCGAAACCTCTTGATCATGTCCTCATTACGCCGCATCGCCGTCCACTACGATACCGACTACGAACGCCACGACACGGGAGCGGGCCATCCGGAGTCGATCCTCCGCTACCGCACGCTCTGCGCCGCGCTGGATCAGCGACCGGAGGACATCGCACGATTGCTCAGCCAGCGGCGGGCGACGATGGAGGAGCTACAGTATGTTCATCATGCCAGCTACGTGGATCTGGTCTATCGGGATTGCGAGACGTTCGCCGACGCCCTGCGCACCGGCGATACCGCCATTTGCGAAGAGAGTTACGATGTCGCCCTGCACGCCACGGGAGCCGCACTGTCGGCCTGTGATGCGGTCATGGAAGGACAGCACCACGCGGTCTTTTGCGCCACCCGGCCACCCGGTCATCATGCCACGGCCAACCAAGGAATGGGATTCTGCATTTTCAACCATGTCGCCGTCGCCGCGCGCTACCTCCAACAAAAACACGGGCTGAAACGCATCGCCATCATCGACTGGGATGTGCACCACGGCAATGGCACCGAGGCCATTTTCCTCGAAGATGCCGACGTCTTCTACGCCTCGCTCCATGAGGATCACATCTATCCCTTCACCGGAGCAGCTGCCACGAAGGGCGCGGGCGCGGGGCTTGGCACCACGCTCAATCTCCCCCTGCCGCACGCTTCGACCGGGGAAATTGCTTTGGCACAATGGGACAAGCATCTCACACCCGCACTGGAGACATTCGCCCCGGAATTTCTGCTCCTCTCCGCCGGGTTCGATGCCCGCATCGATGACCCCATCGGCGGCCTTCGCTGGGACGATGAAACCTTTGCTGCCATGACCCGGCGCAGTCGCGAGATCGCGGATCGTTTCGCTAAGGGGCGCATCGTTTCGATTCTGGAAGGGGGCTACAATCCGTCCGGTCTCGCCTCCGCCGCGCTCGCCCATCTCATGGCGT
>Ga0315909_10009546_pt1 | contig 10485 bp, 8 predicted proteins | sample LakEriMetagenome_11_FD_203527 | JGI IMG/M metagenome (GOLD analysis project Ga0315909, IMG submission 203527) | Freshwater fungal communities from buoy surface, Lake Erie, Ohio, United States - Buoy 2 MA125 | ecosystem: Environmental > Aquatic > Freshwater > Lake | place: USA: Lake Erie, Ohio...
CCGTTTTCCCGGCAGCTCGTTTGTCCCTCGATACGCTATCCGGCGGACAAAAAGTGCAGATGACCGCCACCTCCACGCACAGCGAACAATCGGAAACCAATGCCTGGCACATCGAGCGCCACACGCTGCGCTTGCTCGTGAGCCTCAATGATTTGATCGATCAAATGAAAGCCAGCGCGGCGACTTTCCGCGTGCCCACCCTCATCGTGCACGGCGGCAAAGATTACTTCACGGACAGTGCGGACGTCGTAGCCTTTTACCAGCAAGTTTCGCAAGCGCCGGAGAAAAAGCGATTGTTCTACCCGGATGCGCATCACCTCTTGATGTACGATGTGCAAAAGGACGTGGTCATTCACGACATCGGCAGCTGGCTGGCGGACTTGCCGAAAAACCGCAAGACGGCCAAGGTTCAGAGATAGGAAGTCAGGGCGTCCACATGGGTTTGGTCCAATCGGCGTACGAGAGCCGTCGTCAGAGCCACCATCGCGAGATAGTCGTTGATATCGATGATGGAATTGTGCGAGTGGATGTAGCGTGCGGGAACTCCCAGCACAATGCACGGCACGCCCGAACCTGATAGATGGATGGAACCGGCATCCGTGCCACCACTGCGGCGCACGGTCACTTGATGGGCGATGTCTTCGTCTTTCGCCACCTGCATTGCCAGCGCGGCCAACCGCGGATTGGTGATCGCGGTGGGATCGAACAAACGGATCTGCACCCCGCCACCGAGCCGCCCCTGCGACTCCGAGCGCGCAAAGCCCGGCGTGTCATCCGCGGGAGGACCTTCGAGAATGATCGCCACATCCGGCTTTGCCCAGTGCGCCGCCGTTTTGGCTCCGCGCAGGCCCACCTCTTCCATCACGGTGCCCGCGAGAATGAGGCGGTTCGGGTGATACGACTCGCTCAGCAACTGCCCGCTCTGGATGGTCGCCGCCATGCCCACGCGGTTATCGAACGCCTTGGCCATGTAATAATCCTCCCGCGCCATCGGCGTGAATGCGCTGACGGGCGCGATCGGATCGCCGAGATGAATGCCCATGCCCCGCTCCACTTCCTCGCGCGAGGAGGCTCCCACGTCGATGAACATCTGATCCAGCGGAATGATCTGCGATCGCTGAGAGGCTGGCAAAAAATGCGGCGGGCGAGAGGCGACCACACCGAGGATCTTATCCCCTCCCCGCGTGCGTATCTCCACGCGTTGCGACAACAGCGAGTGCTCCCACCAACCGCCCACGGCCACAAACTGCAGAAAACCATCCGGCGTGATGTTTTGCACCAGAAATCCGACCTCATCCATGTGCCCGGCCACCATCACGCGCGGGCCATCGCCCCGTTCGCAAAACACCGAACCACTGCCATCACAGCTGAGCTCGCCATGACTTTCGAGTTCATCCACAAAAATCGCCCGCACTTCGTCTTCATGACCGGGCACGGAATGAGCTTCGGTGAGCTCCTGCAATAAGGACAAGGCTTTGATCTGCACGCGGCACATCATACGCATGTCCGCGCGTCCGACGAGTCAATTTTCACAAAATGTCCCCGCCCGCGATCATTCGATCACAATCGAGCTAGGATCCCATGTCGGCTTCGGATATTCCATGTGCAGCGCACGCAGGCGATCCACCACCAACTGCGCCACTACCAAGTTACGGTACCACTTGCGGTTGGCGGGTATCACATACCACGGCGCGTGTGCGGAAGAAGTCTTCGACAAAAGCTCATCATATGCCGCCATGAAGTCATTCCACAACACGCGGTCCTGCAAGTCCTCCGGGAACAACTTCCAGTGCTTTTCCGGCTGCCGCAGGCGCGACTGAAGCCGGGCTTTTTGCTCATCGGGCGAGATGTGCAGGAAAATTTTCAGGATCGTAGTCCCCTCATCCACCAGCATTTTTTCGAAATCCAGGATGTGGCGGTAGCGTTTTTTCCAGACATCATCCGGCCGCAATTTTTTGACCCGCACGGCGATGATATCCTCGTAGTGACTGCGGTTGAAAATCACGATCTGACCATTGCCGGGCACATGCGGGTGCACCCGCCACAGGAAATCGTGCGCGAGATCTTCATGAGTGGGTTTCTTAAATGCCTTCACCGTGATGCCCTGAGGGTCCACGCGGGAAAAAACGTGCTTCACACAGCCATCCTTGCCGCCGGTATCCATGGCTTGCAAAATGATCAGAATGCGATGTTTCCCTTGGGCATAGAGCACTTTCTGCAAGGCCTGGATCTCATCGCGCAGCTTGTCGAACTTTCTCTCCCCCAAATGCCTCACCTCGGGCGGTGCCCAGCCTTTCTCCTCGGGATCGGTCTGGCTCAGCTGCACTTTCGCCCCATGCTTTACGAGATAGCGTGAGGAAAATTCCGTGAAATTCATGCCGCACTTTGACTCACCCGCCGCCCGTTTGGCAAGCTTTCCTGTGCAAAATCTTTCTCAGCAAAATCTTTCCTCACCTCCTCTGCCATTTTTCCGGAAAAGCCGGCGTGTGACTGTCGCAACTAAGGCAGATATGTCCTTGACATTTCAGACCAATCTTGGTTTTTCATTTGTAATGAATCGCGTAAACCATGGTCGCTCAGTGAAGCCCGTTTGCACCATCCAACATCATTATCCTGCTCACACGTGAATTTCGCAGAACTACTTCGCTCGCCTGTTTTCTCCGATCCATTTCTTATCGTGGGAATGGGAGGAATCGCACTGATGCTCGGGTATGTGAGCACACAATGGCTGGCTGCCACGCGTCGCTACGCGTTCGAGTCAAAGCGCAGCCGCATGGAGCTCGAGACTCTTCGCAAGCGACTGGAAATTCTCAATGCCAAAGTCCAAGCAGCCCCCGAGGTAGCGTGGAATGGTTACCGAAAATTCACCGTCGCCCGCAAGGTGGAGGAATGCGCCGATACCTATTCGTTTTATCTCAAGCCGCACAATGGCAGGCCCCTGCCATCGTTCAAGCCCGGCCAGTATCTGACCTTCGAAGTGCAGCCGCCCGGTTTGCCCAAGGCACAAATCCGTTGCTACTCGCTCTCCGATGGCGCGCTCTCCGATGAGCATTACCGCGTGACCATCAAACGATACATCCGGGATGATGGCGCGCCCGGCGTGGTCTCGACCTACTTCTGCGATGATGTCCGCGAAGGCGACATCCTGAATGTCAAAGCACCTTCGGGGAAATTCTACCTCGATGTCGAGATCGAGCGCCCTGTGGTATTGATCTCCGGCGGCATTGGCGTCACGCCCATGCTGGCGATGGCGCGGGTGCTGACGCACCTCAATGACCAACGGGAGATTTATTTCTTCTTCGGCTGCCGTAGCGGAGCTGATCACATGTTCCGCGACGAAGTGATCGAGTTGCAGAAAAACAATCCGAACATGCGACTGCATATCTGCTACAGCCGCCCAAGCGAGACCGACATCAAGGGAGAACATTACAATCACCACAGCCGTGTCACGATCGACTTGATGAAAGAGGTGCTGCCTTCCAGCAATTATGAATACTATCTCTGCGGCCCCGGGCCATTCATGGATTCTCTCGTCGCCGGGCTTTATGAGTGGGGCGTGCCGAAAAAAGACGTGAAGTTCGAGGCATTCGGTCCGGCCACCGTCAAAGCTGGCCCCAAAGACGCGACAGGCGCCCCTGCGGCAAGTGCCGCTTCCACCATCGAAGTGGAATTTTCCCGCACCGGGAAAAAATTCCCCTGGGATCCCGAGTGCGCGAATTTGCATGCGTTCGCCGAGAAACATGGCATCCCGATTGATTACAGTTGCGGTGCCGGCAGTTGCGGTTCCTGCCTCGTCGCGATCAAAAAAGGCAATGTGAATTACGACATGGAACCCGGACACGAAGTGGATGAAGGAAGCTGCCTCACTTGCATCTGCCGCCCCGCCGGAAACATCGTGATCGACGCCTGAAAGCACCACCATGGCAAAATCCGACACCAATCTCTCGACTCTCGTAAGCCAAGCGGAACGCCCGCATCGCTGGGGCGAACCGCTCGACGCGAACATGACCGAAGAGGTCGTCGATGCCCTGATGGCCTACGAGCCTTTTTCCAGCATGGATCCATCGCGTTTCCCCTCAGGGACGCCGCTGCGCGAAATCTTACGCTATGATACCGCGGTGCGCACCTTTGATACAGGGGAAATTGTCATCCGCAAAGACGACTACGGCACCTCCGCCTATCTTGTGCTCGATGGCGAGGTGGATGTGGTGATCCGCCCCGAGATCGATCCGCGTTTGTTAGGTCGCGCGCCCAGCGTGAAAAAAGGCTTCATCGCCCGCTTCGCACAGCTCTGGAGCAATCACGCGGAACCGGAAGTTTGGAACAGGAAATCGAAACGCGCCAGCGACTCGCAGGACAAAAGCAATGGCTCGGTTTATCTGCAGGATTACCCCCGCGTCGTCTCCGGATCGCAAACCGCCACGCTAGTCGCAGGCAGCATGTTTGGCGAAATTTCCGCACTCAGCCGCATGCCGCGCACGGCCACGGTAGTCGCCTCATCGCCGAACACGCGTTTGTTGGAATTCAGTTGGGAAGGCCTGCGCGACATCATGAAATACGATCCCGCCCTCAAAGCGCGCATCGATAAAATCTATCGTGAAAACTCCCTCAAGGCATTCCTCAGCAATCACCCTCTCTTCAGCCACCTCGATGAGCACAGCTACCGCGAACTTTGCGATGCCGCACAACTCGAAACCTTCGGCGATTACAACTGGTCCGGTGCCTACAAACGCCTCGCGAAAGAAGGACAGACATCCACTGCGGCAAACGAGCCCATCATTGTCAGAGAGGGCGATTACCTCAACGGCATTCACATGATCCGCGCGGGCTTCTGCCGCGTCAGCCATAAATACGGCGGTGGTGAACGCACGCTCAACTACATCGGCGCAGGAAGCGTTTTTGGATTTGAGGAAATCGCCCAGCACTGGAAAAACAACGAACAAAGCCTTCAGTCCACACACACGCTTCGTTCGCTCGGCTATGCGCACTTGATCTTCATCCCCACCGCCGCTCTCGAAAAATTCGCCAACCGCACCTGGGCAGCGCAGCAACTCGAAAAAGTCACATTACCCGATCCCACCAACGCGGAGACGGACGATGATGCACCCTCCGCCGGCCTGATGGAATTCATGGCGGAACACCGTTTCCTCAACGGCACGAAATCCATGGTCATCGATATGGATCGCTGCACCCGCTGCGATGACTGCGTGCGCGCCTGCGCCTCCACGCACGACGGCAATCCCCGCTTTCTCCGCCACGGCCCTATCATCGATAACTTGATGATCGCCAATGCCTGCATGCACTGCATCGATCCCGTTTGCATGATCGGCTGTCCCACCGGCGCGATTCACCGTACCAGCTTCGGCGGCGAAGTGGTGATCAATCCGGATACCTGCATCGGTTGCGGTGCCTGCGCGGCGAACTGCCCTTATGATTCCATCCGCATGGTCGAAGTGCGCTCGAAAAAAGGCCAGTTCCTCGTGGACGAGGATTTCCAACCCATCCTGAAGGCCACCAAGTGCGACTTCTGTGTCGAGCAAACCAGCGGCCCCGCGTGCATGAATGCCTGCCCGCATGATGCCCTCAGTCGCACCAACCTCACCCGCATCACCCCTCTCACCCAGTGGCTAAAAAGAAAATAGAAATCGTGAGGCGGCGCATCGTCGGCCTGCTCTTGACCACCTTGTTGGTGGCGGGACTGGTCGTCGCCTATCTGAAAATCGCGGCGCATTACCCGCGGCATCCCTACCTGAGCGGCTGGGTGCTTTTTGCCGTGATGCTGTTTCTCACGTTTTTCAACCTGCGGAAAAAAGTCCCCTTCCTGCGTTTCGGTTCCACCAGCCTCTGGCTTCAACTGCACGTCTATGTCGGACTCCTTTCCGGCGCGCTGTTTCTCGTGCACAGTGGATTTTCCTGGCCGCACGGGCTGATGAATCAACTCATCGCCACTTGTTTTACCATCGTTTTTGTCACCGGCATCATCGGATTGTGGATCAGCCGTGAGTATCCCAAACGTCTGACCGTGGCTGGCTTTGAAACTCCCTACGAGCGCATCCCGCATGTCCGCAATCATCTGCGCAAGGAAGCGGAAGCTCTCGTTCTCACAGGCGCGGATGGTCAAACGTCTCCCGTCATCGCCGATTTCTACACAAAAAAACTCGGCCTGTTTTTCACCAAGCATGAAAATTTCCTGTCGCACCTGCAACGCTCGCGCACCGCACAGGCATCGCACCAGTCGCAATTCGATGAGATGATGCGCTACGCCAAAAAAAACGAACAGGACCTCCTGAACAAACTCGCTGATCTCGTGGAGCAGAAGCATTTGCTCGACTACCAATACACCTTGCAAGTCAGCCTCCGCGTCTGGCTGTTCGCACACATCCCTCTCAGCTATTCTCTGCTCATTCTCAGCGTGATGCACATCATCATTGTCTATTCCTTTTCCGGATCCGCCCCATGAACCACGACCGCAAATCCCCGGAGTTTGCCTCCCATGAATACATCCGCCCCAATGCGAATTGGGAGTGCGGCCATACCTGTGAGGGTTGCCCCTGTCGCATCGGTCCCTCACCGAAAGGCGAATGCCGCGCCACCTACGAGTGCTCACCACGACTTGTCACCAAGCCCGGCGAAAGCAAAGGCCACTGGTCCTGCACACGCCCAAAATCAGGCGGAGGCAAATGCGAAAACGGACCATTCCCCGATGGCACTTGCTGCAACGCCATTCCCCGATGCCAACCGCGCCGCACCCTGCGCGCCCTGAGAAAGCGTGCGATCATTTTCACCTGCATCGCCACGTTGCTGCTCTTGTTCGTCGGCATCAGCCAAAGCCTGCGCGATGATTTCATCAACCCCGGTCCCGTTTCTAACATCCATGCCAGCGAGCATTTTGCCCGCGTCCACCATCAATTGTCCGGCGAAGCAAGCCACTGCGCCGCTTGCCACGATGGTGCCAAGGACGGCGCGGGATCCTGGCACAGCAAGGCATTCGCCGCTTCTCAAAAGGGGCTCACTCCCGCCGAACTACTCAAGCGCGGCCCCATCGCCTCCGCTGCCATGGATCAGAAATGCCTCACCTGCCATCAAGGAAAGGATGTTCACCAGCCAAACATGCCCGCGAATTTCGCTTGTCACGAGTGCCACAAAGAACACGCCGGCGTCATGCCACCCGCGGACAATGCCTACTGCATTTCCTGCCACGCCTCCGCTGAACTCATGGAAAAATCCCGAGAACTCGGTGCCGGATGGAATCCCCATCCGCCCATCGATGCAACACAGCGAAACACCGCAAAAGTCCAACCGCGCCAGCGCCCCGCCGATGGCTACACCGATGTCATTACCTCGTTTTATCAAGACCATCCGGAGTTCCGACAAATCCGCGACAGCATCAAGGACACCAACACGCTCAAATTCAACCACGCCGTCCACATGGGCAAAGGCAACATCCCTCGAGAGTTGAAATGCATCGAATGCCACAAGCAGGACTCCCGAGGCGAATACCAACTACCGATTACCTACGCCGAGCACTGTAAGGAATGCCACACGCTTCAGTTCGATGAAAAAACGCCAGGCCTCGCTCTGCCGCACGGCGACCCCTACTACGTCCGCGCGTTTCTCCGCAGCCTCAACATTCAGTACGAAGAGTTCGGTCGCGATGTCGAGGGCATCACCCGCCGCGATGACCTCATCCGCTACATCACCGATAAACGCACCAGCATCGAGAGCCAGTACAAGACCGGCGAAGACCTGGAACACATGGTCTTCTTTTCGGACAAAGGCACCAAGTTCGCCGATGGCCAACGCGCCGCCTTCACTGGTTGCGCCGTCTGCCACGAAGTGAAGCCGGCCGAAGCAGCCAACGCCACACCCTTGATCAAGAACGTAGGCGTTCCCACGCGCTGGATGACACTCGGAAAATTCGATCACTCCCTCCATCAAAAAGGCCTTTCCTGCATCGACTGCCACAAGGTCATGGACAGCGAACGCACCAGCGATCTCAATCTGCCTTCGATCAAGTCCTGCATCGAATGCCACAGTCCCCAGGGCGGCATCCGTCACGACTGCACAACCTGCCACAGCTACCACAAGAGCAGCGCCTTTGAGCCACTCACACCTGCACCCCCAAAGGAAAGTAAATAATCCACATTCCATGAGACCGATCGCCCTCGCCTTTCTCTCTGTGGCACTGCTTTCCTGCAAAGCGAAAAAGGAAATCCCCACCTATCGCGTCGCCGGATCTAACGAAACTTCCGCCCCACGTCCCGCCTCCCAAACACCGCGACCCCTGCGCTGGGTCGCTCCCGAGACATGGGAAGAACAAACGCCCGGGTCATTGCAAGTCGCACTCTATCGCATCGCACCCGAGATCACCGCCTCCGTCTCCCAATTTCCCGGCGATGCCGGCGGCATCCTAGCCAACGTCAATCGTTGGCGCGCGCAGGTCGGACTGACCCCTACCACCGATGCCACCGGCGATACGATGGCATTGGAAGACGGCCACGCACAGGCCCGGTGGTTCGAGCTGAAAGGAACAGAACGCAGCATCCTTGCCGCCATTATCCCCGTGGACGGTGCTACGTGGTTCTTCAAACTCGACTCATCCACCGTAGCTCTTGAAACCGCCCGACCCGCCTTCATGGACCTACTCAAAAGCATCGAAGTCGCGACAAGCGACATGCCCCGCATAAAGCTTCAAACGCCCGAGGGATGGAACAAACAGGACGGCGAAAAACTCCGCTTCGCCACCTACGTCATCCCCGCCACCGGTCCCGATGGCATCGCGGGCGACGTATCTGTCATTCCCCTCCCCGGCGATGGCGGCACTACTCTCCGCAATGCCAATCTCTGGCGTGCCCAACTGCGTCTTCCTCCTCTGGAAAAAGAAGACGACCCTGCGCTCGGAGAGACCACCACTCACCCCGATGGCACGCTTACCCTCCTGCACATGTCCAGTGCCGAGCCACTCTTCAGTAACAACCGCCACGGTGCCGTCAGCGCCGCGATTCTGAGAACAGGCGAGGTCACTTGGTTTTTCAAGATGGCCGGCGAAGCAAACATGGTCTCCTCCCATCGCGCCAAATTCGTCGATTTCGTCCGCACGGCAAAAGTCCCCTAATCACTCGTTGCCCTCCCTCGCCAGGAGCCACGAACCTCAGCCATTGATCCACGGATCCAACAATGCCTTACGCGTCACGGTGCTCTGTGTGATGACTTTTCCCACCAAACTTGCCACCTCTTTCGGCACGCCCTCCATGAACCATCGCCAGTCTCTATGGCCCGCATGCACCTCTCGCACACGCTCCCTTAATTCCTCCGCTCCATTGCGACGTATCACCTCATATACCGATACCACCAAAGGCAACAAAGCACGATCAAATCGACGCCCGTTCCCATGCCATGCAGAAAGATTCGAGTTCGCCAGCATCGGTGCATCCCCGACGAAATCGGCAATCGGTCCATCTCCTCCCGTGAGTACCGCAAGCGCCTCCAACACCGATAGCGCCGCAAGGTACGCTTTCAGATAGGCCAACGCACTCTGCAAATTCCTCCGACTGCACGACGCCATGGTCCGGAACGTTTCATCGTCGGGAACATCTCCATGACGCCGCCAAATCACCTCTGGATCCAGTGTAGAGAAAAAACGTTCCATCCGCACCAATGCCTCGCGATAGGTTCGAATCGAATACCCACCCGCTGCCTGAAAATCCCCATTCGTTTCTGCGAGAATCTCCCAGGTGTTGTCGATAAATTGCCCGAAATCCGGTTTGCCAAAACTCATCACATCCGCATTCGCCATCCGCACCGCCAGGATCTGTATGGCATCGATCTGCTCTTCGCTGAGCGAACCCATCGCACGAAGACGTTCCCCCAACCATGCATCAGCCGACTTGCCATGCACCATCGCACGGAACGGAATCGTCGCCTCAATGCAAGCCGCTACGGCCCACAGATCGTGATCACCTAAATACGGGCGAAGCTCCCTCAACGCCAGCACCGCGCTCAAAAATTCACTGAGCCCTTCCTGCGGAATCTCCTGCCCCGGCGTGTAGCCAAATATCATCGCCACTGGCAACACCATTTCATCCGGCACATCGCTCAACACAACGCGCCCCTCATGCCACACGACCACATCGCCAATCCGCTGGGTAACTTCCGGCGAGATCCCCCCATCCACTGAAAGATACACGACATCATGATAAATCGCCGCCAGTCTCCCCAGCGCAGGCAACTCATGAGCCAGAACAAACAGGTGGGAAAGATCATGATAACAGCGCGCCCCCTGCGTCATCGCGCGGTACACTAAAAACCCCGCCGCTTCCACCTCAGCCAGTGGCAAGGCCTTTTCGTCACCACCGCGCACTTCATGCAAAGAATCCACAAGCATCCGCAACAAATCAGAAACTGTGGGGGTGGTTTGCATTTCTTGTAACTATCATGAGAGCTTTGCCTCTGCCAAGCGATTTCTTGGCGAAGGCAGGAACGACA
>Ga0315909_10009547_pt1 | contig 10484 bp, 11 predicted proteins | sample LakEriMetagenome_11_FD_203527 | JGI IMG/M metagenome (GOLD analysis project Ga0315909, IMG submission 203527) | Freshwater fungal communities from buoy surface, Lake Erie, Ohio, United States - Buoy 2 MA125 | ecosystem: Environmental > Aquatic > Freshwater > Lake | place: USA: Lake Erie, Ohio...
TATTCCGCGCCCTCGCGGAATACACCCGGCGACCCAAGGCGTTCCGAATGCCTGTGGACGCCCGGTGTGCCGCGCGGGGCGCACGGCACGGCACGCGAGGCGCGCGCGCTCCCCATGCACGCCGCTCTGCATCCCATTTGTCCCGTTAATTTTGAAAGCTGGTATGATACGTCGGGTGAAGCGGAACGGCGTAAAGCTGCGTTGCGGCCACGCCGCTTTACGCGGGGGCGCGGTCCAATCTATTACCTAGCAGCCTGTCGGACTTAGTCGTGCCCCGCTGGGGCTTGTGAGCGTTTGCACGGGCGATCCCAGGGCGGCGCTCCTGCGTCGCTTGCCCTGGACCGGCTTGTTTCAGGCTCTTGGCCTTAGTTGCCTTGGAGCCGCTTTGAATCACAACCGATCCGCACGCTGCTGGCGTAGGGTGAGACGCGCACTCCGCTGCGCGTTGGGGAATGTGACTGGTGAAAAGTGACTGGTCGTTCGCACACGGGGCGAGGGCTTTGCCGTAGCCGCCGAGGGCAGGATGAGGGCACTTTTGGATGACGAACGCCTTCGCTATTCGTCATGTCACTCGACCGGCGTCGGGAGGCCGGTGGGGCGCGCGGGGCCGGAGTTGAGTTCCTTCTGCACGAGGCTGGCGAGGTCGGCGAACATCTGGATCATCGGTTCGGCGAATTGCCGCGGGCGCGTGTCCACCATGCAGAGTGTGCCGAGGCAACTGCCGTTCTCGGCGAAGAGCGGGAAGCCGGCGTAGAAGCGGACGCCGGGTTCGCCGGTGACGAACGGGTTGTGGGCGAAGCGGTCGTCCAGGAGCGTGTCGGGGATGATGAGCGGCTCGCGGAGGAAGATGACGTGGGCGCAGAATGCGGCGTCGCGCGAAGTCTCAGAGGTCGCGATGCCGCGGCAGGATTTGAACCACTGGCGGTTTTCATCCACGAGGGAGATGTAGGCGATGGGCACATCCGCGAGGGCGGCGGCGAGGCGCGTGATGCGGTCGAACCGTTCCTCGGTCGGCGTGTCGAGAAGGCCGAGCGCATGGAGCGTGGCGAGGCGCGTGGTCTCGTCCGGCGGAGTCGCGGCGCGCGCCCAGCGGCAGGCTGTGCGCAGGATCCACGACTGGATGTATGCGCGCGCGTACTGCGTGGTGAAGGGGCGGATGAGCCAGCCGGTGACTCCGGCGGCCCTGCCCTCGTCGGCGCGCTCGCGTCCGCTGACGATGATGACAGGCGTGCCGTTCAGCGCCGCATCGCCTTCGGTACGCAGGGTTTTGCAAAGGCCCAGTCCGTCCGTGCCCGAAAACGGATCCTCGATGAGCACGAGCGCGGGCGGCGTGGAGCGCGAGAGCTTCAGCAGCGAATCGGCATCCGACGCATGGCTCATGCGGACGCCTTCCGCGCGCGTGGCCTCGGCGAGCGCGACGGCGAGCTTTGTGTCGGAGATGCCCATGACGACGGTGGATTCCTTCATCGCAGACGCAGTGGCGGAAGTGGCGGCACCGGCATCCGGCAGCGGCGCACCGGCGGAGGCGTGAAGCTCCACGATCTGCTGGTCGGCTGCGGCGAATACGTGCATGTCCGATTTTCTCGCAAGCAGATCGGCACGGACGGATTCAACGATGCGGTCGAGCTGGTTGTCGGTCCGCAACGGATCGTGATGGGTAAAGGCGACCCGCTTCACGCCGGCGGCACGGCAGAGCGCGGAGACGTAGCCGAACGGACTGTGGCCCCAGCTTTTTTTCGCGGAATACTCGGCGTCGGTGTACTGCGCGTCGTGGATGACGAGGTCGGCGTTCTTCAGGAACCCCGCGTGCTCGCGGTCGCGTTCGCTCAGCGCATCCTGCGCTGCGGGATCATACGAGAAGGGCTCATGGTCGCACGCATGGACGACGGAAATCCCCGCCATGTCGAAGCGGTAACCAAGCGTGACCAGCGGGTGGTTCAGGTAGCGCGCGGTGATGCGGATGTCGTCAATTTCCAGCGTGCCCTCGACGAGATCGTGGAAGCGGATGGTTGCGCCCATTTCATCGAGCGCGAGCGGGAAATAGGAATACTGCATCTGCGCGGCGAGCGTCTCGCGGATCGACTGCCCGAGTGCCGCGGGGCCGTAGATGTCCCACTGGCCGCCGGAGACGAAGAGCGGCGCGAAAAATGGAAAGCCCTGAATGTGATCCCAATGCGTGTGGCTGATGAGGATGCTGCCGCGCATCGGCCCCTTTGCCTGCGCGAGCAACGCCTGGCCGAGGTCGTGAGCGCCGGTGCCGCAGTCCACGATCACGAGCGCGCCGCCCGGCGAGGTGATCTGGACGCAGGTGGTGTTGCCGCCGTAGCGGACCGTTGCGCGCCCCGGCTTGGCGAGCGATCCCCGGGTTCCCCAAAATTGTACGCGTGCGGCGGATTTCATGCAGGGCTGTTCCGGCGGACGTTACGCGCTGACGGGGCGGCGAGGCAATGCAGTTCAGCCGATGTTCTGCCTCGGCTGTGCACGACCCGTTCCATCCGCGCCTGCTCCCTTCGCCGCTTCGCGCGTCCTCGCTCAGATCAGCGGCGCTTTTCCGAAGCTCAGCCCCGCATCGCGCACGATCGCGGCGCATCGCGCTTGGTCGGGCGAGCAGCGATCGGTGCTGTAGATTGGGAAGAGCTTCTTGAATTCCTCCGGCGTGCCGTCGTGGATCGTCACGGTGTTTGCGCCGGCCATGAGGCCCGCGAGCTGGCCGCCCTTTTTTCCCCGCTCGAGGCAGCTCGTGGTGGGCATGAGGCGCGTGGGATACAGGATGCGCATGAGGGCCATCTGGTTTAGCGCGATGTCCACGTCGCCCATCGGCTCGTCGCGGTAGCCGCACATTTCGCCGGGGATGAAGACGGTGCAGCTCATCATCGTGAGATCGAGTTTTCCGAGGAGGAGCAGGTCGTCAATCACGTCGTCGAGCGACTGTCCGGGCATGCCGGTGATGTTGCCGGTGCCGGTCTTGAAGCCGATCGCGATGAGATCGCGCAGGCACGCGAGGCGCTGATCGAGCGAATCGCCCGGCTTCCACATCGAGTAGAGCGACGGGCTGGAGGTTTCAAATTTCAGGTTGTAGCGCTCCGCACCGGCCTCGCGGAGCCGGACGTATTGCCGGTGGCTGAGGTTGCCGAGCGAGAGGATGAGTTCGAGATCGGGGAAGCGGCGTTTGATCTCCGCGACGCACTTCGCGACGTGGCCGACAAAATTGTCCGAGTCATTCTCACCGGATTGCAACACGAGCACGCGGCGTCCGAACGCATGGAGGAATTCTACGCGTTCCATCAGTTGCCCTTGCTTGATCACGTAGCGCTTGAGCTTCGACTCCTTCGCCATGCTGCAATAGTTGCAGCTCTGCTGGCAGAAATTCGAGAGCTCGATGACGCTGCGCGTCTCCACCTCGCGCACCGGCCATGTGGCGTCGCGGGCTCTGCGCGCGAGGGAAAAAAGCTCCTCCTGCTCCGACCCGCGCGCGAGCAGCGCAGCGCGCAACGCCACACGGGACCGTTCGCCCGAAGCGAGTGCTGCCACCGGAGACTTCGGAGATTGGGAGGTGATCAACGCGGGCACTCCGCAGTCATGGCAGAGGAGCACCGCCCGGGCAAGCACGCCGGGTGTCCTCATTTGGAAGTTTGGCGTTGGACGTTGAACGTTGGACGTTTAGCCCGCCGCAGGCGCCGTCGGAATTCTGGACGGTATTCAAAATCCAACACACCGCTGCGCAGGGCCAAACGTTCAACGTCTAACATTTAACTTCCAAGGCCGGAACCGCACCCGCGCTCAACTGACCTGCTCGCCGAAGACGTACCGTGTGAGGTGCTCGATGGTCGCCGTCTGCGCAGAGATGATCCACTTCACGAGATCGCCGATGGAAAGGATGCCGATGAGTTCGCCATCCTCGACGACGGGCAGGTGGCGCACGCGCTCCTCGGTCATGATTTCCATGCACTCGTTCACCGTGGTGTCGCGGCCGACGGTGATGGGATCGTGCGTCATGATTTCGCCGACCTGCGTGTCGCGTGAAGTGCGGCCCATGAGCACGACCTTGCGGGTGTAATCCCGCTCGGTGAACATGCCCGCGAGCTGTCCGCCGCGCATCACGGGCAGCGCGCCGATGTTCCGCCCGGCCATCAGGCTGATTGCTTCGAGCACCGTGGCGGTGATGGGGATGGAGTGGATGGCAGGAGCCTTGTCGCGCAGGAGCCCGCCGATGGAGTCTGAGTTTTGCATGGGAGGAGGAGTTCGCCGGATGCTGGAACTCGCCGGGGCGGGATCAAGGGCAAAGATCGCGAAAATCCTTCGCTTTTGGAGTTCGGTGTTTTGCACCGCCGGGCGGTCTGCATGCCTCGGATATTGCGCGCAACAGCGAGGCGCCTGCGGCGGGCTCAACGTCCAACGTCCAACGTCCAACGTCCAACGTCCAACGTCCAATGCTCAACATCCAATGCTCAACATCCAATGCTCAACATCCAATGCTCAACATCCAATTCCTCCACGCTGGCCCGCATTGCGCCGCCGTGTATTCTGCGACGCGTGTTCCCCCACCGTGCGTTCGCCGCGCTCGTGCTGCTCGCCGCCGCGCGCGATCCGCACGAACGCTTCAACCTCTCCGGCCAGCCCGCACATCCGAACACACAGCGCGCACTCGCCGACAAACTTGACGAATTTTTCAAGCGCCAAGCCGATCCAAAATACGACATGTGGAATAGCGTCCGCTCGAAAGCTGGCGCGCTAAAGTAGAACAATCCCACTCCGCATTCCGAATTCCGCACTCCGCATTTCCTCGTGCCCCCGATCCAGATCGTCTTCCTCATCTTCACCTTCGTAGGCCCCCTGCTGCTGTGGATCCTCAGCCGGCACCTCGACTCCGAGCGGTTCTCGAAGGGTATCTGCTGGTTCTTCGCGCTCGCGATGCTCGCCGCAAAAATCGGGACCACGATCGCCGTGTGGCGCGAGGGCAATCTCACCGCCGACTACGCGCTGCCCATGCACCTCTGCGACTGGGCGCTCGTCGCGACCGTGCTCGCGCTCACGCTGCGATGGAAGGTCTGCTTCGAACTCGCGTATTTTTGGGGACTCGCGGGGACCGCGCAGGCGCTCATCACGCCCGCGCTCGACTCGCCGGAGTTCTGGCGGATCTTCGCCTTCTTCACCATCCACGCCGGCATCCCCGCGAGCGTGCTGTGGCTCATCTTCGACTTCAAGCTGCGCCCGCAGCCCGGCGCATGGCTGCGCATCGCGCTGTGGTCACAGTTCTACATCGCGGCGACGCTCGCCGTGAACGCCGCCACCGGCGGCAACTACGGCTTCCTCACCGACCGCCCCGCGGTCCACAGCATGTTGGATCTTTTCTCCGATCCGCGCGGCCCGCGGCGCTGGCTCTACGTGCTGGAGATCGACCTCACCGGGCTGTTCTTCTGCTTCCTCCTCGGCCTGCCGTGGCAGATCGCGCAGTGGAAAAATTCCCGCCGGACCGAATCGGAACGTTGACCCCGGATCTCCTGATGCTCCCCGCCGGGCGCCCGCTTTCCATCTCCGGCCGCGCGTGGCACCGCCGATGCTATGTTGGATGGCATGAAAAGGCCCCATTTCAGAATGCCGCTCGATCCGCTCGGCGTGAAGACCGGCTTCGAGCTTGCCGCCGGCGGCATCATCGCACTCCTCCTCATGCGCTGGCTCGGGATGTGAGGCGGGGGAAAAGTTGAGAGTTGAGGGTTGAGAGGAAAAGTCGCACGCGCCAAGAACGCCGCCGCGTCTTCCTCTCACCCCTCAGCTCTCGATGCACGCGGGCATCGGGATGATTCTCGCAATCGCCGGCTACGTGCTGGAATTTGCGGGGACGATTCGTGAACGGCACGCATGGGCCGCGGCAGCGTGATGACATGCAGTGCGACCGTCTTGACACCGGCGGCGCGAGCGCGGACACACGCAGCGTGCCTCTCCTCGAAGTCCGCAATCTCAAAGTCTGGTTCCCCATCCGCACCGGGATATTCCGCCACCACACGGATGATGTGAAGGCGGTGGACGATGTCTCTTTTTCCATCGAAAAAGGCACCACCGTGGGGCTCGTCGGCGAGAGCGGCAGCGGCAAGACGACGATCGGACGCGCGCTGCTGAAGCTGTATCCCGCGACGTCGGGCGAGGTGCTGATCGAGGGGCGCGATTTGATGCCGATGCACGAGAATGAGTTCCGCCCGTACCGGCGGCGGATGCAGATGATTTTCCAGGATCCGTTTGGTTCGCTGAACCCGCGGCTCTCGATTTTCCAAATCGTGGGCGAGGCGCTGGAGATTCATTTTCCCACGATGACGCGCGAGGATCGCCGCGCGCGTGTGGCGGAACTGATGAAGCAGGTCGGGCTGAAACCGGAGATGATGGAGCGGTATCCGCACGAGTTCAGCGGCGGGCAGCGGCAGCGCATCGGGATCGCGCGCGCGCTGGCGGTGAAGCCGGAATTCATCGTGTGCGACGAGCCGGTGAGCGCGCTGGATGTGAGCGTGCAGGCGCAGATTGTGAACCTGCTGCAGGATCTTCAGGACGAGCTGGGGCTCACGTATCTTTTCATCGCGCACGATCTCGCGGTGGTGGAGCACATCAGCGATCATGTGCTCGTGATGTATCGCGGCAAAATCGTGGAGAGCGCGTCCGCGGAGCAAATCTACGAATCCCCACAGCACGACTACACGAAGAAGCTGCTCGCAGCAGTGCCGAAGTTTGCGTGAGGCAATGTTGAGAGGCGAGTGTTGAGGGTTGAGTGTTGTCAGGCTCCTCGCCGCCCCGATCTTCCTCTCAACCCTCAATTTTCAACTCTCAATTTTCCCCAATGACTCCTCTGCTGAGAAAACTTCTCGGGATGAACTGGCTGCTCTTCGCGGCGGTCGTGGCGATCTCGCTGGCAGGAGTGCTCTTCATCCACGGCGCGTCGTATCCGCACCCGACTGCGCGCTACTGGCAGAGCCAGGCGATGTTCATCGGTGTCGGCATCGTCGTATTTCTCGTGGTGACGCTGATTGATTTTCGCTGGGCGAAATGGCTGGCCGTGCCGCTGTATGTCGGGAGCGTCGCGCTCGTCGCGCTCACGTACACGAAGCTCGGCGTCGAGGTGCAACACGCAAAGTGCTGGCTCAAGCTGCCGGGCCTGCCGGCATTCCAGCCAGGCCAGCTCGCGATGGCGGGCGGCATCCTCACCATCGCGCTTTTTCTCAGCTACGCGCGAAACTGGCACGCATCGCTGCGCATCCTCTGCACCGGAATCATCGCCGCGCCCGCGATGGCGCTCATTTTGAAGCAACCGGATCTCGGCATGACGATCGCGTGGGCACCGGTGATCCTCACGATGCTCTACCTCGCAGGGCTGCCGCTGCGCTGGCTCGCGGTCGTGCTGCTCACCGGGCTGACGATCATGCCGCTCGTGATGAATTTCGGGCTGAAGCCTTACCAGCGAGACCGCGTGGTGACGTTCCTCGACCCGGACGTGGACCCTCGCGGGACGAGCTACGGCGTGAACCAGTCGCTCATCGCGATCGGCTCCGCGGGCATCCGAGGCAAGGGATTCAAGGCGCCGGACACGCAGCTCGAACTCGGCCTCATCCCGATGGCGGAAGCGCACACGGACTACATTTTTTCGACCATCGGCGAGCAGTGGGGATTCCTCGGCGGCGCGGCGCTCATCGCGTCTTTCGGCGTGCTCATCTTCGCGTGCATGATCACGGCGGTGCGCGCGACGGACCGGTTCGGCGTGCTCATCGTGGGCGGCATCACCGCACAGGTCTTCTTCCATGTGTTCCAGAATATCGGCATGACGATCGCGCTGATGCCGATCACCGGGCTGCCGCTGCCGCTCGTGAGCTACGGCGGCACCTTTGCGCTCGTGCTGATGTTCAGCTTCGGCCTCGTGAACAGCGTGTGGGTCCACGCGCAGGAAGAGGTGGAGGAGGAAGGCAACTGAGACGGTCTGCTTGCTTGGGTTCTGTGACTGGTGACTGGTGAATAGTGACTGGTTCCAATCACGACGCGCGAACGCTGACCACCAGTCACTCTTCACCAGTCACCAGTCACATTCTCGAATCGCAGGAAAACTGTGCGGTCAGCACCGTCCGCCGCCCGCCCGCTACGCCCTCGCCTGCTTCTGCAGCCGCTTGAGCTTGCCGGCGAGGCTCGTGCGCACGGCGGAGTTCATCCGGTCAATGAAGAGGATGCCATTGAGGTGATCCACCTCGTGCTGCACGGCGCGGGAGAGAAGGCCGCGGGCCTCGAATTCGAGCGGCGAGCCGTCGAGCTTCTTCGCCTTCACCTTCACCGATGCGGCGCGGACGATGTCGCCATTCAGCTCGGGGAAACTCAGGCAGCCCTCGACGCCCTCCTCGGTTTCCTTGCCGAGTTCGATCACGGGGTTCACCAGGATCATCGGCATGAATGCGCCGATGCTCACGCTCTTGCCGTCCACGAGCATTTCGCTCGGGCGATCCTCGACGCCGCTCACGTCAATCACCGCCAACTGGATCGGCACTCCGATCTGCTGCGCGGCAAGCCCGACGCCATTCGCGGCGCGCATCGTCTCCAGCATGTCGTCCGCGAGCTTGCGCGCGCGTTCGTCGCCGTCGCTGATCTCCAGACCTTTCGCGCGGAGCACCGGATTGCCGTATTTGACGATTTCGAGGACCATTTGTGGCGGATGTTAAATCCGATTCATCAATCGGAGCGCCAGAGGATAATTTGGCGATCTCTGCATTTTCATCCGCGCCCGCTCGTGACGGGTTGCCAACGCAGCGCGATCGGCTTTGCTTTGCCCCCATGAAAATCCCCCCTTCCCTGCTCCCCGTGCTCCTGCTGAGTCTCGTGCTGAATTTTGCACCGCGGGCCATCGCCGAGGATGCGAAGAAGCCCGCGGGACTGAAGGCGACGACGACGGTGAACGTTACGCCGGACGTGGCCGCGCAGATGATGAAGGAGAAGGCCCCCGCGCTCGTGCTCGATGTGCGGACGCCGGATGAATTTGCGGAAGGCCACATCCCCGGCGCGATGAACGTGGATTTTCTCGGCGACGATTTTGAAAAGAAGCTGGCCGCGCTGCCCGCGGACAGGCCGCTGATCGTGCATTGCGCCGCTGGAAACCGCAGCGCGAAAGCCGTCGCGAAGCTCGCCGCACTGCAAAAATTCGCGCAAATCTTCCACCTCAAGTCGGGCTTCAACGGCTGGAAGGCCGCGGGCAAACCGGTCGAGACGAAGCCTGCCGCGAAGTAGTTTTTTCACGGCACTTGTTTCGTGTCCGCAACGCGCCAGCCATTTCCGCCCCGCTCATCTTCCCATGAAAAAAATCCTGCGCACGCTCGCATCGTTCGCCGGCTCCGCACTCGCCGCGGATCAAGTTTTCGTGGAGGCAGAGTCGTTCAAGGATCACGGTGGCTGGTCGCCCGACACGCAGTTCATCGAAAGCATGGGTTCGCCCTACCTGCTCGCGCACGGCATGGGCGAGCCGGTGAAGGACGCGGCTTTCACCCCGCCGAACTCGAATGACACGAACGACCCGTGGCGCAGGACGGCGCTCGGCTTTCCGGAAAATCCCGAAGGAGCAGCACCAGAAGGGTGCAGCTCGCGATTGACGTCGTGCAGCTCCTCGCCGTGGAGTAAGAGAGCCGTGATGAAAACATCCAACATCCAACATCCAACATCCAACATCCACCGCAGGCGGACAGCGTCCACCGGCGCGCAGTGTCTCCATTGGATGTTGAATCTTCCCGTGCGGCTCGCACTCCTCCTCGCCCTTTCTTCCACAGTGCTCGCCGAACCGGCGATCCGCATCATCAACCGCGAGTTCCCCGACGGTTCGCGAAGCTCGCGCTACATAGACTCCTCGAAGCGCGAGTCCACCGAGACCTTCTTGGATTCGAGCCTGCGGTTGACGCACAAGGTCGTTTACAAACTCGACGATCGCCTCGCGCCCGTCTCCGCGATCATGTACAATTCAAAAGGCGTCATCTATCAGAAGAGCGCCTACAAGACGGACGGCGAGGATCGCGTGATTCAGGAAGTCATCTACGGCCCGAAGGACAATCTCCTCGGCACAAAGAACTACATCTACAGCCAGCGCGGTGGCGGCGGCATCGCCGTGAGCGTGGACACCTACGACGCAAACGGAAACCTGATCCAGACACCGCGGCTCTCGAAGTCGGGGAAAAGACCCCGCTGAACGGCTTCGGCACTTCTGCGCGGAAAAAACCTCCGCTTCCCGCTTGACGGATGGCGCGTCTTGCAAAACAACTCCCGCCCCTTAAACTCCAACTATGAAAAACGCACCATTTCTCCTATCCTCCGCCCTCGCGTTGCTCGCTGTGGTCCTCAGCTTCGTGAGCTTCGGCGCGTCGCAGACGAACAACAGCCTGCAGAGCGATTTCCTCAAAAAGCAGACCGAGTTTCAGGATCTCAACAACAAGGTCACGCTGCAGAATCAGGAATACCAGCGCCAGGCTGAGATCATCAACACC
>Ga0315909_10009549_pt1 | contig 10483 bp, 10 predicted proteins | sample LakEriMetagenome_11_FD_203527 | JGI IMG/M metagenome (GOLD analysis project Ga0315909, IMG submission 203527) | Freshwater fungal communities from buoy surface, Lake Erie, Ohio, United States - Buoy 2 MA125 | ecosystem: Environmental > Aquatic > Freshwater > Lake | place: USA: Lake Erie, Ohio...
CGGACCGACCGGCTTGAAGCCGAGCATCGCCGCCGGGGCCAGGGCGACCATCGTGGCGGCGGCGACCGTTCCCGAGAGCGCGATCATCGATCCCGCGGACAGGTCGATGCCGCCGGCGATGATCACCACGGTGGCGCCGAGCGCGAAGATTCCCAGTAGGGCGGTGTTGCGGGCGATGTCCCGCAGGCTCTCCAGGGGACGGAACCAGTAGCTGTGATTGGCGTCGACCAACGCCGTGAGGACGACGGCGATGAGGATCGCCGCCAGCAGCGCCCACTCACCGGAGCGGAGCAGGACCGTGGCTTTTGGCTGAGCGGAGGGCTCGGGCATGGCGGATCAGGAGCTCGACAGGCCGTAGGACGCGAGCCACTCGCGGAACTTCGTCAGCGGCAGGTATTCGAACCCCTGCATCTCGATGTCGGTCGGCTGCACGCGGGCATCGGTGTCGGGCACGATGAGCCGCAGCCCCGTGGTGTGGAGGTCGCCGTCGGGGGCGGTGCGATGCGGAAACATCTCGGCGATCGTGGCCTCGTCGCCGGTGTGCATGGCGGTGAGCAGCCGGACCGTGCGGATGCCCATCTCGAACGGATTCTGCACGACCATGGCGTCGATCTGACCGGCGGCCATCCGCTCGATCGCGGCCGCCTGGGCGTCGAACGTGACGACGGTGAGCCGGTCGCGGACGCCCCGCTCCTGCACGACCTCGGCGATCGCCGGCGCGTTGTAGGCCCAGATGCCGACGAGGGCGGTCAGATCGGGATGGTTCACCAACGCCGTGCGGACGTTGTCCCGGGCCTTGGCGAGGTCCATTTCGTCGCTCATCCGGTCCACTTCGGTGAAGGCGGCGCCCAGCGTCTCCCGGACGCCGTTCATCCGGGCCCGGGCGTTGTCGTTGTCGGTGAATCCCGCGAACTGCACGTAGCTGCCCTGCGTCTTGCCGCGGGCCGTGAGAATCGCCTTCGCAGCAGCCCCCAGCAGTCGTCCGGCGACGATGTTGTCGGTGCCGATGTAGAAGGGGCGGGCATCGCGGAACGTGTCGCGGTTCACGTCTCCGTCCACCGTGATGACCTTCACGCCCTTGGCGGCGAGACTCTTCATCTCCTCGACGATCGCCACGTTCTCCGCCTGGATGACGGAGATCGCCACGCCCGCGATGTCCGACTGGCTGCCGAATTGCCTCAGTTTCTCGATCTGCCCCTGGGCGGTGCCGTTGTTCTTCTCCATCACCACCCGCAGGCCCTTGGCCTCGAGGCCGCATCGCTTGGCGCCTTCGACGAGCCCGGCGTTGCAAGCGTCCCAGAACGGGTCGTCGCCGTTGGCGATGAACACGAACCGCTTCACGCCGGCGTCGGCTCCGGCTCCCGGAGTAGCCTGCGGGTCGGACTTGGCGCAGCCGCAGAGCAAGACAACGACGCCCAGCAGTGCGAAAGATCGAGTGGTGCTCATCGGTTGATACCCCTGTCGGCGGCAGACATCTCCAGCAACAAATTACACGATATCAGCAGGGGCAAGGCCAGTGGTGCCGGTGGAATGCGAGGGCCGCGGGGGCCGCAGGCTGCAGGCCGCCCGGGGGTCTTGGGGTGGCTGGCAAAGCAGCGGGCGCCTGGATCTTGCCCGGGTTGCCCCGTTGCACCGGTGATGGAAAACCAGGCTGCAAAGTGGTGCGGGAATCGACGCTGGGCTGCCGATCTCTCTCTGGCCGGTGGCGTCGCATTCCCTAGAGTGCGCGCTTGTCGGCGTCGATTCGCACCCCGGAGCCAGCCGGCCAGATTCTCATGACCGCAGCCCGCCACGAGCAGACCGGTTCGTCCTGTCATCGCCACTGGCGCGTGGCAGCCGGTGCACTGGTGCTGCTGTGGGCCGTGTCGGCCTGGGCGACCGATCCCCGGGCCTCCGGCCAGGAGTTGCAGCCGGAATCGATGCCGCCGCCGGAACTCCGCTTCCTGCCTCCGGCGCAGCCGCAGGGGCCCGTCGTCCTCGACATGCCGTATGAGGCCGGTCCGTGCTGTCCGGAGGAATGTCCCGTGCCAAGCGGCGGCGCCTCGAATTGTTTCGACGACCTGTGGGCCCCGCGGCCCTGGTCGTGGCACATCTTGCCGAACAACCTGATCTACACCAGCTACCTCGCCGGCCCCAAGGAGCCGCGGCTGGGAACGGTATGGTATTCCGACTCGGCGCCCGACCCGTTTACGCCGTCGGTCAGCAACGGCTGGATGTGGGACTCGACCCTGGGCGGTCGGGCATCGGTCCTCCGGTACGGGTCCGATCCCGTGCTGCATCCACAGGGCTTCGAGGTACAGGTCGAGGGTGCCGCGTTCGTGCGGCTCGATCCGGCCGATGACCGCGACTTTCGGTCGGGTGATTATCGCTTCGGAATCCCTCTGGTCTACGGTGTGGGGCGTTGGCAGACCAAACTCGCCTACTATCACAACAGCGCCCACCTCGGCGACGAGGCGATGCTCCGCTACCCGCAGTTTCCGCGGGTGAACTATGTCCGCGACGCGATCGTGTGGGGCAATTCGTACTACCTGTTCGACTGGCTGCGGCTGTACGGCGAGGCCGGCTGGTCGTTCTATAATTCGGGCGGCTCAAAGCCGTGGGAGTTTCAGTTCGGCACGGAGCTGATCCAGGCCCAGCCGACCGGCATGCAAGGGGCGCCGTTCCTGGCGGTCAACGGCATGTCACGACAGGAACTCGACTGGGGCGGCAACGTGGTCGTGCAGGCGGGCTGGGCCTGGCGCGGATATCGCAGCGAGAAATTGTTCCGCATCGGGTTCGAGTATTTGTATGGCTCCGACCCGCAGTATGAGTTCGTGTTCTACAACCAGAATCGCGCCGGCATCGGCATGTGGTATGACTTCTGAGTTCACGGCTGTCGGGCCATCCATGGCCCCGACAGCCGTGGGCCGTCGCGGCGAACGCCGAGGGTTCGCCGGACGGCCTGGCGGTCGCACCTCCGGGCGACCGTAGCCGCCGCGTGGCGGCGGCGTGGTGCACGCGGCGCGGCCTGCGGCCGCTGCGTGCTGGCGGCGTGTGTAGGCGGCCCGCCTGGAGGGCGGGCTTTCAAGAGCCGGCGGCGGCCGGCCCAGCGACGCGAGGCAGGAAGCCGAGGCGTTGCGTGAAGCCGCCCGCCGGACGGCCTGGCGGTCGCACCTCCGGGCGACCGTAGCCGCCGCGTGGCGGCGGCGTGGTGCACGCGGCGCGGCCTGCGGCCGCTGCGTGCGAGTCATCCACGAGCATCACGCCCGGCTGCCGGGAAGCCCGAAGCGTGAGCTGAGGGAATGCGCGGCGCTTCACTCGAGTCGCTCCGCATTCCCTCGGCTCACGCCTTTTGATGTTGCGCGGAGTGGCTCGGCAGGGCGTCGCCGCTGCAGGAATCCGGTTGCGACCGTTGTTTTGCAGATCCTGTGAATCGGGAATCGGTCCCGTAGCCCGTCCAAGAAGCCCCGGGTGGAAACCCGGGGACTCCGGGCATGAAAACCACCCCGCCGTCCATGCCGGATGACGGCCCACAATTTCCCGGTTCAAACCTCCATCGCATGGCACCTGGGAAGGCATGCGACCCGGAGTCCCCCGGCTTCCGCCGGGGGCTTCTTGTGCCGTTCGCGCGAGACAAGTTGAGAGCAAGACTGGGGAACGCGCAACATCAAAACTCACGCCTCGGGTTTCGAGGACCAGGAGGTGCCACCACGGAGCAATGATGACGCCGCTCCCTGGAGCGGCGTTGGCGAACCGCCATGCCAGCGGACCGGCTACGTCCGGCGGTTCGCGGCGGCACGGTCGGTCCCCGGCGTGACGTCGAGCGCAAGGCCGTCGTTCGCGCCGCGTTCGAGCCGCTCCCAGGCGATCGCGCCCATCGCGGCATTGTCGGTGCACATCGTCCTCGGGGGCACGAACACCCGCAGTCCGCGTTTCCTGCCCAGGGCCTCGACGGAGTCTCGCAGCAGGGTGTTCGCTGCGACACCACCGCCGATCGCCACCGCGCCACAGCCCGTGCGGTCCACGGCGAGTGCCACCTTCGCGAGGATCGTGTCGACGACGGCCTGCTGGAACGACGCCGCGAGGTCGGCCAGCCGGCGGCCGGTCGGCGGCGGCTGATCTGGCGGACCGTGCGGCGGCCGCACGAGGTAGCGGAGTGCCGTCTTCAAGCCGCTGAAGCTCATGTCGAGCCGGTCGCGGTCGTTGGCGAGCGGCCGCGGCAGCCGGTGGCAGTGCGGGTCGCCGCCCGTCGCCGCCCGCTCGATCTCGGGGCCGCCGGGATAGCCGAGGCCCAGCAGGCTGGCGGCCTTGTCGAACGCCTCCCCCGCGGCATCGTCGATCGTGCCGCCCAGCCGGTCCAGTTCGAGCGGCCCGCGGACATGAAACAGCGACGTGTGGCCGCCGCTGGCCACGAGTCCGACGCATGGATAGACCATGTCGTGGCCGTAGGCGAGTCGGCAGGCGTAGAGGTGGGCGGCGACATGGTCGTAGCCCACGAGCGGCAGGTCGAGGGCGGCGGCGATCGCCTTGCCCGCCGCCAGTCCGACGAGCAGCGAGCCGACGAGGCCGGGGCGGACGGCGACGGCGACGGCCTCGAGATCCGCACGCGTCACGCCCGCGCGGGCGACGGCCTCGTCGATCACGGGGATGATTCGCTCGACGTGCGCCCGCGATGCCACCTCCGGCACCACGCCACGCCACCGGGCGTGGAGCTGCTCCTGACTGGCGACGACGCTGGACAGCACCTCCCGGCCGCGGGTCACAACGGCCGCTGCCGTCTCGTCACACGTCGTTTCGATTGCCAGCAGAGCCATGGGCCAAGTGTAGCGGCCGTGAGATGCGACCGCTGGGCGACACGTCGCCCGTGCCGGGAAGCCCGAGGCGTGAGTTTGGGTGGTCCGCCGTGTGGCTCGACACAGCGCCGTCACTGCGGGAATCCGATTGCGAACCGGGTTTTGCGGATCCTTTGACCAGGAAATCGGTCCCGTCACCGTTCCAAAAAGCCCCGGGCGGAAGCCCGGGGACTCCGGTTATGAAAACCACCCCGCCATCCATGCCGCACAATTCCCCGCGCTTCCACGCGGCCAACTCACCTCGCATGGCACCCGGGAAGAGATGCCACCCGGAGTCCCCGGGCTTCCGCCCGGGGCTTTTTGTGCCGTTCGCGCGCGTTAATCGGAACGAATGAAGAGAGAACGCGCACCATCAAAACTCGCATCCCTTCGGGCCTGCTTCGGCTTACGCGAGGCTCGCCAGGATGGCGAGCCATCGCAGGTCGAGGCACACGCTGCTGTGCCTCCGACCTGCCAAGGCTGTCGGGGCCAGGGATGGGCTGGTGTTCGCGCCGGCGCATCCCTTCGGGCCTGCTTCGGCTTACGCGAGGCTCGCCAGGATGGCGAGCCATCGCAGGTCGAGGCACACGCTGCTGTGCCTCCGACCTGCCAAGGCTGTCGGGGCCAGGGATGGCCCGACAGCCGTGAATTCAGAAACTGCCGAAGCTCTCGAACTCGTCGTATGGGCGATGCTCGAGGTTCACGAATCGCGTGTAGTCGTGCTGCCAGAGCAGCTTCACGTCGCCGATCGGACCGTTGCGCTGTTTGGCGATGATGATTTCAGCCTGGCCCTTCACCCGCTCGCGGTCCTCGTCATTCGTTTGGTAATACTCCTCGCGGTGCACGAACATGACGACGTCGGCGTCCTGCTCGATCGCGCCCGACTCGCGCAGATGGTTGAGTCGCGGCCGGTTGTCACGCGAGACCTCCGCCTGCCGGTTGAGCTGGGCCAGGCAGAGCACCGGAATGTCGAGCTCGCGTGACATCATCTTCAGCCGCCGCGCGATCCGCGCCACCTGCTCCTGCCGCGGATCGCGGGGATTGTCGGGCTCGATGAGCTGGAGATAGTCGATCACCACCAGCCCCAGCCCCTGCTTCCGCTTCAGACGGCGGGCGACGGCCGCGATCTCCGTGAGCGTGCGGCCCGGCGTGTCGTCGATAAACAGCGGCGCCGTGCCGATCTCGGTCGACTTCTGCACCAGCCGGCGGCGATCCTCCTGGGAAATGGTGCCGTTCCGCAGCCGATGGCCGTTCACCTGGGCAGCGGAGCAGAGGAGGCGATCGGCGAGCTCCAGGCAGGCCATTTCCAGGCTCACGAACAGCACCGGCTGATGGAGCCCGATCGAGACGTGTTCCGCGATGTTCATCGCAAGCGCCGTCTTTCCCATGCTGGGCCGGGCCGCCAGGATGATGAGCTCCGAATTGTGGAGGCCACCGCACAACGCGTCGAGCTCCGTGAAGCCGGTCTCCACGCCCCCGATCGTGTGCTCGTGCTTCATGCGGGCGTCCATCCGCGCCATCACGTCGGTGAGCACGGCCTCGATCGGCTTCGCCTCGGCGGAACTCCGCCGCTCCAGGATCGAAAAGATCCGCTCCTCGGCCCGAGCCAAGAGCTGGCGGGGCTCGTCGGCCGCGTCGTAGGCGTCGCGGAGGATGTCGGTGCCGGCGTCGATCAGCGAGCAGAGCAGCGACTTGTCGCGGACGATGTGGGCATAGTGCTGGGCGTGGGCAGCGTGCGGCACCGATTCGATCGCCTCGGCCAGGGCAGCGGCGCCACCGACACGCTCGAGGTCGCCCTTGGTGCGGAGCACGTCGAGAACGATCGTGGCGTCGATCCGTTTGCCGGTGTCGTGCAGCTCGAGGAGGTGCCGGTAGAGCAGTTGGTGGGCTTCGTCGGAAAAGTCCTCGGGCCGCACGACCAGCGCGATGTCGTCGCACACGTCGGGCTTGAGCAGGATGCTGCCGAGCACGGCCCGCTCGGCATCGACGTTGGTGGGACGCTCCCGCGGCTCCGCGGCCGCGGAGCGGCTGCGGTCTTCGCGTGGACCGCGGCCACGACGCTCGCGTGAGGCGTCCCGCTGCCGGCCCGACGGCATGTCACGTGGCGCGACCACCCGTGGCGAGCCTCCCTGCGAACAAAAAACCTGCGAACCGAAGATCTACGATGGCCGTGCGGCCGCCGACCGCTTACTTGGCGCCGCCTTCGCTGCTGCTCGGCACCACCCAAACCTTCAGGTCGCCCTCGACCTCGGGTGCCAGCCGAACGCGAACCGTATACAGGCCCACTTCCTTGAGCGGTCCTTGAAGAATGATCTGATCGGGCGTGACCGAGAGATCCTGCTGCTTGAGCGAGCGGGCAATCTCGGGGCCGCCGACGGAGCCATACAGGTGGCCCTCGTCGTTCGCGTTCGCCTCGATCGTGACGCTCGTGCGGACGAGTTCGGCGAGCAGGCTGCGGAGGCCGGCGAGACGCTCCCGCGCGATTTCCTCGAGCTTCGCCCGATGCTTCTCGACCATCCGCTTGTGGTGCTCGGTGGCGACCGTCGCCAAACCCTGCGGAAGCAGATAGTTGTAGGCGTAGCCACGCTTGACCTCGACGACGTCGCCCTGTTTGCCGAGATGTTCGACATTGTGGACGAGCAGCAATTCGATACCGCCCCTGTTTCCCTTGGGGAGCCGCTTGGCCGTGACCGTGACGCGGGGCTGTTCCTTCGTAGGCATTTGAAAACTCCTTGCGATCGTGGTTCAGAATGGGATGTCGTCGTCGGACGGGCTAGCCCCGCCGCTCGGGCCGTCGTCACCGAAGTCGGTGGCCTGGCTGAATGCTTCATCGGCCTGGGGTTCGCCGCGGCCTGCCGCGACCCGCGGCTTGCCGCCCCGGCTGCCCTCGCCGCGGCTGCCGAGGAGCTGCATTCGCTCGCATACGACGCGCAGTTTGGAGTTCTTTTTGCCGTCTTTTTCCCAGGTGTCGAGCTTGAGCCGGCCTTCGATCAGCAGGGGCGACCCCTTCGTGACGTACTCGCCGGCGATTTCAGCCGTGCGGCCCCAGAGCGTGACGTCGACGAAGGTCGTCTCCTCGATCCACTCGCCGGTCTTGCCGTCCTTGCGGCGGTCGTTCACCGCCAAGCCGACGTCGGTCACGGCAGTGCCGCTGGAGATATACCGCAATTCCGGATCGCGGGTCACGTTGCCGAGCAGGATCACCCTGTTGAAGCTCGCCATGATGATTCACTCCTTGAGTTGAGGTACTGAACGCATGTTCAACATGGCCTCATCGTAGCGACTGTCGTGGAACCGTGCAAGCGTGCTGGCAGGCCTCAGGAAACCACCGGGGCGGTCGGGGGAGCAGACCGCTTCGGAGCCGCCTCGCCGGCCAGGGCGTGCTGCACGAGGGCGTCTGCGATCCGGTCGTCAACCTTCAGAACCAGCTTGCGGATGATGTCGTCGGTGATTTCGCACTGCCGTTCGAGGGCCGTCAGATTGCCACCCGGCATCTTGAAGTAGGTCAGCCAGTAGACGCCCTTCTTGTGGCCATTGATGGGGTAGGCAAGCTTTCGCTCGTCCCACAGGCGAGCGGCCAGGACCGACCCACCGTGCTGCGTGATGAGGTCGTTGATCTGCTGCGCCGACCCTGCGGGATCGCGGGAGTACTTCGCCGGATCCAGGATGAACATGCCTTCATACACCGCCATCGTGCTCGTGCTCCTTCTGCCTGTGCCCTGCGGGGCCGTTTCGTTGTCGTTCGCCGTGTGTCGTCAGTTGTACCTGTTCATCGCGGCCTGAATGCCCAGGGCCGCCCATTCCTCGGCGGCATCCGCCGCCCGTCCAATCATCACCCCGACTCTGTCCCGCTCATCCTTCGCGAACCTGCCGAGCACGAAGTCGGCAGGCTTCCAGCCGGGCGGCACGGGGCCGATGCCCAGCCGGAGCCGGGGAATCGTCGTCGTGCCCAGCCGGGCAATGACGTCGGCGAGGCCGTTTTGGCCGCCGGCCGACCCGCCCGGCCGAAGCCGGAGAGTGTCGCAGTGGAGGTTGAAGTCGTCACAGATCACCAGGATGTCGGAGTCGTCGATCTTGTAGAAGTCGCGAGCGGCCAGCACGCTCGAACCACTAAGGTTCATCCACGTCAGGGGCCAGAGCAGGAGCACCGGGCAGCCGCGGACCGACGCCTGGGCCACTTCTCCCTGGAAGCGGGCCCGTCGCGACGGTGAACCGGCACGCCGGCAGAGGATCTCGAGAACCTCGAAGCCGACGTTGTGCCGAGTGCCTTCGTAGGCGGAGCCAGGATTGCCGAGTCCGACGAGCAGCTTCACGATCCACCCTGAAAGACGGGGCGGGAAAGGCTTGCCCGTCGCGGCGCCATCAGGACTTCTCCGCTGCGGCTTCTCCTTCCTCGGCCGGCTTGCGTCCGATCAGCTCGGGCTCGGCGGCGGCCGGTGCGGCCTCCTCGCCCTTCTTCGCCGGCATCAGGCAGGTCACCACGGTGTCATCCGCGTCGGCGAGCGCTTTGGCGCCCGCGGGCAGCTGCAGGTCGTGGACCTTGATGACATGCCCGACCTCGAGGTGCCCGACATGGGCGTGAATGTGATCGGGAATCGCGTCGGCGGTGCACTCGAGCTCGATCTCGTGGAGCACGAGGTTCACTACGCCGCCGGCCCGTTGGCCCGGGCACTCGCCCTTGAGGTCGATGGGCACCTTGACCTTGACGCGGTCCGACTTGCTGACGCGGAGAAAGTCGACATGGATCGGCTCGACACCGAACGTGTCCCACTGCAGTTCGCGAACCACGGCGGCAGTCTTGACCGCGCCGATCAGTTCGACGAACCGGCTGCCGTGGCGGACCATTGCCTCGACGGCCTCCCGGGTCGTCGTCAGGTCGACGCACTTTTCGCCGTGGCCGTACAGGACCGCGGGCACACGCCCCTCCCTCCGGAGCCGCCTGGCGGCGCGGGTGCCGGTGTCTTTGCGGAGGGTGACTTCGAGGGTATCGCTCATGGAGGGCTCCTGGATTCGAGCCCCTTATTCTGCCTTTCGGCCTGGAATCTGCAAGCCATCTTCGCCGCGTCCGGGCGAAAACCGCGTCTTGAGGTTGGGGGGCCGGGGTTGCCCACGCCCCATCGCCGGACGTTCGCTGCGGGCATCCTGCCCTTCGCTCTCTCGGAGGTGTCTGCGCTCCGCCCTCCAGGGCTCCGCTGGCCACCTACGCCGGCTCCTGGGGCATGGGCAACCCCTCCCTCTTCGTCGATTGCAAAAAATAGCCATGCACGCAGCGGCCGGAGGCCGCGCCGCGTGCCTGCCCAGGCTCGGTGGCACGACGGTCGGAGACCGCCGCTACAGAGGGCCACCCAGCGGCCACGGACGCCCGGAAGGCGTCCGCCGCCCGGCTGGTCGCACCTCGCTGCGACCACGCCGGGCCAAGCCTGCGGGGGGCTGTCTGTCGCGCCGGCGCATCCCTTCGGGCCTGCTTCGGCTTACGCGAGGCTCGCCTGGAGGGCGAGCCATCGCCCGGCTGGTCGCACCTCGCTGCGACCACGCCGGGCCAAGCCTGCGGTGGGCTGTCTGTCGCGCCGGCGCATCCCTTCGGGCCTGCTTCGGCTTACGCGAGGCTCGCCTGGAGGGCGAGCCATCGCCCGGCTGGTCGCACCTCGCTGCGACCACGCCGGGCCAAGCCT
>Ga0315909_10009550_pt1 | contig 10483 bp, 22 predicted proteins | sample LakEriMetagenome_11_FD_203527 | JGI IMG/M metagenome (GOLD analysis project Ga0315909, IMG submission 203527) | Freshwater fungal communities from buoy surface, Lake Erie, Ohio, United States - Buoy 2 MA125 | ecosystem: Environmental > Aquatic > Freshwater > Lake | place: USA: Lake Erie, Ohio...
CGGCTGGATCCATGCACGGCAGTTGATTATTTAGCACCGCGTTGGTCGTTAACACTCGAGCGCCCTGAGGCGTTAATCCCGTCTGGCTGGGAGCCGAGCGCTGTCCTTTTGGTTGTTGTTTGCCCAGGCGCGACAAAATCCAAAGGCCAAGGCCTAAAAAGAGAATGTTCTGCATGGCTTGATTATTTACGGCGGATCAAAAGGTAGGCAGCCAATCCAAGTCCGGCGGGAAGAACCCAGCGCGGCAGGTTGGTCAAGAATCCAGCGCCCGAAATCATGTCAAAGCGCTGCTGGTAAACCAAACGCAGCTGCGAAAGGGCCATGATCTTAATAAATTGAAGACGCGGCGTTGTAGCGATCGCTTGGTCAAGTGCCTGGATCTGGATATTCAGCTCGCGTACGTTCATCCGGTTTAGGTTCTGGACGTTGTAGGCGTTTTGCTGGAATAGGTTGGTAATTGAGTTATTAACCAACGTCGCCGACAACGTACCTAGCACGGCCTGGATCGCGGGGATCGCCGCGTTCAGTAGTTGAGCAGCTGCGGCCAAGGTGATCGGGTCGCCCATTGGCTTGATCGGCGAGCTGCGGCGCACTCCGGTAGTTGGCCGTTGTGCAGCTGCCGCGCGGGCCGCCACAATCGCCGGTTCGGTTTTTTTGCCGCTTTTGAAGTCCAGATACAAATTTTTCAGGCTTTTGAGCGCATCGACAAAGCCGCCCGGGCTCGTTTTATACAGCGCATCAGGCAAGGGGATGTCCTGACTAGCGCCCAGATAAAAAGCATCGTAAGCATAGGTAGGCGCTCCTGGAGCTAGTGGGTTCTCCGCTGTGTCAAGGGGCTGCGGGCCGGCGAGTTGTAGGTACATACTCTTAAAATTTCGGTTTTACGTAAACGATCGAAAGGTAGCGATATTTTTTGGTTTCGCCATAAAACGGGGCAACAAGGTCAAACGGAACCCAGCGGCCGTTATCCTTAACCTCAGCATACACGTGCGTCGGGCAGTTCCTGGTATTGCCCACCAAGCAGATCCGAACCGGGATTTTTTCCACCGCGCAGCAGGCAACCGCCGCAATGGTAAAGCAATCGCAGTCGCCCGCGCCGCGGACGCCCCAATAATTGTCCTCCATCATCGTCGGCATACTCTGGAGCAGTTCCGTACCCGGCGGATCGTTCCGGTACACCGTGTGCTGCTTCATCAGCCAAAAGAGCGACGAGGGCGTCGAGCCCACCGGAGTAAAATACCGGGCATATTCCAGGCTGTCCTCGATCTGGATCTGCATCGCCTCCAGGGTTCGAGCGAGGTTCGTGTAGCGTTCCTTGAGTACCATCCCCCCAAAAATACAAAAACGCGGCGAATTGTCGGGATTTCGCGGCGGAAAATACCAAAAAACGAAAAATGCCCGCCCTATTTATTACAGTAATAACTATACTCTGTATATATATAACTATAATAAATAGATCTCGAATTTTGAAAAATACCCGAAAACGGCGAAAAAATTATATTATGTTAATTTGAGAAGTAAGGGGAGGGTAAGGAATGGGTAAGGGAGAAGTAGGGTAGTAGGTATAAATAAAAAAGGGCCGTAGAGGCCCTTTATTTTGATTGTGGTGAGTTTTTAGGTGCTTAAGGTAGGGTAGGTTGGTCTTGGGTGCTTTCGTTTGATTTAAGCCATCTTTTGAATTGGTAGTCGTTGTATTTGTCCATTTCGTCGTCGAGGACCATCTGGATCGTATCGGCTCGGTCGTTTACCCAGGTTGCTAGTTCGGTAATTGCCTTGGCTAGTTGCTTGACGTCCCTGGTGTGTATGGCTAGTTTGTTGTAATGACCTAGCTGCAAATTAAAAAAGGCCAAGGGCATCTGCCCGTTGACCTCGCTGCCGGCTACGAACTGCGTTACGCTCATGTACGAGCTCATAAAGATCTCGCGGGCATCGTGTTCGCCGAATACAATCTTTTGGTGAAGCTGTATTTTCTTTTGCACGTAGGTAGGTTGGTACACCTCGTGCCGCGCCCGTGTATAGACGGGCGGCGTCTTTCCTGGTTTCTTGGCCATAAAATTAGATTTTGCCTAGCGCGCGCCAGAGTTGTAACTGCGCTAGATCGATTGAATTCTGAAGGTACAGCATCCGCGCGAGTTCCGCACGCTGCTGTTTTTCTATTTCGGGATCGCGCACACCAAAAAAGGCAACGTCCCAATGGCGACGCACGTCGTCGGGAACCGGCGCGCTCATTTAATGAACTTATCCGGGTTGCCTATCAGGTCGCCGATCCAGGTCGCGAATTGCGCAAAGCGCTCGGTTTCGTCCGGTTGCGCGCTAGCTTCAAAGATCGGACCGTGTACCTGCTTGGTATTTTTGTCGTAAAGCGCTGCATACCACTCACGTTCCAGGTCGGGCTGCCAGGTGTGTGGGGTTACGGGTATATAAATACCAAAAAGGTGCGACGCATCCAGGCGATCCGGCGGAGTTACTGCTATGCGGTCTTGGTAGGTGCTGGTATATTTGATATGCCAGCCTTTGTTAAGGAAGCGCTTGATCATTTGGCCTCCAAAGGTTTGCGGTTGATACATGATTTTAACATTTGGTTGCTCAAACATACGCAAAAAAAGAAACCCGGCAAAAAAATTTGCCGGGCTCCAACCAAACGTTTACAAATCACCCAGGAAAGCAAACGCCTCAAATATACGCTAAATAATTGAATCTAGGCGCTCCTCGAGTTTTGCTAGGTCAACGGATAGGCGGAATACATCTTGACGCAGGTGCTTAATTTCTTCACTCACTCGAGAGAGCTCGCGAGAAATTAAGAACCCCGTAACGCTAACGAGTACCGTCGCGCCAAAAAAGATCCACTCCGTCATTTTTATTTCTTTTTGAACAGCTTGTCCACAAACTTTTCAACAAGTGCCGGACGCTTTAAGATCCAGCCCGCGACAAATACGATCGCGTTCACAATGATTTCTTCTTTTGTCATGGTATAAATTATTTTTTAGAAGCTAAGCCTTTTGGCTTTTTGGCTAACGCCTTCAAACCGTACTCGTTCCAAAGTTTGTCGCGGAAGTATTTACCGAATAGTTTGCGTTCCTCAACGTTGAGCTTTGGATCAAAACCTCCGTTGCGCGGCATCTTCATATACGGACGAACATAAACCGTATAGTAATACTCCAGGAGCTTAATTGCTTGTTCTGGATCATATTTACCGGCCAAAATTTTCTTTTGAAGGTTTGGTAGGTAGTTTTTCATTAACGCGTCATACATCTTGCTGTCGTTTTCAGCGAAAATGATTACTTCGTCCACCAATGCGCGATCAATCGCATATTTTTTTTCTCCTAACATAGTCCCGCGTACATCCGAACGGTTTGCACGGCGCTCATAATACGTACGGCCGGACGCGCTGGTACGCTTGCCTGGTACTTTTGCCGAACGGTCAAGATCGCGAGCAATATCGCGGCCTTTCATTTTCGTTTGACGGCTTTCTGCGGCTGTCTTTTTGCTGGTTTGCTTTTTTACAACTGCTGAAATTTGTTTTTTGGCCTTACCCAGACGCTGAAGCATTACAATCGAATTAACGAGTTGTGTTTTGGTTTTCAGCTTCCCGGTTTTCGGATCTTTAATGTTTGCGCCGATTTTCTTCGCGTATGCCTGGAGCTGCGCGACCGATTTGGCCTCTAGTTTTTCCTTTTCGGTTTTCATCTCGATAAAGTTAGGCATTTTTTACATACGAGGAAATGTCGGGCCGCTGCTGCGCCATCAACCAACCGGCGGACCAATCGGCCGTAGTTATGAGAGATGCGTCCTTTCCGTTTTCGTGGCGGGCGACAGCAGCGGCGAACTTTTTGAACGTTGAAGCCTTAGGCTCGAAAATAGCATTTGCCGGTATGCCTAGATCCTGAGCGACGCTCGCCACATAGGCATCTGTAAGGTTCTCGCTCGGAGGCGCATACCGGTAAATAATGTCGCGGACCGTCTTTAGTCCGCTTTTGTGTTTGTTGATTAGGTCAATGTACAGCGCGCGGATGCCGTAGGGCATCGTCTTGAACTCAATGAACGACGCATCCTTGCCCGGTTCCACGCGGCCCAGCCAATTAATGCCCTTGCGTATGTTGCCTGGGTTATTATTGCGTATGCCGCGCGCGACGCGCTTGGTCCTCGGTGCGGGAGCCGCTCCGGGTTTGGTTTCGTCCTTTGGTTTGTCCATGCGCGTAATTAGTACGGCCGCAGCTACCAATAGCCATGGCCAGATTTTCATTTTCTCGTAAGCAAAAGAATTGCAGCAACGCCCAGCGCGCCGTAGAGCAGCATATTGCCGCCCATCTTAGGGAACACATCAACCGGCGAGAGCTGCGCCGTCTGGACCGCCACGCGTCCCGGTACGCTGCTCAGGGTAAAACGTCCGGTCTTTTGCATCACATAGTAGGCGCCAGGCTGCTGCCCGGGGATCGTATAGTCGAACATCCACCACACTTGGCCGTTACGAACGACGTATGAGTACACCTCGCTGGTAGAATTGCCTTTCTTTATTTCGCCGATGCGCGTGCCGTTGGGCAGGTCATACACCGGTACATCTTCTTTGGCGATAAGGAACCGCCCAAGTACGTCTGCTGCTGTCATTTTCTAGTCGTTGAAATACTTGTATAAATTTAGCGCAGAATCCGTAATGTCGAACGGCACCGGTGCGAATACTCCCGGGACGGTTTCCACGTACATACGTCCGCGAAGGCGCACCTGGACCTCGTCGATCTTTCCTATTTTCGAAATAAGCATAGCCAACGAGGGACCAAGTGCTTTGAAGTACGCCCGTACCTGAAAATTCAGTTTGTTGGCTCCGTACTTTGGGATCTGGTACTGTCCTTTTTTGGCGGTATTGCCAATCTTGATGCCGTCCACAAAAACGTCCATTTCAAACTCCGAAACGGTAAGGCTTACGGCGCTGGGGTTTTGGATTTCCATCTCGATCTGGATATCAAGGTATTCCTTGGTTACACCCAGCAGGCGAATCGCCAAAATATCGTAGTCCCACTTTTCAAGCAGGGTTTTTTGGCGTTTAATGTATTTCCAGGCTTGGTACGCCAGGGTGAGGGCCGCGACGGCTTGGAAAAAATTGGGTTTTAGGGCCATATCACAAAATTTTGACGTCTTCTATTCCAAAGTTATGAAAAAGCATTTCTACGGCCGCCTTAGCGCTCAATTTCGTTTCGATATATAGCTCACGCACTCCGTTTTTGTAGAGCTCGTAGCGGTGGTATCCTTTAGAGGTCGAAACGTGCTTGAGTTCCATCACCAAAGGATTTTGCAGGCATAGTATCCAGGCGTCCCTTGAGCGACGCATTCTTGGGCATGGCGAACGCGATAGAGGCGGCGACGTTCTTCAGCCGTTCCCTTTGGGATGCGGCCCGCCCGTTCGTCCTGGACGTAGGTCCAGAAGTCCGAGTATTCCACGTCGCCGATCGATGCGATTTTGATCCCATGCTTAAAAACGTCGATTTTTTTGCCCGAGGCGGTGCTTGGTCGTATTGATACACCCAGCTTTTTGGCGGCTGCCCGCTGCCCGGATTTAATTCGGTACATGGTTTATATGATATTTTACCACGTATCCTTTTTTATTTAGGTACTTTATAATTGTGACAATTCTATAAATTTTGTCTGGATCAATTTTAAGCTTATTCATAACGTTTGGTTTTATAATTAGCGCATTTGCTTAACCTTAAATCCCGGCGATCCCGTTACCTCGGGCTTGAGCATGGCGACCGCCTGGCGCAGCCCCATCGTGAACGCCGCCTTGGTCATCGGACCGAGGGGCTTGTTTAGGTCGTAGTTTCTCGCGAGGGTGATTAGCATATCCTCGGCCGACAAGCAAGCGCCGAGCTCCTCCTTGACCACTACGTCGAAGTGCGTGAGGTGTTGAATATTAGATTTCATAATCGAAGGCGGTGTTTTGTGGTCCGGTATGCGTGGGATCAGGCTGCGGTGGGCGCATCGGCGGCCGCTGGCGCATCATCTGCTCCGCTAGCAGCGCGTTTTTCTGCTCCTGGATCCGGAAGTATTTGTCCACAAGCTCAGGTAGCACCTGGGCGAGCTGCCCGATCGTCGACGTGGTAGCGTCGGCCATCTGCGCGTGCTTGTTTTCTTCGGCCTCGGCCTCGGCGGCCTCCAGGTCAGCCTCCAGCTCCTCGATCTTCTCCACTAGGCGCTTGACCTCCGCCTCCAGGCTGGCGTTTTGCGCCATCAGGGTGCGGATCGTCAGCTCGTCGTTGCGGCGCTCCTCTTTTGTTCGTTCGTCCATAGGTTCAGCAATTGTTTGGGGTTTTGTGTGTTGCTCCTCAGCGGGCCGCGTGTCTACCTCGATCTGCTCCCATCCATTGTTGGCGACGCGCGCCACATTGAGTACATAGTAGTCGGGGTATTGCTGCACGTATTTGGCGAGGTTGGCGACGGCGTCGGCGGAGTTATCCCCCCATCCGTTGCCTTTTGGCGCCGACGGCCAGAAGCGCCCGCAGTTGATCTTGACGACCTTACCGGGGCGATCCTGGAGGGCAAAGTATTTGTAGCCCTTGTCGACGAGCTCCTCGACCTTTTTTTGTAGCTGCTGGGTGTTCATAGTTGGTTAGCCTCGGTATTCGGGCACGGTTTCGGTGTAGAGGGCGTAGTGAAGGCAGAGGTAGTATTGTGCAGCCGCGGAATTCCGAAAATCTGCCCCAAAAAAAGAGCCATAAAAAGCCGTAGCATCAACAAGTCCGTTTGTAAACGTATCGTCCGGAGTTGCAAAGGCTTGGCCGTCGGCGTTTGCTGGCAAAAGTCCAAATGCAAAATCTTGGTAGTCCTTTGGGCTTGGCTGCATGAACTGCTGAGGCGTAGCACCCGGGCCGTAATTCGTTTGCGTGTTAACTAATTGCGCTGACCCGCCATAAGTTAGGCCTAATGGCGTTCTATTTGTTACCGGTATCGGGTTTGCACTAATGGTATTAGAATTCAAAATAAGCCCGTGCGTAATTGTTACGTCGTTGGTGCTGGTAATGTAAAGTTGGCGAGCAATTGGCGTATTTTCTATTTCTTCTATGAGTTGATAGGCAGTAACATTTTCATTGTCAGGCGCCGAAGCATTAACATTTTTTGGCGCTAACATAGTGTTAACGTTGACATGATGAATGAACGGATAAAAGTCCGTACCCGTATAAAATGCAATTTGCTGCGTTTCAAACCAACGAAGAATAGTAGTATTTAATAATGCTGAACCCGTTGGTACATCTACTGCACTAAATGCCCTAAATCCACCACCTGCGGGTGAAAAATCGTAGCCAAAAATGACCACGTAAGAGTTTGACGGCACCGGGAGAATTGACTGTCCGCCGTTACCGGTTTGGAAGGTGCGGTATTGCGCCTTTCCGTTTTTGATGTCCTGCTCGATCAGGGTAGGGATGCTCCAGCTCATAACTTTTGCTAATTTAATAAAAAGGCCGGCCTTTTGGGCCGGCCGATTGGTTCAATTTGTACCGAAATTTATCAGATTTCGTTCTTGTAGAATACCGTTACGTTCAGGATCTGGCTGGCGCCGGAGCTGTTGGTAACGCGGAGCAGGATTGTATCCTGGCCGGTCAACGCACGAGGGAACGGTACGAAGTACGGGAATCCGCTAGTGATGCCCGCTCCGGTGCTTGCGCCCAGATCGTGCGCGCAAATATCGTCGCAAACAACGTCGTTGTTGATTGTGAGCGTAATTCGCAGCTGCGTCGCATTGATTAGCGTAGCAGGTGCCGCGCTGGTCGTTGCTGAGAATCGGATACCTTCAAACGCTTTGGCGAGGCCGGAGAGGCTCAAAGTTTGAGAAGCCCCGGTAGTCGGTACCGTTACCTGGAAGCCCTTGTTACGGATCCCCTGGCGGTACGAGATGTTCATGTTACTAGCCATTGTTTAGGAAGGTATTAGAAGGAAGCTCCAGCGCTGAAGATGCGACCGTAGCCTTTGAATACGATGGTAACGTCGTCGTTAGCAGCAACGAGGCCGGTAGCTAATTGCAGCGTAGCCTTGAAGTTAACCTGCGGCGGAATCACGATATCAGTCAAAAGGCGAACCTCGAGGTTTTTGTCGTCGTTCAAACCACTATGCAAACGATCAAAGGCAAGGCCTCGGTTTGTGGCGTTGAACGAAGGATCAAAGTCCTTAAGCACTACCTGGTTGCCCACGGTGATGTTTAGGTTCAAGTGATCGATAATAGTTGCCGTAGAGCTTCCCATGATGATCTGAATAGATTTGATCACCATAGACTCGGCACTGTCGAGCTTGTTGGTAGTCAAGTTCGTTTGGAACTCCGTCTTACCGGCGAAGTTCGTAAAGAACTCATAATACGATTGACCGACCGTTGCGTTTACTGAATCGTAAATTACACGAGTGGTCTGCTGACCGGGAAGGCTTACGCCCAGCTTGCTGTCAACGTACGCGAGCTTTTGTACTTGGTTTGCCATGATTAGATCGTAGTGTTAAAGTTAAGCAAAGCACCGGTACCAAAAAGGTAGCAACCAAGGCGAACGCTGGTAGCTGTACGAGCTCCAGAAAGGAACGGCTTAGCTACGACGTAGTATTCAACTTGTGGCGGAATCAGAATACCAACGCCTTCAAGGTCAATAACTGAAGATCCTACTGTTCCGTCGTTGTAAAAAGCCTGCTCACCACCGAATTCAACAGTCGCGTCTTTAATGACGGTCTTGTTGCCGATAACAAGGTCAAACTTTACTGATACGCCAGCAAGTCCAAGGTATGCAACACCGTCGGCAGCCGTAGGAATAAAGAAACCAATTTTTTCAACCAGCAGAGCCTCGTCAACCTGGAATTGATTGCCGTTTGCGCCGACGTTGGTTAAAGGAAACGCGCGTTGAGCGGCACCCTTAAAAAAGGTATGCGTTAGTGCGGCCGTTCCCTGGCTGTCGTATACCATGCGGGTCGTTCCCTGCATGTCTTTTAGCGACGTCAAACCGAGGCGGTTCGCCACGGTGATCATCTTGTCTTGGGCACTCATTCCCATGCTTTCTACAAATTAAAGTTAGTCAATAGGAAAATTACAGCCCAGGTACGTCGTATCCGGCCAGGGTGTAGTCGCTAGCATAGATGCCTTCGCCAGCCATACCCGGGGTATTGTAGCCCTGGAGGTACATAGAAGGAGAAACGGCGTAGCTGTTCTCAGCCAAAAGGGCGCCGATCGCTGAATCAGCACCGAGGAGCGACTGACCGATCTTAGCACCGGCGTAGCCAGCCATACCGGCGGCGATTTCGGGCTGCTTGAGAAACAAGCTCGTAGCGATTGAACCGACCAAGCCGGTGTAGGGGGCATACTTATCGCCGAGTTGCTTGCCGACGGTGTTGCTCAAAAACGCAGCGGCAACGCCACCAAGGGCGGCCTTACCTGCGCTCATAGCGGCGGCGGTTACTCCGGCAGTAGTTACGCGGGCGCCCATAGAACGGCGACGGCGACGAACGGGTGATGTCTTGCGACGGGGGGCGGTTTTGCGGCGTGCGGCCATAACTAGAATTTTTAATAGTTGGGTTAAAGATAAGAAAAAAAAATTACTTGCGGCGTCCGAGGACTAAAAAAAGTACATAGGCTCCGGCGATCCAGGGTAAATACTTACCTAGGCCGGGTCCTTTTCCTGGAGTGGGTTGTTTTTCCGTGGGGATCGCAGCGCTGGATCCGGGAACGGCAGCGCGGACGACCGAGCTCGCTGGAGCTTGTGCAGCACCGCCGCCGGGAGCTACATACGTACGGACGGTAGGGCGCGACGTGGTGCTCGTTTCTTCATCTTGACGTACAACAGGCATCGAATTTTGTTTTTTGGTTATTTACGACGAATTAAAAGGTACGCGCCAACGCCCAAGGCAGCGGGAAGCACCCATCCGGGCAAAGCCGACAAAGCTCCGACGCCCGAGATCATGTCAAAGCGCTGCTGGTACACAAGACGCAGCTGCGACAAAGCCATTACCTGCACAAAATTCAAGCGCGGCGTGGTAGCAATAGCCTGGTCAATAGCCTGGATCTGGATACTGAGCTCGCGCACGTTCATCCGGTTCAGGTTCTGCACGTTATAGGCGTTCTGCTGGAATAGGTTGGTGATTCTGTTGTTCACAAGCGTTGCCGACACCGTGCCGAGCACGGCCTGGATCGCGGGGATCGCCGCGCTCAGCAATTTAGCCGCAGCGGCCAAGGTAATCGGATCGCCCATCGGACGGATCGGTGAGCTGCGGCGAACTCCGGTAGTGGGCCTCGTTGGTGCAGCGCTCGCCGCGCGTGCCGCCACGACGGCCGGTTCCGTCTTTTTGCCGCTAGCAAAGTCCTGGTACAATCCTTTTAGCTTTTTGAGCGCATCGACAAAGCCTCCCGGGCTCGTTTTATACAGCGCATCAGGCAAGGGGATGTCCTGACTAGCGCCCAGATAAAAAGCATCGTAAGCATAGGTAGGCGCTCCTGGAGCTAGTGGGTTCTCCGCTGTGTCAAGGGGCTGCG
>Ga0315909_10009551_pt1 | contig 10483 bp, 7 predicted proteins | sample LakEriMetagenome_11_FD_203527 | JGI IMG/M metagenome (GOLD analysis project Ga0315909, IMG submission 203527) | Freshwater fungal communities from buoy surface, Lake Erie, Ohio, United States - Buoy 2 MA125 | ecosystem: Environmental > Aquatic > Freshwater > Lake | place: USA: Lake Erie, Ohio...
CGATGTAATCACCACCAGCTTTATTAAGAGCAACCTCCTCAGTTGGAAACTCGGGGTAAAAATATTTCAAGACTTTTGACACAGAAGGAAAGTTATTTCTTACAACCCCACTAGTGTCTTTCATCTCGTATTTGTGTTCATCTTCATAAAACACAATCCCTAACTCTTCTCTTTTTTGGTTGATGATGTTACGGATGTCTTCGGCTATTTTTTGTAATTCACTCATTTTATTTCGTAATAATATTCTTCAATGTTTCCTCTCAAGTCACAAACGTCTTTGTCTTTTGGTAACTTGAGTATTTTTATTTTGTTGTACAATCGTCCTCCATTTAAATTGTGGTATACTCTCAGAGCATTTTCCCAAGCATCACCATCCAAACATATGTGAATGTAACCTTCAACTTTTTCATACAAGGTATTGAACAAGTTGTCAGATAACATTTTTCCTAACATTGGGATGGGGTTAGGGAGAAAGAACGCATCAAATACACCTTCACAAAGATAAACATCTTTTGTCCAATCTACCCTACTTTCGTTAAAAATAATTTCATCTTTTGGAGTTGCAGGATTTTTATACTTCATCTTCTTGTTTGTCCACGCCCTACCAATAAAGTAATTTAACTCACCATTGTTATCGTAGGATGGTACAATAATCCTGTAGGCGTAGTCACCTGTGACAGTATATCCAATATCATACTTCTTGATAATTTCATCGGTTATACCTCGTGAATATAGATAATTAATCGCCTCACGATGGGGAATAAAACGAATGTTTGAATCTTCAAACTTCATAAACCCTTCAGGTAATCTGAGTTTGATTTTTGGTTTTTGTCTCTCTTTCTCCTCAGGTGGTCTAATCAACTCATAAGTTTTCTTCTGTTGTTTGGTCCCAAATTGGTCAAGTAACTTACCAACAGGTCCTTGGGTTCCATGTGTCTCGGCACAAGCCCAACATTTATAAACCCCCCTGAAATAGTTGACTTCGAGGTTCCCTTTACCATCAACCTCAACCCCCTTCTCAAGAGCACAGACAGGACAGTCAAAAGAGATTTGTCCCTTTGACTCATAGTGTTGTTTCTCATGACCTAATACGTCAATAAGAAGTTCTACTATGACCTCGTTCTCTTGATTCATCATCAAAATATAGTTGAGCTTAGGTTGAAAATCAAATCCAGATTACCTTCTTGAGTTGGATTATACCGTAGTACCTAACCTCTTTAACACTGAACAATTCCATAATGTCCATTATTTTTTCTTCTAATCTTCTACGAAGGAACTTATTAACCTTAATTTTTGAAACTTTAGGAACGTTTACGATATCTGATTTAATCCACTCAGACTTTCCACTTTCAGGATTTGATGCATAGATTTCACCTTCAAAGATAAAATCCACTTCGTATTTTTTACTTAAAAAAGAACTTCCTTCCGATTCGTAAATACGAACTTTCTTAATTTTTACCTCACCTCTAATCTTATCATTACTGATATGAAAACCTCGAGATTTGAATTTCTCAACAATTTTGTCAAGTGAGGTGTTCTTCTTGAGTTGTGGTTTCATACCACGAAGATACAAAAAAAAATCTTTCTACCAAAACTTTTCTGACTTCATATATCCTAAAACACAGGTATATGAATCACTCATATCAAAACATTCTTTTTTGAGTGTATTGTTCCTTGTATACAACCAAGTAATTTGTGGTTCTTTCTTAGCAACCTGTTGCCAAATAACCTCTTTTTTGTCAATTGTCTTAGGATACCCACCAAACAGAACAAACTTACCCTTATCATTTTTCTGAACCAATTCAGGGAAGGCAAATTTGCGAGCATTGTATGTGGTTACAAAATCAGGTACAATACCTAAAACATCATAAACCTCTTTACATATTAAGGTATTATATCTCATCAAAGTACCAACAGTATAAATGTTGTTTGAATTAAGTAGCGGTTCTTCAATAATAACTTTAGTAATACCCAAGTCTTTGTATTCTAAAAGTTTTTGTTTTACAATATCGCTCTTTTTAATTAACTCCTCAATTTTGTTATCAATTTTTGGTTTCGGAACAGGAGAGATATGAGTTAATTCCAACAACTGTTGTGATGGAATATCAAAAAGTGCAATACCGATAGTTTTAGTACTCACGTCTAACCCGAGTACTTTGGGTGTGTTTTGGAATTTTGCCATATTAAAAGTCTAACTTCACCACAAACTGCTGAATACCTTGACGTTTCACAGGAGATTGTAGTTTAGAAATAACAATAAGGTCTTTGTTGGAATCGTAAAGCCCAATTTCCGTAATGTACGGATTTGTACCTGTAACAAACGATGGATTTGAAGATGTTGTGAACTGATTTTGTCCCAAATTAACCAAATATTTCATTTCATAAATGGTGGCTTGAATGTCAGTTTCTAAGTTACCGTAGAAAAAATATTCGTCACCAAAATTAAGAAGGTTTGGCTCATTCAATGTTGGGATATCAATATAGTTTGATAAGTTATAAATTGTCGCACCTGTATAATCCTCCAATGAAATTTGGAATACCTGTGATGTAACTTCACTAACAGGTATAAACCCATTAACCAAATTAAATTGGTCGGTAACATCTATTTCTCTCCAAGCCGTTGAAGTTGGTTTTGTGTCACCAGAAACTTTTTGTACCAACAATTTCATTGAAGTTGCCGTAAATCCTGTTAGAGGGTCTTCACCCATAAATGGGAATTCATCACCGAATCTTACCGCAACATTCTGAGAAATAGAAGTGATTGTTTTGATTGGTCCTGAAATTTTTGAGTAGTAGTTACAATGTAATGAATTAGTAAATCCTGTAGTTTCAAAACGGTATGTAACCCATAACTTATCACCTTCATTATTCAAAATACCCGTAGTTGTTGTACCACTGAAACAAGAGTTTGGTGTTAATAAACTAAGTTGTGGTGCGGGTAAAGTCCAGTTTCTATTTGCCTTGTAAGACATCGCAGCAACGATTTCCTCATCATCAATAATAACAATTTCTTGGTCCGGAAATACTTTACCAACTCTATTAAGATTACCATTTGAATCAACGTTAGTATCATAAAGATGGTAGTATCTTATACCAGGGTCATTCATATCAGGATTGACAGATGATTTGATGTAGTATGGTACACATAAATCAAAACCTGGAGGGTCAATATAAAAGGCTTGTCCAATAGTAGTCCCTGTTGTTTTATGCCACATTAAAGTAGGGATGGTCAGAACAAAATTTCTAGCTAAACCTGGGTCAGTTGTTGGGTTTTGTGGGTCAAATGGTTGTGTTGCAAATTTCTCACCATAAACATTATCAATTGATTGATTTGTATAATGAATAATTGCAATGGCTTTTTGTTCTCTTGGTTCAACAATAATTTTTTCATCAAATGAATTATAATAGAATGTCTCACTAGTGTCAGTTTGACCACTATTCTGTTGGTATCCAAGATATTCTTTTGTTCCTATGTAAGAAACCGAACCGTAAGATGAATATGGTTCATATGTGTTAGGGAATAAACCCGCAGGATTTTCACTCCAAGGAATATTCATATTCCAAATAGGAGTTATTTCTCTTTGAGACACATCACAAGGAGTGTCAAAATTAAACGCATCGTTCTCCCAATATGGTGCCGGTGTAACAGTATCATATAACTGTGTCATTCCTGATGGGTATATCAAAACTCTAGCAATCAAACCACCAGGTAAACCAGAATAACTCGGCACTGGTCTATCAAGTGTAAGAATCCAAAGTGGTTCCGTGTTTGTTCCTGAAGATGGGTCCAAGTCAACAATCTGATATGTTAATACGGGCGCTGTATCAAATTCACCAGTATTATAACCATTACCATCCAAATACATTACAACAATATCACCTATTGATGGTGTTCCTGTTGTAGGACTTGCTAAATCATAAGTTATTGAAACAGGACTTGTTTGACCTGTTAATGTACTCATATCAACAATATAGTTTGAAGTAATTGTATATGCAGAAGTAATTTGTGCTTTGTACGGGTATGATGTTCCCGTGAAAAATCCTAAAGGAGATTGGGAATTGTAAATAGGTTGAACTTGTGCATCCATAAAAGGAATACCGTAAGTGTTACCTGTAATCCCCTCAACGTATAATGGATATTTAATATTTTGTTTGTTAGATTGTGGAGAACCTGTATCATTTTGGGCATTGAATGCCGGCATTAAAATATTATTATTCGTTAAATTATAATTTGGAACTGCGGTATAATTTACCTCACTATCTCCAATTGAAAAATAAGATACATTGAAATTACCTTGCGATATGTATCTTCTTCCAACGTCCGTAAGTCTTGTATTGATTAGACCAGAGGTATTTTTGATTATGTATGCCATCTATATTAAATACTTACAATAAAATTTTATACCCCACCACCAGCTTGATTTGCACCTAAAGTATGTTGTAGGAATGCAGTTCCTTCACTATTAACCGCCGAACAACAAATACAACCTGAAATAGATACATTATTAACAGAAACAATAACGTTCTGACGTAAAACAGTTGAACATCCCTCAATATTTCTTGGTAGAGTAATTTCCATAGTTGATACTGATGTACCACTAACAACATCATTATAACCCATGGTAAGGTTATAGGTTGATGTATCTATTGTTTCTGTTTGAGTATTTGGTAAACAATAAGGACGGTTTGTTGTTGATGATGTTGTAACCGGTGTTGCCGACTGTGTTGAGGTGTTTTTCTTAACCACATTTGTGTAATCAATTATTCCGTCACCAGGTCTTAGAATTGTTTGGTCATTCTCAATTTGTAAATTGAATGAAATTTGAGCACCTTGTGGTAATGGTGGTTGAATGTTAACTTTCCAAGTCATTTGTTTTTGACCTGAAGTACCTGTGTTTGTTAATTTTTGAACACCAATAGAATAGGTTGTTGTGGATGATTGATTAGCAACTGTTGTTACTTGTGAATATTGGTCACCATTACTATCTTTAACCACTACACTATATGAACCACCACAAACATTTGTGAAAATATTAGATGTTTGATAAGTAACACCATTATCTATTGAATATGTGTAAGGTGCGGTTCCACCAATAGGATTAATCAAAATTGAACCATTACAAACTCCCTCACAGTTTGCCAAACTATTCAATATTTGAGCAGATAAGAATACCGCAGTTGAACAAGATTGCCCAAGAACACTCACATTTGCAGGTATTTCTGAACCAACCGAATACCATCCACTCACTGGAGGAATAGTAGGTGATTGTGAATTTAATGTACCACCATATTGTGTATATCCACTAGTTACCCACACACCTTGATTTGGGTTCCAAACAACATTGTAACCCGCACCATTTGTCCAAGAAGGTTTACCATTAACAACACCATTAGGTGTAAATTCTATCTGAACAGGTGTCTGTTCTAACCAAGTAATGTTGAAACACAACGGTGGATAAACCGGTGATGCTGTTGGAGTTTGTGTTGGAGTAATGGTTTGAGTTGGGGTCGGTGATGGTACTATCATCGAACAAGTTGTTGTCGCAGTAAAATCACCATAATAATCAATAACCGTAACTGTATAATCACCCCCACCAAGATTAAATAAGAATGGTGTCTTTTGTCCACCCTCCCAAGTAATGTTATAAGGTGCAGTACCACCAGTAATTTTCAAATACAATCTTCCATCATAACTTGTTGCCGAGGAAGGATTCGTTCCATAACACTCAACACCCAAAGGAAACAAAGTAATTACATCACAATTGTTTACCAATTTTGTAAAAGATTCATTACTTGGAGTAACTGTTGGTGTTTGTGTTAAAGTTGGTGTAGGTGTTGGTGTTTTTGTTAAAGTCGGTGTTGGCGTTACCGTATTTGTTGGCGTTGTTGAAGGTGTTGGAGTAGGCGTAGCACAAGTTGTAGTTGCCGGAGCCCCCAATTTAACAACACCATTGTGTGGCTTTGTATAATCAAAAATAATTGCAGTTTCCTCTCCGTTTCCTTCTTGGAAGTTACCACAACAATCATAATAATAATATTGTCCCGTAGTATATCCTGAACCACAAGCAATCGGTGTTGGTGTTGGTGTTCTATCAGGAGTTCTAGTTGGGAATAAACTTGGAGTTATACTTGGTTCAGGGGTTTCTTCACAAGGTGGTAGTAAAATACCAGCGTAATTAATATATCCCGTACCACCATTTTCAATGTAAACATCTTGACTACTAGCATAAGAACCATCAGCTTCACATCCACACACACTGTAAAATTGACCAGCACCAATCTGAGCACTTTGTAGTTCTTGAGTTGTGCAATTATAAGAATAAAAAGTCTGAGTCCTATCAGACTGATTCCATACCATCCATCGTATACAAGTACTACAAGCCATTTCTTAACAAAGTATAAAGTCAATTATTTGTCCCGAATCATCAATCTGAACTGCGTATATGTTACCACTTCCAAACTCCATCAATCTCCATCTACCTTGTTGGTTGACAGGATTAAAAAGAGTCCCTCCAAAAAATGATGAATATACTGTAGCTCCGAACACAGGTATGGTTGGGGTTTCAACAAAAGAAGTATAATAAACACTCTGTAAAAGTGTATCCTCACAAGCCTCAGTTGAAGTGTCATGAATAAATCTACCAATTCTGTGAACATAAACAGAAGGAGTTGCTGATGGTGTTGGAGTCGGCGTTTGTGTTGCCGTTGACGTTGGTTTAGGTGTATTAGAAACCGATGGTGATACCGTTGGTGTTGGGGTTTTGGTTGGAGTTGCTGTAGGTGTTTTGGTTGGTGTTCTTGTTAAGGTAGGAGTTGGTGTTGGAGTTACGGCCATATTTTGATAAACCACACATCCCGCAACATCAACAATTTTAATTGTAAAATTTCCTGTTGCGTAAGTATCATCTACCTCAAACTGATATGGTGGACTTGCCACTGTTGCCACGTATGTACAGTTCGCACTAAATGCATCACAAACATAAACCTCAAAAGGTGTGTTTGCTGTTAGTGATGTTATTTTTACATTTACGGGCATTTCAAATAAATATTTTTTAATATGGAACGTAAGTTGTTCCCGATATTACACAGTTTAAATTATCTATTATTTTAACCATATAACTATCTCCACTATCATATGGTGCAGGAATATCAAACACAAATGGAAGTTCTCCACCTGTGATTGTATCAATATAAAAACAACCCGTCCCACCTGATTGACAGATGTAAACATCATAAGGTGAAGTTCCCGTTACCGAATTTATAGTTACTTGGATTGCCATTTTAACATTCTGTAATTGTTGATGGTGTTATTGAATCAATTAGTAAAATACTTCTTGATACAGTATTCGGAAGAGACGTTACCTGACAGAACTCACATGTTGAAGATATGTAAGTCTTAGAACCTGAAGTTTGTCCTTGTGGAATTGTAACCGTCAATATTTCAGTATCATTACCCAAACAATCAGTTCTCTCCATTTCAAACTTAACTTGAATGTTTTGAACCGCCGCAACAGGAATATTATTCTGTGTCAAGAATACGGTAATCTTATTTGATGTTCCTGAGTAACCACCACATTGGTCAGGTAGATTACTTCCAAAGTTTTCATCAGTATAAGTGATACAAGCAACTTGAGTATCACCAGGTGTAGTTGTATTACAAGACGCACAATCTTGATAAACCACAGTTGATAGTCCCGCAAAGTAATTACCAGAATAGTTAATGATATTTGTAATTCCTTCAGGATAATAACTTGTGAACTTACCGACATATTTCCAGCAATTTCCTTCAGCATCTTTGAATGTTGAATTAGCGGTTATTGCAAACCCAACAAATGCCGATTGAATAACAGTTGATTGAGGATTGTTGAAGTTATTTGTTGCACAGGTTTCAAATACATAAACCCAACTAATATTAGTTGGTGAAGGTGTTGGAGTTAAAGTTGCTGTCACAGATGGGGTTGGTGTGAAAGTAGGTGTGTTTGTAGGAGTAGGTGTAAACGCCACCAAACAATCCGTACAATTACCATACATTTGTTTAATTTCAGTTACGTTAGAATTTGCAGAAATTGTATCGTCATTTCTAACATACGTTAAACAGAAATCGAATCCATTTAATACACCCAAGAATGTTGTTCCAACAGTCAAAGGAGTACCACTATAAATTAGACTATCATTAGTATAGAACTCAAGTTCACTCTGACAATCTTTCAACACTTTAGTTGTTACACAAGTAAATGTCTCATCTATGAACCTGTAAGTTACTTGTCCACCGATTTCAACGGTTCTGGCAGGACTAACGGATAAAGATGGTGTAACGGATGGTGTTGGGACAATATATCTCGTTACATCAAAATCAATACCCACGTTACAAGTAGGACTTGAAGATGATGGTGTTGGTGTTACAGGGAATTTGGTTACTTCAAAACCGACCAAATCACAATCGATAGATGGTGAAGGTGTTGGATATGGAACATAATCACAATCAAAATATGCAGTAAAGTCTAACGTGTTACAATTAACAGGTGATGGTGTTGGTGTCAGACAAATACCAGCTGAAAAGTAGTTAGCTGAAATGTCAGGACATGGATTATAACATGGGTGAGCACCTTCTAATAAACAAGTACCACCAAGCGAGTCACTTAAACACCAAAAAGTTCCTGTGTAATAAATGTATCCTGTAGTTACACTATCACCTGTGTAATACAATCTTGAGTTATAAGTTCCCGCAACTTCGTAGTTACCTGAATAATCAACTAAACTTGGTAAAGTTGTTCTAAAACAGAAATCTGTTTCAGGACAAATTCCTTGTGTTGAACTTGGTGTTGGTGTGGCATTTGGAGTTCTTGTTGGTGTTGGTCCTGGGTCAGGTACACAAACCTCACCTGTCTGTTCAACAATAACTTCAGACGGAGCTATAATAGTTCCTTCACAAACACAATAAGTCGTTGTTTCTAACGGATTAAGCTCAACCGTTAATTCATTACCATAACAATCAATGTAAGATACCTCAGAAAAAGTAGTATCACTTGTGTTTGTAATATTATATTCCAAACAATTACAATCAATTGGACTGTCTGTTGATGAAGGTGTTACTGTAGGAGTATTAGTTGGGGTTACAGTTGATGTTGCGGTTATGGTTGGTGTTATAGTAACGGTAGGTGTAACTGTTGGGGTTACCGTAGGTGATGTTGTTACAGTTGGAGTCAGAGTAGACGTTGTTGTCGGTGTAGTGGTTACTGTTTGGGTTTGTGTGATTGTTGGTGTAATTGTATTTGTAAGGGTTGGGGTTGGTGTTGGTGTATTTGAAGGACAAACGTATGGTTCTCCTGAAAAACAATCATTACAAGTTAGGTAGAATATAAAAGTTGTACCACCACCATTATACAATGGACCTGTGGCAGAGTAAGGCTGAACTGTGGCACATCCAGTAAATGATGGACCTGAAATACCGTAAGTTGAACCAATAACTAAAGACCCACTTACATTTTGGAATCTAAATAAATTGCCAGGATTACAACAATCTTGGAATAAATAAACATCATACGGTTCTGTCTCAGTAGGTGTTGGTGTTTGCGTTGTGGTTGGTGTAAACGTAGGTGTAACAGTTAATGTTGGTGTATTCGTTGGAGTCTCGGTAGGTGTTATTGTTGGAGTTTCTGTAGGTGTATTGGTTGGAGTACTTGTTGGAGTTTCGGTAGGTGTTATTGTTGGAGTTTCTGTAGGTGTATTGGTTGGAGTAGTTGTTGGTGTCTCAGTAGGCGTGTTTGTCGGGGTCTCAGTTTGTGTAGGTGTTATAGTATTTGTTGGAGTATTTGTTGGTGTACTATTTGGTGTATCAGTTGGTGTTATGGTCTGAGTAATAGTTTGAGTAAGTGTTTGTGTCTGAGTAATTGTTTGAGTAACTGTTTGAGTAATTGTTTGGGTAATAGTCTGTGTAATAGTTGGTGTAATAGTTGTTGTGACAGTTGGAGTTGTCGTAGCTGCCGGTGTGATACTTGGTGTTGGAGTAACCGCTGGAGTTGCTGTAGGTGTTGCTGTCGGACACGCAGTTTCTTCTAAAGCAAAACACGAAACACAATCAGGATATGTTCCATTTACAATATCACCACCCTGCCAAGTATATGTATTATAAAAATCCTGAGGAGCGGTAATAGTATAACACCCATCAGTAGGATTAGAACCACCAGGACTTGTAAATTTCAATCCTGCAGATTCACCCACTAATAAAGACAAATCTGTTGAAGAACTTATTCTCCAAACATCTTTTGAATTACAACAGTTTTCTATAAAATAGTTATAGTTTGCCGGTGTAGGTGTTGGTGTTGGGCTTGTTGTTGGTGTTGGTGATGGACAAGGATTTGTTGCAATACATGACACACAATTATCACCATTAATTGTGTAGGGTGAACCACCAACAGGTCCTGAATAAGCACCTAAGATTTCATAACAAATACCCCCAATTAGTATTGTTTGTCCAACACTA
>Ga0315909_10009555_pt1 | contig 10480 bp, 25 predicted proteins | sample LakEriMetagenome_11_FD_203527 | JGI IMG/M metagenome (GOLD analysis project Ga0315909, IMG submission 203527) | Freshwater fungal communities from buoy surface, Lake Erie, Ohio, United States - Buoy 2 MA125 | ecosystem: Environmental > Aquatic > Freshwater > Lake | place: USA: Lake Erie, Ohio...
AGGTCCGAGCAGCTGCTGCACACGAAGGCGCAGCGTCTCGATGTCTTCGGTCTGGTCGCGCAGGAACCGCAGGCAAGCCTGGGCGGCTTCTTCAATAGAGTCTCTGTGGGTTACGAACAGCAGGCTTGGGTCGGTAGGATAGGTCTCCTGCCTGACGTAGCCACACCACTTGGACCCGCCGTCCAGGTCGCGAATCTCGTATACGAAAACAGTCCAGTCACCGCTTCTCTGTTGGATGAACTTCATACTCTCTCCTGGCGGCAGCCGCAGTAGCGCGGCGGATAAACAATAATCGGGTCAGTCCACTACTGCTTCGATGAGCAGTTCACCCTCAATGGTGCAGCGCACGCACAGGTCATTGCGGAAGGCGTGGAGCAAGATGCCCTGCAGCCTGCCGTCAGGGGCGTAATTGCCTGCAAACAGGACGAAGCTGTCGCGCTTTTGTGCCTCGGGCGACGAGTCACGCAGGCGCAGGGTGTGCAGGTCGCGGTCCATCTGCGTGATGTAGCCCACCAGGTTGCGGCGGTGCGGGGTGCGGTCACTCATCTAGAGCCTCCGTTTGGTGCTTGGCGTGCAGTTGCTTGAGCAGGGCCTTCTCGGCTTTGCCGTAGGAGTAGGCGCCGCCGCTGTCTTGGAAGAGGTCCCCTGAGTCGTTGCGGAAGGTCAGGGCGTTGGCGCGGTAGTAGTGCTCGTCCTCGAGCAGGTCATTCTCTTGGCGGAGCGACAGGACCGTGATGTCCTTGTGCCAGACCCAGTCCAGCAACTGGTCCCTCGTCGTGGCTGCGTCGAGGGTTAGGATGAGCTGGGTGACTAGGCGCCTGGGGTACAGGTGAGAGCGCTGGTACGTGTTGGTTGCACGCTGTGTGGTGAAGGCGCCGTCAGGGCCTGCGAGCGAGGCTAAGGCTGCCCGTGTGATGCCAATCACGCGGCAGGCCGTGTGGTGGTAGCCGAGGATGGTGTTCTTGATGTGAGCACTAATCCACTTGGGGCGCAGTTGCTTGTTGTGCTTGAGCGCGCACCACGTGGCGTAGCGCAGGTCCCACGTCTCTAGGAACTCTGGGTCTGCTAGTGGAGGCTGGCCTGCTAGGGTACGCAGCTCTGCTTCTGCGATCGTTGTCTGCATGACTTACTCCTCAGAACGAACTATCAGGAAAAACTTAATAGTTGGAAATCGCACTTACTCCGGGCACTTAGGGCACGCGCCCGCATTCCAAGGATGCGTGCATGCGCATGAGTAGGTGAAGAAGCGGCTCAGCTCTACTGAGCTGAGTCCGAACTCCTTCGTCAGGTAGGCGTAGGTCTCTTCGCGCGAGGGTAGCTCCCAACCGCCCCCAAAGGGCTTGCGCCGCGCGTGCTCGTATGCTTCAGCGGCAGCCCGCACCTTGCAGCCGAGGACTTGTCGTGGGCTTGGCGTGCTCACTTGGCCTCCGGTGCGCGCTCGTAGCGCACGATGCGCGGCGGGTGGCGGTAGCGGTTGGCGTTCTCCTGCACCCACTGCTCGGCAGTGGCGCGCACGAAGAAGAGCCGGTCGAGGGTGTTCCAGCCAAGGGCTGTGAGGATGTCGATGCCCCACAGGTTGTTCGAGGTGCGGTCCATCAGTCCTCCGCAGGAACGAAGCGCACGATGCGCGGTGGCTTGTAGTAGAGGTGCCCCTGCTGCTCCATGAACTTGTCTGCGGAAGCGCGCGTCCAGTGGGGCTGGGCCAAGGTGACCGTGCCGTGCTTGGGGGTGTCGACCTCAATGAACCACACTTCCTTGGCGTGGTCATCCGTGCGCGTGGTCATAGCCTACTCCTGATAAAAGGACGCCCCATGGGGGCCGTCTACCCCTGGGGCGTCATAGGAAAAAACCCGCCGCAGTACTGGACCCGACGGGTTTCCTGAAGGCGACCTTTTCAGAAAGTCGCCGAGCTGTCAAGCGAGCTCAGCAGTACTTGCCGGCCTTCTTGACGGGCGGCTTGGCAGGGGCCTTGCCAGCCTTGTCCATGGGCTTGTCGCCACCCTTCGGGGCGGGCTTGTCGTTCTTCGGGGCGGGCGGCATTGGCTTCTTGTCGGCCATCTTTGTTCTCCGGGTTGCACATCAGTTGGGAAAGTCCAGCGATGTGATGGTTAGTTACCACTAAGGTTTTCCAGTATCAACTGCTCGGGCTTGTTCTTCCACAGGCTTTTCACGCTCGTCTTCGTCAAGGTCGTCCGCCCAGCAGCCGGTGCTGCAGTACCGGTTGAGGTCCATGGTGCCAGTGCGCCACTCTTTGCCGCAGTGTAGGCAGGTACGGTACTCAATGGTCATGGCTGCTCCTTGCTGTGGTACCAGTCGAGCCACGAGCGCAGGGCTGCCTCATCGTTCTGGTGCACGGTGAAGGTCCACTCGGGGTCGCGTGGGTCTGATATGAAGAGTTGCTCATCAAGCGGGACGTTGGGCAGCACGTATTGTTCCCAGTTACGGACGTGCATCCGCTTCCACATGATGCAGTCCGGGCGCGGTGGCTTGGTTGTCTCTGGCATCGCTCACCCCCTGAAGGTCACACCCGGTGTGACCTTGCCTTTGTCTCGAAGCTTCTCGGCGGCGCGAATGCGGCGCAGATTGCGCCTGATGCTTTTCATGTTTGCCTTAGGGTAAAGAAGAAAGTCGTAGGCTCTTGCCATGCTTTGAGCCTGTGCGCCGAACTCTTCCCATATAACATCACTAGGCATTTTGGCCGGCCAAGTGCACCGGCGACCGGGGCAGTCGTAATCGATGAGCCAATGCCACATAGCAGGACTTACCTGTAAGCACATGGTGGGCGGGTGCTTGGTGCAGCCGCCCTTGCCGTCGTCGTCGCAGTGCTCGCTCACGGTGTAGCCTCTGGGATAACCTCCCAGTCGTTCCACAGCATGTCTTCCTGTGAGGGTACCCAGCCGGGCTGCCACCCACCGTCAGCCGTGCGCAGGGCGAAGTAGGCCTTCACGCGAAGGTCGCCCGTTGGCACAAAGTGCTTGGTGCGCCCGTTCACGTTCTGCTCGTCGATCGTGATCGCAGGCATGTACGCGACGAACATGTTCTTGCCGTTCCATCCCTTGCGGTAAATGCGGCGGCCCTGCTCAGCCTGATAGATTGCTTGTCCGAACGTCATCACTTGGCTCCTGTCAACTGCTTGGTTTGTTTGATGAATCAACTAGGCGCGCACCTAAGGTAAAAGTTTTTGCCTTAGGTGTCGAGGTAGGTAAGCAAACGTACCTCTCGCCCAGGGTAGAGGTTCTGCATGCTGTCGTAGATGGCCTTGCCTTCGTCGGTCAGGTCCTCGTAGGTGCAGCGCCAGTCACCGCTGCTCCAGCCCGTGGCCCCGATGGTTAGCGCTGCCAGCACCCAGGTGGACTCCCACTCGCGCGCTCCACTGTCGATGTACGGGTAGTACTTCAGGTCTCGCTTCAGGCGGTCTTCGTCGCGGCGCGCGAAGTACTGCTGCAGCTCTTCGGGGCTTTCATTCTCAGGTGGCGGCGTTGGGACGTACAGGTCGTCTCCGAGGAAGCATTCGTCATAATAAAAGCGCTGGTAGCCCCCGCAGCAGGGCATCCACTTCTCGTCGGATTCCGCGACGTCGAGGACGACGAGGCGCACGAAGCACCCGCCCTCGTTAGTGCTTGGAATGCGGTCCATTGGGAAGTTGACGTAGCCAACGACTGCGTCGGTACGCCGGCGGCTTGGTTTCATGAATCCTCCTCGGCTTCTTCTGCCCAGCGCTTCCAGGTGGCGTCGAAGTGCTTGCTGACTTTGAGGCTCAGTGCCTCCACTTCATCGTCCCATTCGTAGTCAAAGCCCTCGTCCCAGTTCATGGAGGCCCTCAGGCCTTCCATGCTTGTGGGGTCTTGGGTGAGCAGCCACTCAAGGACAGCCACGACAATCAGGCGTGGTAGCTTTGTCGGGCGGTCAAAACTGCGAGGCTCCTCCGCTGCACGCAGTAAGCGCACCTCTTCCTGCAGTGCTGCGATCTCCGCCTGCTTGCGGTCGCGGTATTCTCGCAGGGCCTTGACCTCGGACACGGTCAAGCGAAGCAGGGGCGCGTACGGAACGTTGCTGTCCAGCACGACGTTGGGGTCGTACCCATTTGCCGTATACCCAGGGAAGAATTCCAGCGTCACGCTAGCAAACTCCTCCCACGCGGCTAGATAAGCCTCGACGTCAGTCGTGATCCCGCCATCGGGGAGTCGGTATTGCTTCTTCATAGTTTACTCCCCTTTGTCTAAGTGAACGACCGCGCAGACCCGGTCTTTGCACAGGTTCATAGATTACCCCACTGCTCTGCCATCGCGGTTGCTATTCCTTCGTAGGTCTTGCTTCGCAGCTGCCAGCGATCCTCGCTAGGTCCCAGACGGTTCTGACCACTGTCCGTCTGGTTTGCCCACCGGGCCTTGCTACCGACGGTCCTCGGCTGCACGTACTGCGTTGGGCACTTCTGCAGTGAGGGTAGGTTCTTCAGCCACAGGCACGTCTTCTTGCTGGCGTCGTGCCCAAACTCGTAGGGCTGGATGTACTGGTCTGGCTTCCTGATGCGGGAGCTGATGACCGACACAGGGTTCTCAATACAGATGCGCGGTATGCTGCAGCCCATCAGCAGACGCACGAAGGCAAGCGCGTCCTCGGTCAGCTGCGGGTCACGCAGGCCTCGTGTCGTCCAGTGCATGCCCGATACGGCCAAGTAGGTGCAGGGCGGGTGCGCGATAAGCAGGTCCCAGTCCTGCTGCAGGAACTCGCGCACGTCGCCCTGCAGGTGCCTTCCTTGAGAAGGCAACAGGTCACACGACCACGCGTTGTGTCCGCGTGCGGCGAAGGCATCGCGCACGGTACCGCTTGACTCACACGCGACGAGCACATTCATGGACACCTCACTACTTATTGTTCTATTAGATCGCTGCTGGGGTGACGTAACGGCAGCGTAGTCTTCAGACTTAGTTGGCTGAGGGCGGTGCGGGTTCGACTCCCGCCCTCAGCCCCACTTCACACCACTGCTTTGATTGCGTCAAGACAGCGCATCGCGTGGCGGATAGCAGCGTCCCACTGAGCCCGAGGAACGCCTGGGCTGCAGTGCGACTGGCCGTTTGCCCTGAGGTAAACCGACTCACCCGTGCGGGCGGAGACAACCTCCCACGCTTGGTCGAGCTCGGACCAGCTGACGAAGCAGCCAAGGACCAAGGGCTTGTCGATGTGAACGAGCTGCTTGGTGATCTCTGGAGGAAGCTCCGGCAGGAGCTGTCGGCGGCTTCGCGGAGCGTTAGCCTCGCGGCGGAACATGTCAGGAGTCAGACCCCACTCGATGACTTCGTTGAACAGGTTAATTGAGCGTACGGTGAACGATCCGTCGTCGTGTCCGGCCGTGACCTCAACGGGCTCGGTCATGCTGCTGAGGTGGTAGTACTTACCGACTTCGATATTCATAGCTTACTCCTTACTTGAGAACGGCACTGACTCCGGAGCACATAACCATCATGGGTAGAATCAGTACGATCCCACAAAGAACCATGTTGAAGATGTAAACAACTGTACGCTCGTCCATCTGATCGTCGTTCATCAGTTCAGCTCCATTGCGCTGGGAGGAAGCTTGTTCTCTTCGAATGAGAAGGCGAACATCTCACCTACCTCGTGCGCCTTGTGCAGGTGCTCTCCAGCCTTGTCGCTGGCAACCCACTCGATAGGCCAGTAGTTGCCTTCGATCAGGGAAGCATTGAGAACGTCGAGGACTTCACCATTGAGTCGAGTAGCAACGTGCATGTCAGCGTTGTTGAACACCATCTCCCAAGTAAGCTCACCCTCGGTGATGCGCTTGGACTTGATGGGGCGAATGTGAACCAGCTCACCCTTCTTGGGGTCCCACTGGCTGGTGGTTTCGAGGTCACCGTACTCTTCGCAGAGAGGCTCGAGGGAGTTGAAGATGCTATCCTTGATGTACTTAATCATGTCGTATGCTCCTGAATTACTTGCAGTAAATGCGAATGTTGTCGTCAACTGGATGCCAGTCACCGTTGTCGAGCAAGATGTGCGGAACCCAGCGAACTCGTGAGTCAGCGTTGGAGGAATCTCGCTTGCTGATGTCGGCTTCAATCTTTTCGAGAGTGTTTGTGATGTAGCACGGGACAAAGTCCGGCTTTGCTCCGGTGAAGCGGATAACAGAGAATGTGCGCTTGTTGGCGTAACCTGCGAGCTTCATATATTTCACTCCTTATTCTTGAGAGAGTAGACGTTACGGCGTGTTTCGTAGTCAATCTCGTAGGTAATAATATCTTTTAGCTCAAGACCCTTTGTAAGCTTCAAAACGTACGTCCTGTGAACATCCAGCGCGGCGGCGATTTCCAGAGCGGTCATTCCTCGAATCTTTAACAAACCCAGTAGCTTGCGCTCAGTCTTTGTATACTTTCTTTCCATAACTCCTCCTTACACGCGCTTGGGCATGAGAATGTTGCAGTTGCTAGTGATGGGCGTCTCGAGGTCACCCTCAGAGGCGCGCGAGTCGAGGATGCTGATGTAGCCCTCGTTGGAGATAATGATCGGGGCGAACGAGTCGAGGATGTTGATGTAGACGTAGGTGAGCTCGGACGACTCGAGAGCCTGCGTCAGGTAGACGGGAGAGAAGCCAATGCTGATGTCTTCGTAGTCGAGGTGCTCGCCGTTCTTGTCACGGCGAGGTGCAGGGCGATCGAGAAGGCAAGACAGGCGCGTGTCAGAGACATCACCGTCGCGCGTTGTCTCCTTGAAGTACGCACCCTCGTGTACCCACATGTCAGGCTCGACTGAGCGAGCGACGCTGAGGACGACCGTGCTGCTCACGTCCTTGCTGCACTTAGACACGAAGTTGTACAGCTGCTTGCGATCGACGCACACCGTCGTGCGAACGTCAACCTCGGAGGACTTGGGCAGCACGTGCCGGTAGTTGGGGAAGGGCGAGCTAGGCGTGCGAATCTTGAGCGTGGCGATGCCCTCGGACAACTGCAGGTGCTCGTCAACGTGTTGGTAGTCGGGGTTGGTGAAGCTTGCGATGGCCTTGACAGCCAGGTTGTTGATCTTGATCTTGCGCAGGTTCTCCGGGACGTCTGCAACGCGAAGCTCGAGGCGATGCCCGTCAGTGGCAACGGCGACGTCACGGTCGAGGTAGACGCAGTTGATGCTGTCACGCGTTGTGTCGGTCGAAGAGAACGCAGCGATGTCGACGATGGTCTTGACCGTCGGAGCAGCCAGCGTACCTCGTGCAGCAGACGGCGGGAACACAAACTCGCGCGGCCAATCTTCGAGGACCTCGGGAAGGGTACCGACGAGCGTGGAAGCTTCGCCGGATACGCAGAGCGAGTTGTTGGTGTGGCTGTTGCTGAAGGGGTAGCTGAAGACAGGCTCAGGACCTGCACGCTTTAGCGCGTCGAGCAAGTCCTTCTGGTAGACGACGACGGGGAAGTCGAGGCCAGAGCCAACCTCGAAGGACCAGACGTTGGTAGCGGCACCGTGGCTGCTGATGCGGCTGTGCTCAAGCAGTACGACCTGGTCGAACATAGGATGCTGAAGGCCACGCTTGGGCAGAGACTTGATGATGGTCTCAAGCGCAGACTGCAGCTGGTTGCGCGGCTTGGGCTTGCGACCACGCTTGGCAACGACCTTGTAGGTCATTGGGTCAACGACAGACGCTTCGCTCACAGGCAGCGGAGTGACAGGCGCAGGCGCAACACCGTCGGAAACAGGATGCGGGATGTGGTACGTCGGGCCCAGCTTGGTGAAGCGAAGGGCGTCGGCAATCTGGCCGAGCATGTCGTTGTCCCACAGCTTGTCGGCGTTCATGACGCCGTCCTCTTCCCAGAGGATGCTACGGATGCGGGTGATGAGGCGGTCGAGCTCGTCGAACGTAAGGTGCTGAATCATGTTTCCTACTCCTTTAGAAGTTTGTATACAGTGAGAACAACAGAGTCAAGGATTATTTATTCTTCGCTCTTTTCTTTCCACTTACTCTCTTTCTTTTCCATCTCGATTGACCAGCAGTCCGCGGCACGCTGCTCGTAGTCCTGATGCAGATAGCCGCCGTCCTTGAGCGGCTTGTACCAGATCGACCACTGCTGGAAGGCGCGGTCGTACTCACGACGGTCCAAGCGGTAGAGCGCCTCAGACGGGCTGAACTGCGCGTCGATGTTCACGCCGTCGACGCTGCCGATGCGCAGCCACTCGTACTCGTCGTCCATACGGTCGTCGAACACAGCGCTCAGGCGGGCGTCATTGAGGACGACGGGGAAGCCTTCTTCTTTGAGGAACGCAGATGGGATGTTGTAGATGTCAGCCATGATAACCTCCTTAGCGGTCAACGCCGTGCTCAGCCTGTGCAGCACGAACTCGGAAGATGGACTCTTTGATACGCTTGGCACCTGGACCGTGAGCGTAGAACGCAATCACTGAGACACGGCCAGGTCGGGCACAGATACCGCAGTTGCTACAGGTGATCTCATCAGAGAGCTCAGCCGGACACCTGCGGATCGGATGCCCTTCGGGCGTCATCGCACCGGGAGCAACAGGCTCGTCGGTGGTGATGACGGCAGGCAAACCCATGCGACGGGCAAGGTCAACCTGCTCGACCGTCTCGCACGAGACGTTGATCGTGAAGCCACCCGTGTTGGCTTCGTGCAGGGTAGCCACGTTCTCAGGCGTGAGCTTGTGATGTGTGTAGGTGAAGCCGCGCTTGTTTCGCTTTTTGTTGGCAGCGATGAGCTCGCGAAGCATGCCACGGTGGATACGACCGTGAACGGCAGGCAGGTCACCTGCCTCGTTGTGTCGCCAGAGCTGACCAGCAGGCAGAGCAGCGACCTGATCGCAGAACTCATCCCACGTCACGCCACGCTCGGTGACCTTGATCCAGTGCATGCGCGTGTGACCGAACGAAGCGTAGCACACCGTCAGGAACGGACACGTCTCAGCGCACGAAGACATCTCGGACGTGGACACAGGGATCGGACCGGTCTTGCCGTTGCCCGAGATACGAACAAGCTTCACACGGAACTTCTTACGCATAGCCTACTCCTTGTATTTATAAAACGTGCTCGACGCCTGGCCCGGAGACGAATCTAAGCCGGCGTCGAGCACAAGCTGCGTAAGGGATCAACGCAGCCTACTGACCGGGCATGGGGACCGGTCAGTAACTTGAACTGTAACGACTGGAGGCTCGATTCTCGGCGAGCCACTCACACCACTTGCAGGTGTGAATGTTGCCGATCTTGGGGTCACGCAGATCGATGTCGTCGACATCCGCGAAGGTGGATCGCGTGTAGCCTTCTTCGACGCGACCACACCTGCGCTCGGTACACTTGGCGACGCGCCACCACCGTGCCGGCCTGCCCATGACTTACTCCTTTTCTGAAAGAATCCTTTCAGCGTCCTCGAAGTCCTCCCGCGCATACCCATATGCTGGGTTCACCCGGCCTGCGGCACGACGCTCGTCAGCGAGCTGCTTGGCGATGTGCTGCGCGCGGTCAAAGTTCTCATTTGAGTATGACTGCCGAGGCATGGGTCGGATGGTCATGCCTCCTTCCTCTTGTCTGCGATGACACGGTCAACCATGGTCTGAACCATGCTGGTCACGCGCGGGTCGCTGGTCAGGGCGTCGAGACGCTTGGCAGAGAACCTGGGCGACTCTTCAATGGCGCAGCGATATCCTCGGGACGGTGTGTAGCGGGTCATAACGTAGCCGTCGCTGCAGGTGACGGACTCGTACGGCTGAACGTGCAGTGAGTACTGGCGCTTGACGTCCTTGGCCGTGGGGTAGCTTACCGTGGCGATGATGAGCTCGCCTTCGTGTGTGGTGCGGAAGATCTCAAGGCTGCGATTATTCATAGTCGTCTCCTTATTAGGTCCAGCGGAACAACAGACGCTCGTCGTGCGCAGCCTTCACAGCAGCCCGACGCTTCTGCTCTTCGGGGTGTGCTGCCAGCTCTGCGAGCAGCAGCGCGAGGTGGAACGACGCTGCCTCTGCGACAGTGTCGTCGTGCGCGAACACGTCTCGGCGCGCTGCATGCAGGCAGCGCTCAATCTCAGTGATGGGACGCAAGCTCATACTTACTCCTTAGTCGTCGTAACGTGAGTACCGGTTCTCCATGTACTCCATGTACCGCTCTTCTTCGTTCCAGTGCTCGTATGGACGCTTGAACCTGGCACCGAGGCCGTTGATCATCTCTTCGATGACCTGCTGCTCAGCGACGAGCTTCTCGAAGTAACGCTCGCGCTCGCGGTCGCACTCGTTGAGCAGCTCTTCGACGCGCCGCTCGACGTACTCGCGTGCGTCACGGCCATCCAAGCCACGCTCGCTGGCCTCGTCGTTTGCTTGCTCCTCAAGCATCTCGTACTTGGCATCGTCACCGAACGGCTCACCTGACGCGTACTCTCCATGACGGCGAGCCTCGTACTGCTCTTCGAGGTTGTTCCAACGATCCGTGAGCTTGTTGATCTGCTCGGCGAGGACTTCGAGCCTGAGCTCGCTTTCTTCGCT
>Ga0315909_10009558_pt1 | contig 10477 bp, 8 predicted proteins | sample LakEriMetagenome_11_FD_203527 | JGI IMG/M metagenome (GOLD analysis project Ga0315909, IMG submission 203527) | Freshwater fungal communities from buoy surface, Lake Erie, Ohio, United States - Buoy 2 MA125 | ecosystem: Environmental > Aquatic > Freshwater > Lake | place: USA: Lake Erie, Ohio...
CGGCGTGCTGCCCGGAGAGGGCAGCGGCACCTTCTCGCTGGTGGAGTTCTCGTCGGCGTTCCTCACGCGCTACTGGCTGGTGTTCGAACTCACGACGGTGTTCCTCGTGGGGGCCATTGTGGCCGCGCTGGCCGTGGTCAACGTGAGCCGCCGCAAGCAGGAGGGCGCGTGAACGAATCACAGTTCCTGCTCGCTGTCGCCGGTGGTCTGTTCACCATCGGGTTGCTCGGTGTCGTGATCCGTCGGAATGCCCTCGTGATGCTGATGTGCATGGAACTCATGCTCAACGGCGTCAACCTGAGCCTCGTGACGTTTTCGCAGCAACGCGGCGATGCCGCGGGCGCGGTCATGGTGTTCCTCACCTTCGTCGTGGCCACTGCCGAAGTGGCCCTCGCCATCCCCATTGTGTTGCTGCTCGTGAAACACGCCCGTTCGCTCGATGTGGACCGCTACTCAGAGCTCAAGGGCTAGCCGCGCATGAATACCCCGTTGGCGCTCATCGCGCTCCTCCCCCTGCTGGGTTTCCTGCTCAACGGCACCTTCGCCACGGCGCTCGGCGGCAAGCGGTTCAACAACACCGTCGCGGCGGTGATCGCCTGTGCGATGCCCATCGCGGCCTTCGCGCTCACCATTCAGGCGTTCCTCACGCTGCAGAGCAACGGCTACACGCCCATCGTGGCGCCCCTGTACCGTTGGGCGCTCATCGGTGAGCACTCCTTCGACATCACGTTCTACTTCGATCGCCTCTCGGCGATCATGACGCTCGTCGTCACCGGTGTGGGGTCGGTCATCCACATCTACTCCACCGGATACATGCACGACGACAAGAGCTTCGGGCGCTTCATGGCGTACCTGAATCTCTTCCTGTTCTTCATGCTCCTGCTGGTGCTGGGCCGCTCGATGCTGGTGCTGTTCGTCGGCTGGGAAGGTGTGGGGTTGGCGAGCTATCTCCTCATCGGCTTCTGGTTCGACGATCTCGCCAATGCCATTGCCGGCCGGAAGGCGTTCATCACCAACCGCATCGGAGACGCCGGTTTCCTGTTGGGCATGTTCCTGTTGTACCGCGCCTTCGGCACGCTCGACATGGATACCATCAACAGCGCGTTCGTTGGCGGTCAGGCGGCGATGGTGTCGGCCAGTCTGGTGGGCTTCTTCCTGTTCGTCGGTGCCACGGGCAAGTCGGCGCAGATTCCCCTGTACGTGTGGCTCCCCGATGCCATGGCCGGCCCGACGCCGGTGTCGGCGCTCATTCATGCGGCCACGATGGTGACCGCGGGCGTGTACCTCGTGGCGCGCATGTCGGGGCTCTACATGCAGGCGCCCGACGCCTCGCAGCTCATGGCAGTGGTGGGCGTACTCACCGCCTTCATGGCGGCGACGATCGCCCTCGTGCAGACCGACATCAAGAAGGTGCTGGCCTATTCCACGGTGTCGCAGCTCGGCTTCATGTTCGTGGCGCTGGGCGTCGGCGCCTACGGCGTGGCGATCTTCCACGTGGTGACGCATGCCTTCTTCAAGGCGTGCCTGTTCCTTGGGGCGGGCAGCGTGATTCACGCGCTCGGCGGTGAACAGGACATCCGGAAGATGGGCGGGCTGCGCAAGCATATCCCGATCACCTTCTGGACCTTCCTGATCTCCACGGCGGCGATCGCCGGTATCCCTGGACTCGCCGGGTTCTTTTCGAAAGACGAGATCCTCTGGTTTGCGTTCGCCAGCGAGAAGGGCGGGGCACCGTGGTTGTGGGCCGTTGGTGCGCTCACGGCGTTCATGACGGCGTTCTACATGACGCGCCTGCTGTGGCTCACGTTCTTCGGCGCGTCACGCATGAGCCATGAGGTGGAGCACCACGTGCATGAGTCGCCGCTCTCGATGACCGGCGTGCTCGGCGTGCTCGCCGTGCTGTCGGCGGTGGGCGGCTACATCGGGATTCCGCACTTCCTCGAGCCGCAGATTCCGTTGCCGCCGGTGGTCGAATCCCTCGAACATTACGAGCACACGCTGCTCTACGTGTCCATCGCCATCGCCTTCGCGGGCGTGGCGCTCGCCGTGTTCATGTACAGCGGACCGGCTTCGCGCCCGGCGGGTATCGCCCGCGCGGCGGGCCCGATACGTGTGCTGCTGGAAGGCAAGTATTTCGTGGATGAACTCTATGCGGCGGTGATCGTGCGCCCGCTGGCGTGGGTGTCGGAGCACGTGTTCCTCAAGATTGGCGACAAGATGCTCATCGACGGCACGCTCAATGGACTCGGGGCCTTTGCACAGCGATCGGCCGGCTGGCTCGGTCGGGCGCAAACCGGCAGCCTGCAGTTCTACGCGTTGCTGGTGATGGTGGGCATGGTGGGCGCTTTGCTCTGGAGCTGGCGCCATGTCTGATGCCATGCTGCTGAACGTCCTGCTGTTTCTGCCGCTCGGTGCGGCTGCGTTGCTCGCCTTTGTGCGTGGCAACGCCAATGCCGTACGCATCACCACTACGGCCGCCATGGCGGTGCAGTTCGTGATCGCGATGGTGCTCTATTCGCACTTCGACGGTGCGGTCCCCGGGCTACAGGCGGCGACCAGTGTGCCGTGGATCGCCGAGTGGGGAGTGAGTTATGCGATCGGTCTCGATGGCGTAAACATCCTGTTGGTGCTCCTCACGGCCTTCCTCGGGCCGCTGGTCATCCTCGGGGCGTGGACGGCCATCGAGAAGGATGTGGCGCTGTTCCACGTGAACGTGTTGTTGCTGCAGTTCGCCATGATGGGGGCGTTCCTGTCGCAGGATCTCTTCCTGTTCTACGTGTTCTGGGAAGCGATGCTCATCCCGATGTTCCTCATCATCGGGATCTGGGGTGGCGCACGGCGCAGTTATGCCACAGTGAAGTTCGTGTTGTACACGGCCTTCGGCTCCATCCTCATGCTGGCGGCGGTGATCTACCTGGTGTGGTCGCTGCAGCAGGCCGGCGGTGTGGCGAGCTTCGCCTTCGCGGATCTCCTGCAGGCACGTTTGCCACTCGATGTGCAGGTCACGTTGCTGGCCGCGTTCGCGCTGAGCTTCGCGATCAAGGTGCCCATGGTGCCGCTGCACACGTGGCTGCCCGACGCACACGTTGAGGCACCCACGCCGGGCTCGGTGATTCTGGCTGGCGTGCTGCTCAAGATGGGTACTTACGGCTTCATGAAGCTGGGCTTTCCGCTTTTCCCGGATGCCACGCGCCTGTTCACCCCGGTGCTCATGACGCTGTCCGTGGTGAGCATCGTGTACGGCGCCTGTCTGGCGCTCGTGCAGCAGGACATCAAGAAGATCATCGCCTATTCGTCCATCAGCCATCTCGGCTACGTGATGCTCGGGTTGCTAAGCCTCGATCTGGCAGGTATTCAGGGCGCCGTGATCCAGATGGTGAGCCACGGTCTCGTCGCCGCGGGGCTCTTCCTGCTGGTGGGCATGGTGTACGAGCGCGGGCACACGCGCGAGCTGTCGGCCTACGGCGGCCTGGCGCGGCAGATCCCCGTGTTCGGCGTGTTCTTCATCGTGTTCACGCTGGCGTCGGTGGGGCTCCCCACCACCAGCGGTTTCACCGGTGAGTTCCTCGTGCTGCTTGGGGCGTTCACGGCCGCCTGGCCTCAGCATCTCGATGGGGTGCACCTCCCGCTCATCCTGTCCGTTACCGCCGTGACGGGTGTGGTGCTCGGTGCGCTTTATATGCTACGCTTCGCCCTCACCTTCGTGTTCGGCCCCGAGAAGGCGCCGCACGGCCCGCTGACCGACCTCACGCTGCGTGAGAAGACGGTGCTCGGCATTCTGACGGTCTCCGTCTTCGCGCTCGGACTCTTCCCCGATAGTGCCCTCCGCAAGACGGAGCTCGCGGCCAAGACGTACCAGCAACTCGTGTCCACCTCCCGCTTGCCGAACGATGCCAAGTAGTGAGGCGCTTCGTGCCATGCTCCCCGAGCACTTGCTGCTCGCGGGACTCGTGCTGCTCATTGTGACCTCGCTCGTGCGGGGTATGCGGTCACTGGCGTTCCCATTGGCGCTCGGCGTCGTCGCCGCGGCGTCGGGGGCGGCGTTCTGGCTGGCGGCGTCGGGGCTCAACGCCGAGCCGTTCCCCGGGCACTTCGTTGTGTCGCCAACCACGCTGGTGGTGAAGGGTGCGCTGCTTGCGTTGGCCCTCCCGGTGCTGCTCATGTCGCGCAGTGATTTCTCACGCGAAGGACTGGGGGATACCGAGTTCCCCACGCTGCTTGTGGCGTCGCTCTATGGCTTGAGTCTGCTGCCATCCGCCGCCAGCGCGCTGGTGCTGTTCCTCGGGCTCGAGATGATGTCGATCCCGGTGTACGCGCTCATCGTACTCGCGTTCCGTCGTCCGCAGTCGGCCGAGTCGGCGCTCAAGTACCTGGTGTTGAGTGGTGCCGCGTCGGCCACGCTGCTCATGGGGATCTCCCTCGTGTACGGCACGACGGGCTCGATGGATCTGTCAGCGTATCGTGACGCGATCCTGCAGGCCGACCTCATGGCACGTACCGGTGTGGTGCTCGTGCTGCTCGCGCTGTTCCTCAAGGCGGCGGTGGTGCCGTTCCATGCATGGGCGCCGGATACCTACGAAGGCGCCAGCGTCCCGGTCACCGCGTATATGGCCACGCTGTCCAAGGCCGCGGTGCTGGTGGTGGCGGTCCGCTTCTTTGATGGCGTGAACGTTTCGGGGAGCATGGTCGACCTGCTCGCCGTGTTACCGCTGGTAAGCATCGTGTGGGGCAACATTGCGGCCATTCGGCAGACCAACCTGCGTCGCATGATCGCCTACTCCAGCATCGCCCACGCTGGCTATCTCTTCTATGCCTTCCTCGGTACGAGCGAGGGACGCCTCGAAGCGGTCACGTTCTACATCGTCGTGTACTCTGCGGCCAACCTGCTCGCGTTCGCGGTGCTGCCGTCGCACACCGACGATGTGGTGCGCGATCGCATGGAAACTCTCGATGGCCTGTTCCACCGTGACCCGATGGCGGCGTCGCTCATTGCCGTGGCCATGCTGTCGTTGGCCGGGCTGCCGCCGTTCCCTGGTTTCACGGCCAAGTTCCTCATCTTCAAGAGCGTGATTGCCGCCGGGTACAGCACCTATGCCGTGCTTGGCCTGGTCGGCAGTTTCCTCGGTTTGTACTTCTACCTCCGTGTGATTCAGCGGATGTTCATGCAGCCGTCCACCGCCGCCGTGAGCAGCACGGAAGGGCAGGGGTTTGGCAAGGCCGCCGGTGTGCTGTGTCTTGCGGCTACGGCCGTGCTGATGATCGTTCCCGGCTGGGTCCTCGACTTTATCTGACGTGACTGAACTCCCAACCAGCAAGCGAGGGGCCGCGCTCCTCCAGGACCCTGCCCTCAACAAGGGCACCGCATTCACCGAAGCCGAGCGTGCGGCGCTCGGGCTCCGTGGGTTGCTGCCCCCGCGAGTGATGACGCTGGATGAGCAGCTCGAACGCATGCTGCCGGGCGTGCGCGGGCGTGCTACTCCGCTCGATCAGTATACCTTCCTGATGGCATTGCACGATCGCAATGTCACCTTGTTCTATCGCCTGGTGATGGATCATCTCGAAGAGATGATGCCCATTCTGTACACGCCGACCGTGGGTCAGGCGTGCCAGGAATTCGGGCGCATCTTCCGGCGCAGTCGCGGTCTGTACATCACGGCCGACGACGCCGGCAATGTGCGTGACATGCTTGCCAACTGGCCGCACGATGATGTGCGCATGATCGTGGTGACCGACGGCGAGCGCATCCTTGGGTTGGGCGATCTGGGCGCGAACGGCATGGGTATTCCCATCGGCAAGCTCACGCTCTATACCGCGTGTGCCGGAATCCCGCCGGTGAATTGTCTGCCCATCACCATCGATGTGGGAACGGATAACGCCGAACTGCGTGAGAGTTACTCGTATATGGGAGTACGCTCGCCGCGGTTGCGCGGGCCCAAGTACGATGCGCTGCTCGACGAGTTCGTGGAGGCGGTGCAGGAACGTTGGCCGCAGGTGTGTCTGCAGTTCGAGGACTTCGGCAACCACAATGCGTTCACGCTGCTCGACAAGTGGCGCGATCGCATCTGCACGTTCAACGACGACATTCAGGGAACGGCCTCGGTGACGCTGGCCGGCTTGTACTCCGCGTCACGCATTACCGGTACGCCGCTCAAGGACATGCGCCTGCTTTTCCTGGGCGCCGGGGAGGCGGGCATCGGCATCGGTGACCTCGTGGTGGAGGCGATGACGGAGGAGGGGCTGTCGCAGGCCGAGGCGCGCAGCCGCTGCTGGTTCATGGACTCGAAGGGGCTCGTGGTGAAGTCGCGTACGGACCTGGCGAGTCACAAGCAGCCGTACGCTCACGATCATGAGCCGGTGCCAACCTTCCTCGATGCGGTGGAGAGCGTCAAGCCGCACGCGATCATCGGTGTGTCGGGAATGCCCGGCACCTTCACCGCACCGGTCCTGGCCGCGATGGCGCGGCACAACGAGCGGCCCATCGTCATGGCGCTCAGCAATCCCACCAGCAAGGCCGAGTGCACGGCGCGTGAGGCGTATGCCACTACCGATGGCCGTGCGGTCTACGCGAGTGGCAGTCCCTTCGCGCCCGTGACGCACAAGGGGAAGACGCACGTTCCGGGGCAGGGGAACAACGCCTACATCTTCCCGGGCGTGGGCCTTGGAGTGATGGTGGCCGATTCGTCACGGGTGACCGACGAGATGTTCGCGGCGGCGGCGCGCACGCTGGCCGGCACGGTCAATGAAGACGATCTCGCCATGGGACGCATCTATCCGAGCCTGTCGCGCATTCGCGAGGTCTCCAAGGCCATCGCTGTCGAAGTGGCACGCCTCGCCTACGAACGCGGGCTCGCGCGGGCCCCGCGCCCGGATGATCTCGAAGCGGCGGTAGCGGCCGCGATGTACGAGCCGGTGTACCCGCAGTATGCGTGATGGATATCCAGTGCCGCACCGTGGCCACTGAGAACTGAAAACTGTCACTAGAAACTAGAAACTCCCCGCCCGAACGAGATCCCGTTCAGGCGGGGAGTTTGTAGTTCGTAGTGTCAGTTGTCGGCTTTCAGTTTTCCAACGCATCGGTGGTGTTCATGTTTACGAAGCTGTTGGCGAGCTCCGGCATCGCCACCGTACGCCCCTCGATAACCTCCAGCCAACCGTGCACGGATCTCGAGCCACCTTCGAGATAGCTCGTGAGGGACGCACACACTGCGGTGCGAACCAGCAGGAAGAGATACTGCGGTCGCTCACCATCGTGCGGATACGCCGCCGTGCAGGCGTCGTCGCATTCGCTCGCGAGTCGGGCGACCAGGCCACCATCGAGCCGCGGCGCATCCCCCGGACAGCAGAACAGCCACGGCGTGGTCACACGCTGCGCAACGCTGGCGAGCCCGCCGAGAGGACCGAGTCCTAGTACGTCGTCGCTGATCACCGGGTGGCCGAACGCTCGATAGGTCTCGAGTTCACGGTTCGCACTCACGATCACCGGACCAACCTGTTGGCGCAGCCGCTCGAGCACGTGCGCTACCAGCGGTCGGCCGTGCAACGGCAGCAGCGGCTTCTCCACGCCACCCATGCGCCTTCCTTCGCCGCCACACAGGACCACACCCGTGATGTCGTGCGGCGGGATCACCATGACACCACCGTTGCCGTCACCCGTCGTCTTCACCACTCGGGCGCAGCTTGGCGGCCGCCTTGAGCACCAGCGGATGCACCGGCGTTTCGCTCGGCACGAGGCCGTTGGTGACCACCAGCAGATCTTTCCGCATGGTTGGGGGCCAGAACTTCACCAGATGTTCGTGGATGCCCTCCACGGCGTCCTCTTCGGAATACACCGAAAAGAATTGCGCGATCTGGTTGGCCATCCGTACGATATCGTCGTCCTGCATGGCTACTCGGTGGGGAACGGGTGGCTGGACGCGGGGAAACGCACGACCTCGTACCGGTCGCTGCGCCGGAGCGCACTGGCCAACGGTACGCCGAGGGCCGCGCTCCACTGCAACGCCATTGTGGTGGGCGCGCTGATCGTGGCGAGCAGCTGCGCATTCGTTGCGGCGGCCTTGTACACCAGCTCGTAGCTGCAGCGGCTGCTCATCACCACGAAGCCCGGCTCATGGAGTCGGTATGATGCTGCCAGCGCCCCGACGAGCTTGTCGAGGGCGTTGTGGCGGCCCACGTCTTCACGGACCACGAGCACGCGGCCCGTGAGATCGCACCACGCCGCCGCATGTACCGAGTGCGTGCGGGCGTTGAGCGGCTGATGCGCCGGCAGGTCAGCGAAGGCACGGCGTACGGCCTCGTCCGGGACGGCCACGCATCCGGCACGCGTTGGCACATGGCGGCCGTGCAGCTGCGCGAGTGAATCGATGCCGCATACGCCGCACCCGCTGTTCCCCAGCACCGACCGCGCCCCAAGTCGCTCGCGGCGCAGCCCGTCGGGCGCCACCTGCACCATGACCTGCACGTCGCCCAGCCAGCTGGCCACGTCGATGTGCTCGATGGCCTCTGCCCGCGTGATGACCTGCTCCGTAATGAGCAGCCCTCGGGCCAGATCCTCGACGTCGGCGGGCGTGGCCAGCATCACCGTGAACGGCGCGCCATTCACCATGATCTGGACGGGCACCTCGGCGGCGATCTCCCAGTGGTCGTCACGCGCGCCAACGGAAACCGTCACCGGCGTGTGCACTGCTGGTAGGGCGCTCGTGTCAGTCGACAGGATGTACCTCCACCGCCGTCACCTTGTATTCGGGGCAGTTGGTGGCCCAGTCAGAGAACTCGGTCGTGACCACATTCGCGGCGTTCTCTGGGTGATGGAACGTGGTATACACCACGCCTTCGGGTACCCGGTCACTCACATGCGCATGCAGCGTGATGGCGCCCTTGCGGCTCTGCAGCATCACGCCGTCACCATCGGCAATGCCACGCACTTCGGCGTCATGCGGGTGCATCTCCAGCACGTCTTCCGGGTGCCACACCGTGTTCGCCGTGCGGCGTGTAGCCGTGCCCACGTTGTATTGCGAGAGAATCCGCCCCGTGGTGAGCAGCAGCGGGAACCGGCGTGTGGATCGTTCCTCGGTGGGCACGTACTGCGTGACGAGGAAACGCCCGCGTCCGCGCACGAACTGCTCCTCGTGCATGATGCGCGTGCCCAAGGGGCGGTCGGCGGTGCAGGGCCACTGCACGCTGCCCACCTGATCGAGATAGGCGAACGACACCCCGGAGAAGGTCGGTGTGAGCGTGGCGATCTCGTCCATGATGTCGGCCGCCGAGCTGTAGTGCATGGGATACCCCATCTCGGTGGCAAGACGGCACACGGCCTCCCATTCGCTGAGCCCCGTGCGTGGCGGCATCGCCGGACGCACGCGGTTGATGCGACGCTCGGCGTTGGTGAACGTGCCGTCCTTCTCGAGGAACGCCGTGCCGGGCAGGAAGACGTGCGCGTACTTCGCCGTCTCGTTGAGGAAGAGATCCTGCACCACCACGCATTCCATCACGCTGAGTGCCGCCGTGACATGCTGGGTGTTGGGATCGGACTGCGCGATATCCTCGCCCTGAATGAACATGCCACGGAACTGACCCGTGAGCGCGAGCGCCAGCATATTGGGGATGCGTAACCCCGGTTCCGGGTCGAGGGCGACATTCCACGCTTGCTCGAAGATGCCGCGGGTCGTGTCGTCGGAGATGTGGCGGTACCCGGGCAATTCGTGCGGGAACGAGCCCATGTCACACGAGCCCTGCACGTTGTTCTGGCCGCGCAGCGGATTCACGCCGGTCCCCTCGCGGCCGATCTGGCCGGCGGCCATGGCGAGGTTGGCGATGCCGAGCACCATGGTGCTGCCCTGACTGTGCTCCGTCACGCCGAGGCCGTAGTAGATGGCCCCGTTGCCGCCCGTCGCGTAGAGGCGCGCTGCCGCGCGAATGTCCTCAGCCGGCACGCCGGTGAAGGCTTCCGTTTCCTCGGGCGACTGTGCCGGCTGGCTGATGAAGGCCCGCCACTGCTCGAAGCTGCGGGCGTCGCAGCGCGTGCTCACGAACGACTCGTTCACCAGCCCCTCGGTGACGATCACGTGCGCCATGGCGTTGATGACCGCCACGTTGGTTCCGGGGCGCAGCTGCAGGTGATGCGCGGCCTGAATGTGCGGCGACCGCACGAGATCGATGCGACGCGGATCGATGACGATGAGTTTGGCGCCCTTCCGCAGGCGCCGCTTCATACGCGCCGCGAACACGGGGTGCGCGTCGGTGGGGTTGGCCCCGATCACGACGATCACATCGGCATGGGCCACTGACTTGAAGTCCTGTGTGCCAGCCGCCGTACCAAACGTCTGCTTGAGCCCGTACCCCGTGGGGGAATGACACACCCGGGCGCAGGTGTCGATGTTGTTGTTGCCGAATGCAGCGCGGATCATCTTCTGCACCACGTACACTTCTTCGTTGGTGCAGCGTGAACTCGACACGCCCCCGATGGCCTCACGGCCATGCC
>Ga0315909_10009559_pt1 | contig 10477 bp, 16 predicted proteins | sample LakEriMetagenome_11_FD_203527 | JGI IMG/M metagenome (GOLD analysis project Ga0315909, IMG submission 203527) | Freshwater fungal communities from buoy surface, Lake Erie, Ohio, United States - Buoy 2 MA125 | ecosystem: Environmental > Aquatic > Freshwater > Lake | place: USA: Lake Erie, Ohio...
AAGGGATCCCGCCCGGGGCGTGTCCGATTTGTCCTGTGATGAACGCCACAAAAGATTTTACAACGCAACACGGCGTGTCGCCCTGTTTTTGTCAGACCCCCCTTATATGATAAATATATAAGATAAAAGATTTAGAAAGGAGTCCTAAATGAGAGGATTCGTTGAACATTACGAGGCAATCGCTCAAGATTTGCCAGAGGGTGTAGAACCTTCACACGATGATTTTGTGGCTTACTGGAATAGTAAGTTAGACGCTATCATCGCTAACGCTAAGGCTAATAGCCCTAGATAGTTAGCACCCACCCTGGGTGAGCCTAGCAAATAAGGTCGCAAGACATGAGCCTAGCAAATAAACCAGGGACAGGAAACTAAACTACGTAACATAAACGACACGCCCGACTACGTGATCCCGGGGTGTCCGATTTGTCCTGTGATGAACGTCACAAAAAAAGTGTAACGCAACACGGCGTGTCGCCTCGAAAATGTCAGACCCCCCCTATATAGTAGAAGTATAGAAAGAGGTTAGGTGAGCCTAGCAAATAAGACTCGAAAGAGTATGAGCCTAGCGAATAAACTAACCTCAAGAGATTTAAGATAGGATATAAAAATGATAAATACTCAAATATTAACAATTGAATGCCAATGTGCTAGGTGCGAAACACCTATTACTAAAATGGTATTAAATACTAGACTACACGAGGTTATGCTCTTGTGTTACGATTGCCATTATGCTAGACTAGCAGAAACTAGAAAGGTTAAAAAATGAATAAACTACAAATGATACAAAAGTTAGAAAATAACTTTATGCTAATTAACAATCATGACATAGAAAGCACAAGCAAACTATGGCTATATGACATGCTAGGTTTCATCTATGGTCACATCAGTGACGAGATGATGACAGAACTAGTTGCACGCTCAGACAAAAAAGTCTGGGAATATGAACAATATCAAAACTTAGAAACAGACTTAGCATATGAAAGAAGTGTAGGCAAATGATAACAATATACTCAAAGACATATTACAGATTAGAAAAAGCAAAATACTTTCTATCCAATGCACTAGATACTATCAAATATCATGTGTCCAATGTGATAGATAGAATTAGATACGCTGAAAGCGATACCTATTTGGCTATTGCATTAGTTACTACATGGACTCTATGTGCATGGATTGCGAGTGTGAACTAATGAAACTAACTAGACGAGGCAAGAACCTAAGTATCATCATCTATACAATAGTGATGACCTTGTTATGTGTTGGCATATATGATAAGTATGTTAGTGGTCAGTCATGTGTAGATAAATATACGGCAGATATTCTCGCTACACAATTCCTATATAGCAAGGGTGTAGATAGAGATAGAGCCATGACTGCTATCTATAACAATGGTGGCTGGGTAGAAAATGAATACGAAGAATTAGAAGAGGTAGTCTTTCCTTGCCTCAAGAATGAAGAACTAATTTAAAATTCAAAAAATCAATGTGCTCACTAATTAAAAGTGGGCATATTTTTTTAGCACGCATCGTACATTTTAGACAAAAATTCAGATTTTGTTAAAAATGGGTTTATAATAGAAATCTGATCAGCCTGTGGGTCTGTCAAAGAACATGATTCTTGAGATTCACTTGTGTCAAGTCCCCCTCCTCTGCCATTGCGGTACGTGGGGGATATTTAATTAAGGAGATAGAAATGTGCTATAAAGTAAACTGTGAAGAATGTAGTAAAGCAACTTGGTCAGGATGCGGACAACATGTTGAAGAAGCACTTTCTGGCATTCCTCAAGATCAAAGATGTCAATGCAGCCCATGCTCCTGCACCAACTGCACCTGCTAATTCCCTCACGATTTGACAACATTTATAACTCTCTGTTATACTGGGGGGGTAAGGGGGGGCAGAATAGTTAATAGAAAAAGAATGAAAAAAGAAATCAAATCCTCCAAAGGTAAGAAATGTATATGGTGTCTAGAAATAAAAAATTATTCAGAATTCTCTAAATATGATAAATCCAATGATGGATATAGATCTCAATGTAATTCATGTATCAAAATATCAAAAAAATCGGGTATTTAACAAGATAAATCCTCCTGGCTATATAAAATATATATCCAACCTATTCTGGCTTATTTAAACCTTCTTATTTAGCCATATAACACATATCTAGCATATCTGGATATCTTCCAATAGAACATTCTAATAAGTTCCTTATTTATGTGTTCATATGTCCTATATCTTCATATGTCTTATATAGGGGATATTGAATATATTCTCCATACCCCCCATTTAATGCCGAAGGCATGTTTATATGGAGGAGGGGAGGATGGTATACTTATTTTGCCGACTATGAAAGGAACCTATGTCGCACTTTACTTCACTAAAAAACGCAAAAAGCATTGTTGATATTTTTGCCGAAAAACCAAAGAAATATATGTTGTCATTATCAATGGCCGAGGAGTTTCTCCGTGAGCCATCTGCATTGTCACCTGCCGAAAGGGAATCCATTGCTGCTTTGACATCTAAATTGAATGGTTGTAATTTTTGCAAAGATTCACATATTGAATTTGCTTTATCCGTAGATGCTGACTCGAACGAACTTAAAGACGTTTTAGACAATAACTACTCATCTCATCGACTTTCTTCAGTTTATGATTACGTTACTAAATTAACATTAAATCCAAGTTCTTTGACTAAAGAAGATTTTGACAAAGTTATTAACTCTGGAATTGAAGAAGAGGAATTAAAAGACGCAATCGCAGTATGTGCTGCCTTTAACTACTTCAATCGAATTGTAGAAGGTCACTTCCTTAAAACTAACCCAGATGGATTTGCTCAAGATGCTCAAATGATCAAACAGTTTGGTTACGATAGAAGGAGATTCAATGGCTAAGAAAAAGGTATCTAGACACATGGAATGGCTCGAAGCCTTAAAAACCATGTTTAATAGAAAATATTGGAATAAGCCTAATACCGTAGAATTTTTTGCTTTTGTTGTAAAAGCCATGATTATATTTCCAGGTTTGTTATTTGGAATTCAGATATGGTGGTTTTACATATTTGCAGCATTATCTAGTATGGGCTTGATATGGTCTTCCACGAAAAAGACTATTCCGACTTTAATTTGGTTTAACATTTTATGGACGATCTTAGCGTCTATTGCTATCGCTAAATATTGGTTGTAAAAATAAGGGAGAGCCAACCCTGGTGGTGTGGTGGTGAGGGCTGGCTCTCGGTATATCGCCTACGGAGATTACTCAACATAAGCAAGATTAGTCTATTATATCTTAATTCTCTGAACCTGTCAAACGATCTTCTTGTAATCTATCGGTTTCATCTAATACTTCAAAAGCCCATTTAGATAGGCTATCTTTTACTTTATTATAGTGATGGGAACAGAATAATAATTCTCCATTTACCCCAGTTGCTTTTACCCAGGCTTGTACACCACATCTGTCACATCTATCAAATGCTGTAAGTTCGTACTTTACTTCTTCTTTTGATTTTTGTTTTGTTTTTGACATATTCCACCTTCCTATATTAATTATATTGGATAAATAAGACTAAGTCAATGTTATAATTTTATTACCATGAATATGGATATTCTATCTACCCTCGCCGATACATGGCAAATTTTACTCGCAATCTTAGCAGCACTATACACAGGCTACAAAGTTGCAGGTAGATTTGAAGGACTTCTTGGAACTAATAAAAAAGGCGATACCGTATTAGAAAGACTTGAAAAAATTGAAAGACAACTTAGCCCTAACGGCGGATCCTCCATGTCCGACAAAATTGATTATATTCGTAGGGATCAAAACAAGATGAAACAAGAGATGTCTAAGATCTCTGGTGAAATTGAAGTAATTAAAGAAATTGTAGTTAATATAGTAGAAAAATAATTTGATATAATGAAGTTGAGGCTTCTGCCTCTTTAGGAGTACCCTATGACCCCAGGGAGATTAAATTTTACATGTCCACAAGGCAGCACCTTTCGTAGGACTCTCACATATAAAATTGATAACGTTGCAGTTAATTTAACTGGTTATTCTGGAAGACTACAAGTTCGTGAAACACATGATTCTCCTGATTACATTTTAAGTTTAACTACTGGAAATGGAATCACTATGGGTGGATCAGCAGGCACAATAGATATTTTAATTGCAGATGATGTAACTGCAGGTTTTATAATTGGTGATCATGTTTACGATCTAGAAATTGAATCCTCTGGTGGCATTACTGACAGATTAATTGAAGGTCGTTTTAATGTTACACCAGAGGTGACACGTTAATGCCAGAAGGTCAAGTATTAGTTTCTTTAATAGAAAATCCAACAGTTGTAAACGTAACTGAAGAATCAGTTTCAGTTTTAGTTAATGAACAAATAGTAACTTTAGATTTAGGAGTAACAGGACCACAAGGACCTAGAGGAACTTCTCTAATTAGTGGTGCTGGCGAACCAACAACAAATGTAGGTATCGATGGTGATTGGTACATTGATACAAATACAACAGAACTCTATGGACCAAAAACAAGTGGTGCATGGGGAACAGGTACAGCATTAGTACAAACATTAGGTTATACACATTATCAAAATAGTCCAGCAACAACTTGGACTGTAAATCATAATCTAGAATTTGTACCAAATATTACAGTAGTTGATTCAGGAGGAACAGTCGTTGAGGGGTCATATGACTATCCAAACGATTCAACTGTTGTTTTAACCTTTTCTGCACCATTTTCAGGAAAGGCATTCTTATCATAAAGGGGGGAAAAAAATATGGCTAGACAATTTCTAACAGGTATAGATCTAACACAGAACGAACTCATTAGAGCAGTGTTTCAAAACCTTACTCAAGATCCGCAAGGAACTGGCAAAGCAGGTCAGGTTTACTACAACACAGCAGATGAAGTTCTTAAGATTTATAACGGAACAGCATCCGCATGGCAAGCAGTAGGAAGTGTTGAATTCATTGGAGACGCAGTTTATGATCTTTTAGATCAAGGAACTGGTATCTCTCTAAGTTATGATGATAATGCTAACTCACTCACCATTACCAACACAGGTGTTATCAGTGTTGCAGGAACTTCAAATGAAATTACTGTTTCTGCTTCAGCAGGAAACGTTACAATCGGTTTGCCAGACGATGTATTAATCGCTGGAAGATTATCAGCAAACAGTGCTTCAGTTTCTGGTTCTGCTTCATTTGGTGGAGACGTAACAATTACTGGCGACTTAAATGTTGAAGGTAATTTAAACGCAATCAATAGAACAGAAATTAACGTAGAAGATAATACATTAATATTAAACACTGGCGTTACTGGTACACCAACCGTTAGTGCTGGATTCCAAATTGAACGTGGCGATGAAACAAACGCTTCTTTAATTTGGGACGAAGGCGATAATAAATGGAAAGTAGGATACTTAGGATCTGAAGTTGAAATATCAGTAGTTGGACACTCACATGTTGCTTCTGATATTACAGACTTTCAAGAGGCAGTAGAAGATGTTGTTGGCTCTTTATTCACTGACAGTGCAACTGTTAACTTTGAATATAGTGACAATGGTGCTTCTGCTGGCTTTGTTTCAGCATCCGTAGTTACTGCTTCCACAAGTTATTTAACTACAACAGGTGGTCTTGCAGTAGATAAATCTACATTAGAAACAGCATTTATCACTGACGGATTTACAAGAAAGTATGCTGAGACAATTGGAGATGGATCATCACTAACCTATACATTGAATCATAATCTTGCAACAAGAAACGTTTCTGTTCAAGTTTATGCAATTACAGGTGGTGGTGCCTATCAAACAGTTGAGACAGATGTTGATAGACCAACAGCAAATAGTGTAACTATTGGTTTTGGTTCTGCTCCAGCATCAGCCTCATATGTCGCAGTAATACAAGGCTAGAAATATTTGGGGGATTAGCAAAACTAGTCCCCCTCACTAAAGGAAGAAGATGTCAAAAAAGTTTTTAACACCTATAGGATTGGCAACATTAGCCTCTGATCCACTTAGTGCATCAGAAGGAGATGTTTATTACAACACTACGTCTGATGTTGCAAGAATATATAAAAACGGTGCTTGGGAAGATTTAGCAGGAGGAATTAATATATATTCCCAACCTGATGAACCAAACACTGCTCAAATAAACATAGGTGATCTTTGGTTAGATACAGATGCAGAAATAGTAACCAAACCTTCATTTGACGAAGGAACATTTATGTCAAAAATTGAATCATATTTTAATATGTCAGCAAGTGCAGTTGACACATCACCAAGAACATTTGGAAACTCTGCTACATTAACTAGCGGATATGCCTACTTTACATTTTTTAGTCCATTAAAAACAAAAACAGTTTCATCTATAGCAATGGCGTCAGCAGGTACTGCTACACAAAATGCAACCCTAGTAAAATTTGGACTATATACTTTCGATGGAACAACAGCAACATTAGTTGCAAAGACAGCAAACGACTTAAGTATTTTTACAACACCACAAACACTTTCTCAAAGATCATTTAGTTCAGAAGGTGGACATCCAACAAGTTTTGAATTAGTATCTGGACAAAGATACGCAATAGCGGTATTAATAGTTTCCTCAAGTCCAGGGAACGCATATTTAAACAATCCAACTTTGCCTATAGTTTTAAATACTATAGAACCTAGGATGAGTGGAATGGTAACTGGACAATCAGACCTTCCAACAACAGCCTCATCATTTACAAATACAACATTATCTTTCTGGGGTAGATTAACATGAGTTCTATAAATTATCATAAGAAAGAAATAAGTTCAGATGAACTAGGAAATAAGGTTTTTGAAATAATTAACATGGATACTGGAGAAGTAGTTGGATACGACTATCAGTATGTGGAGGTTGAAGAATAATGGCAAGTATTGCACAGACTGGTAGACCTATTTATTATTGGAGTGGCAGTGCTTGGCTTCCAATATCTTCAACAATCGGAGATTTTGAAACAATTCAAGATGTCGCTGCTGATATGTTTACTAATCATGGACTACATGAAAATATATCAGTAACATACGATGACTCAACTGGAAGAATAATTCTTTCCGCAGACGGAGCCGTAACATCTGTTAATACACAAGTTGGAGATGTTGTATTAGATACAGATGATGTTTTAGAGGCTAATAATTTATACTTTACAAATCAACGTGCAATTGACGCTACATCTTCAATTATAAATTCAGCATCAGTAGCAGCAGTTAGTGAATCTAACGCATATACAAATTTAGTTTTGCCAACTGCGTCAGCAGCAGCACTATCAGCGATAAGATGGAAATATAAAGGTGCATATGATAACGGTGCAGATTATGCAATAGACGATGTTGTAACATATGACACATCACTATGGATTAGAATAGGTGAGCCAAATCCAGGATATGCTCCTTATGTTGGATCACCATACTGGCAAATATTAGCAATTTCAGAAGTTGACTTAACAGATTATTTAACAACAGCATCTGCTGCAGCAATTTATCATACAACAGCGTCTGCAACAGCATCAGTTGCATATTTAGAGGAATTGATTAGTCAACTATTTGATTCAATTTCACCATCTAGTGCATCAGCAACTGCTTCAAGAATTACAGCATATGTTAAAAACGGAAATACTCCACTTGCTATAGGAACACCAGTTTACATAACTGGATCAGATGGAACAAACATTATAGTTGGACCATCAAGTAATCTTTCAGAATCAACATCAAGCAAAACTTTTGGTTTTACACAAACAGCATTAGATGCAAATCAACACGGATACATTGTTCTTCAAGGAGAACTCGAAGGATTAAATACAAATAGTGCAAATGAAGGAGATCCTATATGGCTGGGCAGCACTCCAGGAACAGTTATATATGGATTAGCAAATAAACCATCTGCTCCAAATCATCTAGTGTATCTTGGTGTGGTATCTAGAAAAAATGCTAACAATGGTGAAATATTTGTATCTATACAAAATGGTTTTGAATTACAAGAACTACATAACGTAAAAATTAATGGTGTTGCTAATGGAAATGTTCTACAGTATAACTCTGCTTCATCTCTTTGGGTAAATGCACCGCTTATTACTACAAATATTCCAGAAGGAACTAATTTATATTACACAGAAGAAAGAGCATTAGCGTCTGCCTCTAATATATTTGTTCATCCAAATCATCAAAATCTTTCTGCAAGTTTAGTTAATAATCAAATAATTCTTAGTGCATCTGGTGGTGGAGGTGGCGGAGCAAGTTTAATTGTTTCCGCTAGTGCACCAGTTATTGCAAACGAAGGAGACGGATGGTTTGATAATACTGATGGATCTTTCTATGTATACGATGGAACATTCTGGGTAGAAACAGCATCTAATGTTTCAGTTGATCAAGAAAGTGCACAAGATTTAGTTGCACCATTACTAGTACACGGAAACCATGAAAATTTAACAGCAACATATAATGATGTTGGAAATAAAATTATATTAACAGTGTCAGGTGGAGGTTCTGTAGAAAGCGTCAATGGTCAAACTGGTGAAGTAACATTAAGCACAACAAATATTTCAGAAGGAACTAATTTATACTTTACAAATGTAAGAGCAATTAATGCTGGAAGTGCAACATACCTAACACAAACCAATGCTGCTAATACATACTTAACACAGGCAAATGCTGCAAGTACATACGAGACTCAATCAAATGCAAATGCAACATATGCACCAAAAGCATCTCCTATACTTACAGGTAATCCGCAAGCACCAACTCCATCAACAAGTACAAATAGCACAATTATTGCAACTACTGCCTATGTAAAAAATCAAGGATATTTAACTAGTGCTTCTGCTGCTGCAAACTTATTATCACAATCTAGTGCAAGTTCTACATACTATCCAAAAACTGGTGGAACAATTAGTGGAAACGTAAATATTACTGGTGACCTAACAGTATCTGGAACTACTACAACTGTAAATACAGAAACTATAAATCTTGCAGATAATATAATAACTTTAAACTCAAATGCTACAGGTGCACCTACAGAAAATGCTGGATTTGAAGTAGAACGTGGATCATCAACAAATGTTTCCATTAGATGGAATGAAACAAATGATAAGTGGGAATTTACTAGAGATGGAACAACATTTAAAGAACTTGGAAGCGGTGCAGTAATATATCAAACTACTCAACCAGATACTTCAGACATTGAACCAGGTACCTTATGGATAGATTCTGATCAAGCCGTGGGTACAGGATTAGATATTCAAACTATAACTAGATGGTCTAAAGTAATATCTGCTTCTACTACTACCATATATGGATTAGATGATGAAAATACTAATTTGTTATATAAACCTGGATTTGAATTAGTATATATAAATGGAAGTTTGATAAATAGAGGGCTTGACTATACCGCCACCACTGGCGATACTATAGTTTTAAACGAAGCAGTTGCTGTTGGCGACTTAGTAGAAATTCACTCATATCAATCATTTATGCTTTTAGAGCATTATACAAAGACAGAATCAGATGATAGATATATTAAAACAAGTGATTCAGAGTTAGTTAAATATGGATCATCTGAACCACAAAATCCAGGTACTGGAACAATATGGATAGACTCTACAAACATAACCTCACCGATAACAAAAGTGTATAATGGAATTACATGGATAATAGCCTCTGGAGCAGATGCAGGGCTACATCCTTTCTTTATGGCAGGGATATAAATGGCAAATACTTATAAATCACCAGTTCAGGTTGAACCAACAGCCAATACATTAACAACTCTTTACACCGTACCTTCAAATACTCAAGCAATATTTTCTGCTATAAATGTTTGCAATACAGCATCTACAGATGCAACATTTAGAATTGCTTTTAGGCCAGGTGGTGCTGCTATTGAAGATAAACATTATATTATCTATGATGCAACAATTGCTGGTAACGATACTTATATGATAAATCAAGGTATGTCTATGGGTGCTACAGATGTTTTATCAGTTCGTGCTTCTACCGCCAGCGTATGCTTTGTAGGCTTCTACGCTGAGGTGACACCATAAATGGGAATTAGTTCAGCAAGAGCCACAACTTTAAATAGTGTAAAATCAAGTACAAATACATTTACATGTGATTTTTTAGTTATTGCAGGTGGGGGATCTGGAGGTTTTGGAACCAACGAAGGAGGCGGAGGTGGTGCTGGCGGATATAGAACTTCTGCTGGAACATCTGGTGCAAATTCAAGTCCAGAAACACCTTTAACTTTAAAATTAAATACTGCTTATACAGTAACAGTTGGATCTGGTGCTCCTGCACCGACAACACTAAATACAAAAGGAGTTATTGGTAACAATTCTGTTTTTCACACAGTAACATCAATAGGAGGAGGAGCAGGGGGATCAAATAATCAAATTATTGGAGACTCGGGAGGATCTGGTGGTGGAAATGCTGGAGACAATGCTGCAAGTACTAATACTCCAGCATTTG
>Ga0315909_10009562_pt1 | contig 10471 bp, 17 predicted proteins | sample LakEriMetagenome_11_FD_203527 | JGI IMG/M metagenome (GOLD analysis project Ga0315909, IMG submission 203527) | Freshwater fungal communities from buoy surface, Lake Erie, Ohio, United States - Buoy 2 MA125 | ecosystem: Environmental > Aquatic > Freshwater > Lake | place: USA: Lake Erie, Ohio...
TGGTATGTAGGGGCGGCATAGAAAAAGGTTTCGCCCGGCCTTTCGATCGCCCCACGCAATAACTCGATACATGACAGGTAGCTCTTGCCGAATCTTCGGCCAGCTACCAACACTCTGAAGCGTTTTCGGCTGGAAAATACCTCACCTTGGGCGTAGCGAAGGGTGAGTGCTCCAGCAGACTCGGGCATTTTTATCTGGGGGGTACCTTCTAGTGTATTGCAGGAATCGCAACCCCTCCCCCGTGTGTAACAGAGGAAGGAATTTGGGTTATATCAGTAGGTTCCTAGGGACTGACCGCACGCGCACGGATCCGCAACCCGCCCCCCTGGCGGTGGTGGTTCGGTTGTACTAGTCCGGCGTCAGGCCGCTAGCAGGCGGCGCACGGTGGAGCGGCTGCAGCCGAGTCGGTCGGCGATCGCCTGTTGCGTCAGGCCGGCGCGGCGCCAGCGGCGGGCGCGTTGCTGGCGGGACTCGCTGGCCCATAGCAGAACCAGCAGCGGGAGGAGGAGCAGCGCCAGCAGCAGAGCGGCGCAAGTGGTGAGGGAGGCCATGGGTGTGCCTGTACTACTCTCGTATTGTAGTACAGCAGACCCGGCGAGCGGGTCATACTGTAATACACTGTAACATCAGCAGAACTTATCGCCCGAGCACCACCAGGCGACACTCGGCGGCGGAGCGGCCAGCGGCCTGGCAGCGAGTCAGCTGCCGACTGTTGTCGAAGCCCATCAGCACCAGGGCTATGGCGGTGAGCGCCAGCGCCGAACTGTAGGCAACGTCAGTCAGTGAGATGCGGTTGATCATGGGAGGGTTTCCCTAGGGACCCCCGTATTGTATCACAGCAGCCGCCAGCTGCCTAGCCCTGGCGCTTGTCTTCCACCACGATATTCAGCTGCGGTGCAGCGGCTGCCTGTTGCTCGGGTGCAGCCTCTCCAATCACCGCGCCCATATCTTTGAGCAGCATCGCCACAGTCTGCAGCTGGCCTTTCCTGAGAGCTTTCTGAACCGTAGCTAGGCGTAATGCCTGTATTTGGTTTAGTAAATTCTCACGAGTCTCGATTTGCTCCGTTTTAAGAATCTGCATCGCAGCTGAATAATCCCTTCCAGCTGTAACCTCAGATACTCCAAAGCGATCCATCACTTTCTGCAGGACCTGGCGCCTAGTGCCGCCCTCCAGCATCGCCGCATAGGCGAAGTTCATCCGCTCATCCATCCGAACCGACGAGCCCTTGCCACCACGCCAGCGCTTGGTAGGATCATTGGCAACGGTAAGCGGTTTATTCTCTACAGTTTCCGCCGCAACTTCCGGCGCTTCGTTGATAGCTTCCGGATTGTCCGACATTGTTAGATTCCCTGGCCGTTTGGTTCAATACTAGCGCCACCACTGCGGCACAATAAAAAAGCACCGCCGAAGCGGTGCGGTTGATCGGTGGAGGTTCCACCTACGGGGCCTCGGTGACGGTGGAGATGCTCCAATCAATCAGCACACCTTCGGCCTGCAGACTGGCCAGGATCTCAGCCGCCTTGCGCTGAGCGTGCACGATTCCGGAAGCGGTGACATAGGACGGACCCGCAGGCGATGGGGTGCCATCGGGTCGGGTGAGCCAGGCAGCGTACCGCATCGCTCAGCCCTCCAGTAGTGCACGAGAGACGGTCAGCCAGTAGTAGGCGTCCGCATCGTGGCCGCGACCCACAATCTGTAGGTCGGTTTCGTACGGCCAAGAATCTAGGAGAGCCTGAGCGGCTGCCTCATGGTTTGCCTCTGCGTTGAGCGCATGATCCCATGAGACGCACTTGCGCCAGGGTTGGCAGTTCGAACGGCTGGAATCGCGGCGATGCGTCGCCACTACGCGAGAGCCAAGACGGTCAGTGGGCCCCAGATAGCGGGTAATAATGACCGGGCCAGTAAGAAGCGGTTGAGCCATGGTGTGCGCCTATGGGTTGGGCTTGTGTGAGAGTGTAGAACCGGATCCGGCCCGGCGTCAATACCGGGAGCGCCAGCCGAGCATCCGGCAGACTCTGAGCCAGCTGGCATCCGTGATCCAATCCGGTCGATGCACGGATGCTGTGACGCTCAGGGCATCCTCACCTGCCAGATCACGCCAGAAAGGGGAGAGCCAGAAGTCGGACTGGGGATCCAGTGTGATCCAGTTGGGGACCGTGGCGCCGTCACCTTCCGCGTAGCAACCTGCCAGGCGGTCGGTAAGGTCCCGGAGGTCCCACACGCTCTCGTGGTATTCATCGCAAGGGCAGCCGTTCCAGCTGAGCCAGCCGCGATCAGCGCAGTCCCCTTGCTCGGCAGACTCTGCCGTAACTGTTTCGTAGGTAACGCGGAAGGTCCCGCGCGGTTCTGTAGTTCGGATCAATGCCATGGTGCGGCTTCTGGTGATCAGCCCCAAGCATGGCACACGTCCCAGCCGTCACCCCCTCTTACTGTTGCACATCTTAATGTGGCTGGCCGGGGTGGCGTGCGGTGTTAATGTCGCAGGGTACAACCCCTAGCCTTCACCAATGGCAAACGGAGAGTGGGCGACCCAGCGAGAGCGCAAACGTTCCAGGGAAGCGGAGCGGGAAACTGCCCGGCGTCTCAAGATCGAGTGGCAAGACAAGCTATGGCTGGCACAGAACCACCCCTGCGGTGACGAAGTGCTGGCCTGGCTGAGCGAGAATCGCGCCGAGGCCAGCAAGATTGGATCCAGCCGCTGGCACCTTGAAACCCTGCCAGACCTTCACCAGCGCCAGCAGCAGCTTCGCCAGGCTGCAGCGTTCCAAGAAGTGCTAGATCGAGCCAAGGTCAGCACCCAAACTCTGACAGTTGAGCAAGTTTTGTCGGAGGCACGCAGTGCCGACGACTTTCCACAGAATCCACAAGTTCAGCCTGCGGAAAAACAAAAAACGCCGCGCACCAATAAAGGGAAGCGCCAGCCCTCGCGCAAGGGGGCAGCGTGAAAAGGCTTGCCCTTTTGTGGTTGCTAGCAGCCACTCACGCTCCAGCAGATGCCAGGCAAGTTACGGCGACGGTCTATCACCCCTACTACCACGGCCGCCAAACCGCTTGTGGGCAAACGTACCAACATTGGGGGATCAGTGCTGCTCACCTAAGGTTGCCGTGCGGGACTCGCCTACGGATCCAGCACCATGGCAGAGTCCTGACGGTACCAGTCACAGACCGTTGTGATTGCGATTCTGTCGATCTATCGGCCGGGGCTGCCTACCGGCTGGGGGTTCCAATCGACGGGACCGCTACCGTCACCATCCATTGATGCTCCAATCCGGCTCCCACCACGGGAGCCTTTCCTTTTGCCTTGGCTTGAGAATGATTCCCATTCCCCTTCTCAGTGAGACTCATGAGACGCGCCACGAGACAGCCGTAGGGCTGAGCACCAGCAAAACCCCCACCATGGGAGGATGTATCAGTAGGATCGCCAATAAATACCAGGTATTGGCATTATGAATGGCTAAAATAATACATGAATGGCCTTGAATGGCGTTCCAGTGAATGGAGTTTCAGGCAGTATGAATGGCCTCTTGAATGGCGTCGAAGTATCTATGACAGCGTTCCATGAATGACTTTTCTGCCTGTTCCAGTTCTGCTGCATCCATGTAGTGGACGTTTGGGGTGCCACAGCGGCGTGCCAGTACAATCACGGCACCAGATGCTTTTAAGCCGGTTAAATGCTTGAGTCCCAGTGAATACGCTCCACACTGGTCGATGTATGAATGACCGCTGGGAAGCCTGTCGTCGCGGTCGGTTTTACGCCCCACGCTAGTCTTCCAGTCGACAACATGAATGCCTTGTTTACCTTTTAACGTGAGCAGGGCATCAGCTGTCCCAGCAAAACCTGCCGGGTGGTGAATGGAAAATTCCGATGCAAAAATCTCGGTTACGTTATCAGCGATCCAGTCAGATAAAGATCGAGCGTAACCTTTTGCGCTGAATCCTACGGGGGGAACATTGGGGCGTACTCTTTTGAGTGCCCATTGGGTGATGGGGGCAGGAATACGCGCCAGGCCTTGTTCGTCCCAGCGAATGGAGTTGCGTTTGTTTGCTGTAGAACGGGCTAATTGCATTGAGGTTTTTAATAAATATTCTGCTTGATTGTGCGTCATATTTCCTCTGTTTGCTGCAACATTGCGCTGGCAGGTAGCTTCAGCTTCCCCAAGGCGAGCAACCCAGCGTTCCAGTCCGGTGGTGTCGCTTGTCTCCTTTAGTATTCTAGTTACACTGTGATACACGTTACCGTTAATGTCCCGGTAAATCCTGCCTCCGGGGTCGGATTCGTCGTCACGTTCCAGCTTCCAACGCCTTAATCCAGCAAGTGTGTCTTGTGTATTAGGCATTTGGATAGTTTTTCCCATTTACACCTTACCAGCAAAAAAGCCCCCGGTAAAGGGGGCGTTGAAAATTTGAAAGGGAATCAGGCTGCCTTGAAGGGGTTGGCCCCCTCGATTAGCCGGTTCAGATCAAAGCCCTCGGACTTCGCTTCGAGCCAGGCAGCGTCGATGTGTTCTTGCGAACCTTTTTTCCGAGGCACAGGACGGACGGTGTACTCGGTCAAAAGACCGGAGCCTTTCTTGCTCACCGTGAAGTCCCACTCCAGCAATTCGGAGTAATCCTCCATCTGACTGATCTGATCCAGCTCTTTGATGATCGACTTTTGAGTGATCTGCAGGACCTGGACTTTGCCGGACTCGTAATTGAATACGGGAAGTGCGATGAAAAATTTGACGTCAACCGTGCCAGGGCCACCGCGACCTTCACGCGGTTCGAAGTCGCCCATCTCCACGATCACATCCTCGTAGGTGGGTTCCTCAAGGAAGCGGAAAGGCTTGTTAGTGCCGTTGTTCGATCCCCAGCACTCGTAACCTTCGAGGGGTTCGTCGCTCAGCAAAGCGAAGCGGACAGAACCGCCGTCAGGCAGCTTTGACAGCGACAGGTATCCGCCACCCGTTCCAGAGCCGGAAACGGCGGCAGAGGCGTTTTTAGAAAGGAGTCCCATGGAAATTTTTGGTGCTTTGGATGGTCGCCCTTGGGCAACGTGTAGCACAATAGCATGGGCTTGACGGAGTGTCTACCATTGGAAAACGCCCCAGCCGCGTAGGGCAGCCGGGGCGGATAGCAAACATTCCTGTAGGAGTCTAACAACGTGTCTAGTGAGACGCAAGAGCTGCTGACGTTTGTGCGCCGGTTGCCCGTAGGACCGGCTTACGCGCCCATCTATGCCAAAGGGCAGGTCTTCGGGAAGCACCAAGACGTATCGAAAGGTAAGGCGCCCCACGAGAACTCCCACCACACGGTGATGAGTCCGGCGGACGTGGCGTTGCTGATTGAGCGCCAGCCGGAAGTCTTCAAGGCAGTCGGTCTGTTTACCGGGATTCGCAGCGGCGGTCTCGTGATTCTCGATGTAGACGCAAACCTCGCCAACCTGCGAAAGAAGTGGGGCGACACGCTGGACGGCGCTCCAGTAGTGACTTCCACCAAGAAAAACGCCGCCAAATTCATCTTCCGCGTGCCGGAAGCGCAGCGTTCCAAGGTCAAGGGGATTAGCGGGCGCGTCACAGGGCAGGGCTACGAGGTCCTGTGGGGGATGCAGGGCGTCATTGCGGGCGAATACCCCGGCAGCAGCGATGGGAAGGCTCCAGAGGGCTTCTATGCGCTCCAGGGTGATCTTTCACGAGTGCCTGAGGCGCCGGAGTGGCTTCTGGCTGAGATGCGGGCCGCTAAGGAGGCAGACGCTCCAGCGCAAGGCTTAATCAAGAACCGCAAAGGGCTTGATTTTTCTGGTCGCACAGAAGACGAGCTGTTTGATCTTGTGCAGGACTGTCTCTCAGTTTTGCCGCACCTTGGACGCGGCACCGAGGACTACTGGTGGTCTGTAGGCGCAATGATTGCCGAGGCACTTCCCAACGAGAAGGGCCTCATGTTGTGGTCCTCGTGGAGTGCTGAAGATCCAGCATTTGAGGATGACTGGAAAAATGGCAATCCTTGTGAGGCGAAGTGGCCGCACATCCTTAAGCGAGCTGGACGGGCTGAAAACAAGGGGCTCGGCTCTCTGATTTTTCTGGCTGATCAGTACGACGCTGAGCGCCAGCGGTTCCGTGAATCAAGCCGCACCACGCTTGGTGAGGTGGAAAAGGATCGTGTTCAGCGGTTCCAGGCGGTTGGTCTTTCGCACGACGAAATCATCCGGCGGGCTACTGCCGCGATGAAGCTCGAAAATCCGTCCGAGGTCCAGCACACAATTTTTGAGATCGCCCAAGCGGCTGGCTACCGCGATCCTGCGGCGATTGTGCGCCTGCTCATTGCGGACCAGGAATATCGACGTGGTTCGCAGGGCGGCAGCCTCAAGGAGATTTTCAGCGTGGAGGAGCAGCCGATTGAGTACCTGATTCCTGATCTGCTGCCCAAGCCGGGCACCCTGCTGATGCACGGGCGTGGTGGCTGCGGCAAGACCATGGCAGTGATGACCCTTGCGAAGCACATCGCACGCGGAATCCCGTTCTCCGTGCGTGGGGCTGAAGTGCCAGTCGAACAGGGCAAGGTCCTGTGGCTTAACGGCGACCAGAACAGCCGCAGGATCCGCAAGCAGTTTGCTGACCTTGATTTCACCGCTGACGACCCTGTGGTGGTTCAGAACAAGGTCTCGATGCTCTGGTACCCCTGGTTTATCCAGCAGATCGAGGAGCACCGTCCCAAGCTCGTGGTGTGGGATTCCGTGACCGCTTGTATGCGTGGATCGGCTTACGACCAGAACAAGGCTGAGTACGCCGAGCCCATCTACTGGTACAGCGCCGAAAACGGCGAGAGCTTTCCGGCAACCACCATCGTCTTTATCCACCACGCTGCCAAGAGCGGCGACTTCAGGGGCACATCAGCGCTCCAGGACGCCGTAGACGAGTCCTGGGGCATCCGACGCCCGGAGAAGTCCGAACTGGAGCGTGTAGGGGCGTCTGCGCGGCTTATCACCATCGGTAAGAGCCGCGAGGGCAACGAAGGCAAGCAGCTGATCCTGCGACAGAAGGAAGACCTCACCTTCTCGCTCCAGGACCTGCCTCCGGTGGATGGTGTCGATTCCGCGAGCCCCGCCTCGATCATCGACCGGGTGCTGCAGCGGCTTCGTACCAAGGGCGTGCCCATGACTAAGGCGGAGCTGAACGCTGATCCGCTTCTGGGCGGCAGTGTCAGCGCAATCTCGAAGTCGCTCCAGCGGTTGGTGGACAGGGGGTTGGTTGTTGTTGAGGGGGATCGTTCCAGCAAGCGCTACTTAGCTGTTCTCGCGCGCAGGGGGGGAGGAGGTATTACCTGTCCCAAAGAAGAAGAAGTCAGTACTGGAGCGACTTCTCAGGAAATGGGCTGTCCTGATTTGTCCCAAGTTGTCCCAAGTTGTCCCAAACCGGCCCCTGGAGCGGCAAAAGGACAAGTTGGGACAAATCGGGACAAACTGGGACAGCTAAAATCGTCAGAACTGTTGCAGCGCAGTGGTTCTGACAGTTTGGGACAGCAGGACACCTCTATCTTCACGCGCGAGGAGTCTGAGGCGGATCGGACCAGGCAGGAGCTGAACCAGATGCTTGAGAACGCCGATATCTGGGGCTAAAAGCTGTAGAGTTATGCGGCCTGCATAACTCTTATGCCTAGAACCACGGTTTCTCTGGACTCCAAGACAGGGGCGTGCCTTCGTTATTTGGCTAACCAGGAGCGAAGGTCCGCCTCGAACCTTGTCAACCTTCTCATTTGGGACAAGCTTCGGGACTGGACAAACCATTGGAAGCCTGAAGAAATCGAACAGCTGCTCGACTCTTTCGAGGTAGCCGACCTAAAAAACTCAGATGGGCCAGTTCACCCCGCCTAACTTTTTCCTAGGGCTCATGCGGGTTGCCGCGTGGGTGTTTTGGAGAGATCCCGTGAAGTCGGAACCGCCCCAGCCGAAACGCCCCAGGAAGCCCACCCTGGGGTACACCGTCGGTGACATTCCCTACGAGCTGCTCGCCGTGGTCCGCGTCTCGTGGTTCCGCAAGGGCATGACCTACGAGGTGGAGGAGTACCAGATCGAGGAGTCGGACGACGCCACGAAGCAGTTCCACTACATCGTTGGGACAGCACTCCGCCAAGGCGCTGACGTCTGCGTGCTCACGCAGTACGAGCCAGAAGCCTTAGGTGTGCAACAATAGAAGGGTTCTCGCTCTGCGCCTCGTTCGCATCGGGCACTGGGTCGGTAGTCCATTGGTAAGGACAGGCGGACAACGCTTCAGACAGTCGGTTCGATTCCGGCACGACCCAAGAGCCCAAGCCTCTGTGCGTCCTAGAGGCGTCTCACGCTTGGACCATCCACCCCAAATCCACTGGTACGACTAGCTTTCGTACCTAACTTAAAAATTTTTATGTAATGGACAATCACCCCATCACCCCATCACCGGAGCTGGTGCAGCAGTGGCTTGGTGAGTTCTTCGGCTGCACGGTTAGCGGTGAGCTGAGTGATTCAGAGCGTTTTCTTGCCACCCAAGCCGCCCGCTGGGGCGCAGATCAGGAGCTGGAGGCGTGCTGTGAATTGACTAGAGACAACGACGGCTACGACGCTGCATTGGCACTCCGTGCTGAGCGCCGCCCCAAGCCGCCGAGTAAACAAGAAGCGCTTGATGAGCTGTACATCAGTTTCGACAGGGGCTACCTCAAAAAAGAGGCTGCAGACACCATCCGCCGCGCACTGGAGCAGCTCGATGACTAACTTCCGAGCACTTTGCGCTGAACTGGTGAAACAACTGGAAGGATGGCAGTGCTATGCAAGCCCAGATGGCCCCAACGCTAAGGTGCTGGACCGCGCCCGAGCCGCCCTATCCCAGCCCGAGCCGCAGGGGCCGACAGATGAGGAGATTCTTGCCCTGTCTCAGTGGCATGAAGTCTCTTACACACTGATCAATGGAAGCGTGATTTATCCGTTTCAAGAAGGGACTGACATGAAAGACGCTGTGCTGTCTTTTGCCCGCGCCGTCCTCACCCGCTGGGGCAAGTAGCCATAACCACTAATCACCTATGACACAACAACAACAGCCCATCACCCCACCACCGGAGCTGATCCAGAGGTGGTCAGAACAGTTTGAAGCAGGGAGATCACTCTATGCAATGTTTGAAGATATTTACAGAGCAGGAGCAGACACTGAGCTGGAGGCGTGCTGTGAGTGGGTTGACTCATTCCAAAACAAATTTGTTCATGTCCATGATCTTCGTCTTGTCCGCCGCCCCCAGTCGCCGTGCCTGAAGGAGCAGGCGCTAGATGCCCTCACCCTTCTATGCAAAGGGCCGGACGCAACAGCTTTTGTGACGTGTAGAGACACCATCCGCCGCGCACTGGAGCAGCTTGATGACTGATCTAAGGCATACCGACGACGACCTAGATGAGTTCGCCACCTTTTGGTGGGGACCAGAGACAGATGACCTCACCGTTACCAGCGCAATCGAAAACGGCCAAATGACCGCGTTTGTTAGGGCTGTAGCTACATGGCTTACCGAGTAGTCGCTTCCACTTCTATGTCTGAACTTTCACCCGCCGCCCAAGTGGTTCTAGATGCTGCCAATGGTGCTTCATCCTACGGTCCAGATGATTGCCTCAATGAATCTCGCTGGGTTGCTGCCGCCGCTCTGCGAGCTGCTGCAGATCGACTCAAATACAAGCTCCTCGATGTGGAGGTTGTCGATTGTTCACAACTGCTTTTGCTCGCTGATGAACTTGAAACCCAGTAGTCACCTTCGTTAATAGGGGTAGCCGGTGGTGGGTCCTCGCGCGGTGTCCACCTTGTTTCCCGCAGCCGGCTGCTACTGGACCGCCTAGATCCCTCAAAAAAGGTCTAGGGCCAAAAGCGTAGCCAGCCCCAGCCCACCTTCGCGGTTGTGAAGAAAAGCGACAGCTCGGCCTTGCGCTTGGGAGGCTTGTGTGCAACACTAAGGGCAAGCCCGCCCCGGCGAGCCCTCCATTACTGATTAACAATGTACGAACCATTCCAAGCCAAAGTCTCCAACACAGACCTCAGCCCCTGGTACTACGCCGTCGGCTGGGCCAGGCACTCGCTCCAGTTGCAGATCACCCGTTACAAGGGGCTCGGTCTCAACACCAACTACGAGGAGAAGCAGGTGGCCCAGCTGCTGGAGCTGGAGCAATTCTTGAAAATGTCGTGGGATCAGTGGATGGAATCCCTGCTTCCCGGCGAAACTGCACAGGAGGTCAAGTGAGCCAGGTACAAAGCATTGAGGAGCTGCGATTTGAAGGCGACCATCTTGTTGTCGATGCCGTTGTTGACGACATGGTGGTGCGCTATGCGCAGACCGCCTTCGAGCCAGCGGAGTGGGGGCCTGCCCTGTGCCGAGGCACCCTCTACTTTTCAGATGAAGACTTGATTCCAGCGACAGATGCCGAACTCCGGGCCATGCTCACAGATCGGGTCGACGACTGGACTCCACTCGACACGTCTGATTGGGACG
>Ga0315909_10009563_pt1 | contig 10471 bp, 12 predicted proteins | sample LakEriMetagenome_11_FD_203527 | JGI IMG/M metagenome (GOLD analysis project Ga0315909, IMG submission 203527) | Freshwater fungal communities from buoy surface, Lake Erie, Ohio, United States - Buoy 2 MA125 | ecosystem: Environmental > Aquatic > Freshwater > Lake | place: USA: Lake Erie, Ohio...
GTTTCTGGTAATTCATGATGGTGGGGATGGTTCGCGCTACTTTTCCTAATATCTCTTTTTTAACCACCACCAAATTCACACCAGCAGCACCCATATTTTTTTGTGCACCTGCATAAATTAAACTGAAGCGATTATAGTTGGCAGGCCTGCTGAAAATATCGCTACTCATATCAGCTACCAATGGCACAGCAGTTTCAGGAAATGTATGCCATTGTGTTCCCTCCACTGTATTGTTAGAAGTCAAGTGTAAATAAGCAGCATCAGTTGGAATGTCGAATCCTTTATTGATATACCTATATTGTTGATCACTACTATCTGCCACCACTTTCACTTTCCCAAATAAGCTGGCTTCTTTCCAAGCTTTGTTGCCCCAAACACCGTGGTCACAATATGCTGCGGTAGCTTGGGTGTCGAGCAAATTCATAGGCACTTGCATAAACTGCGTTGTTGCTCCCCCATGTAAAAAAAGGATTTCATAGGAGTCGTCTAATTCCATCAACTGCTTCACAGAATCTTTGGCTTCTTGTAAAATTTCTTGAAACCAAGTCGTTCTATGGCCAATTTCTAACAAAGACAAACCAGTATTATTATAATTCAACACAGCTTCAGCCGCTTGGGTTAAAACGGGTTGAGGTAAAATGGAAGGACCAGAATTAAAATTATGCAGCTTCATATTCAAAATCTAAAGCACAAAGTAAACCGATTATCTTTACATAATGCAACTCCCATCAACCTTATTAGAAAATGCAGTAGCACAATTTTCTAAGCTGCCCGGCATCGGAAAAAAAACAGCATTAAGACTGGTGCTACATTTATTAAAACAAGACATCAACGATGTGGCATTGTTTGGAGACACCATTGCAAAAATGAGAAGGGATATTCAATTTTGCAAACGATGCAATAATGTAAGCGATGGCGAAACCTGTTCCATTTGCGCCAATACCATGCGCAATCAACAAATCATTTGTGTAGTAGAAAATATCAGGGATGTAATAGCCATAGAAAGTACCCAACAGTTTAATGGAACTTACCATGTTTTGGGTGGGATTATATCGCCCTTGGATGGAATAGGCCCCGATCAGTTAAGCATTGAGTTACTCGTGAACCGAATTGCCAATGAACAAGTGGATGAATTGGTTTTTGCCCTTAGCCCGAATATACAGGGCGATACCACAATCTATTTTATACAAAAAAAGATTGCCCATTTAAAATGCAAAGTCACCACCATCGCACGTGGCATAGCATTTGGGGGAGAGTTGGAATATGCAGATGAAATGACATTGGCCCGCAGTATTGCCAATAGATTACCAGTTCAGCAGTATGTTCAGTAAGTTTTGAAAGCCAAATCCAAACAAAATCCTAACTTCGTTGTTTAAACATTAAAATAGAATCGTCATGAAAAAGTGGACTAAGATCATATTAACCTTGGTATTGGTAGGCGCCGTTACCGGCGGGATCATTGTTTATAAAATATTTACCAAGCCGCACCGAGACGTAACCACCGAAAATGCTATAGCTATCAAGGCCCAAGCTTTATTTGAAGCATTTAAAAATGATGAAGCTGTGGCCAATACAAAATACTTAGACAAAGCCATAGAAATTGAGGGAGAAGTATTAGACCAGAGCACCAATCAAGACGGACAATCGGTGGTAAATTTTAAAACAGATGACGCATTTTTTGTAATTAACTGTACGTTCAAAGCCAACCCCGGAGAGCTGAAACCCGGCACTACCATCCGTTTCAAAGGAATTTGCACTGGTTATATACCAGACGCCAATGTGGTGATTAACGAAGGCGTACTTGTACCCTAATCAATCATTTCAATAAAATATTATTGCACAAAATCAATTGGATGACATGAAAAAAATATTGCTACTTGCCGCACTAACCATTGCCATTACACAAGCCAATGCACAAAAACAATTTGGAACACGTAATGCAAAAGTAAGTTTCATTGCCAGCAACGACGAAGACGTAAAAGCCGTGAACAATGAAGTAGCCAGCAGATTATCCGATAATGGACAATTGAGTTTTAGCTTACTCATTAAAGGGTTTAAGTTTGAGTACGCAGAAATGCAAGAGAAGTTCAACAACGATTATGCAGAGAGCAATAAATTCCCCAGAGCAGAATTCAAAGGAAATATCAGCAATATCAAAGAAGTCAACTTCACCAAAGATGGAACGTATAAAGCAGTTGTAAATGGAACCCTCACCCTACATGGAGTAACGAAACCTTTAACTGTAAACGGTTTAATCACAGTGAAAGCAGGTAAGGTTTCAGCAACAGGAAAATTTCCGATTGTAATGAAAGACTTTAATATTGATGCATCAGCAGTAACAGAAAAAGTGAATGCAGACATCAATGCAGTGTATCAATAGCCATTTACAAATGGCTATATTTTGCTAGAATACCATATGGGTGTATCTTTGCACCGACTTTGGTGGATTTGTTTATTGTTCAGCCAAGGTCCTAGCCAATACGGTAGAGTACCGCTATGGGTTAGTTTTTAGAACTAATAAACGTTTGAAGTGCCTCCCCCCACATTCTGGCGTTTATTGGTTAATTAACTTACTAAAAGTGTTTGAACCAATAGCTATGCTAATAAAAGAAGAACTCCAGAAAAGAATCCTTGTAATAGATGGTGCTATGGGCACGATGATACAAAGGCATCAATTAACAGAAGCCGATTACAGAGGTGAACAATTTAAAGATTGGCATTTAGATGTAAAGGGAAACAATGATTTACTCTGCATCACACAACCACAAATTATCAAGGGTATCCACTTGTTGTATTTAGAAGCAGGTGCAGACATTATTGAAACCAATACATTCAGTAGTACTACCATTGCTATGGCAGACTACGATATGCAAAGTTTGGCTTATGAGTTGAACGTAGCCGCTGCTAAATGTGCCCGCGAAGCAGTAGCGGAGTTTATGCAAAAACATCCAGGCACTCCACCCAAATTTGTAGCTGGTGCAATAGGACCATTGAATAAAACATTGAGCTTATCGCCCGATGTAAACAATCCAGGATATAGAGCAGTTACATTTGATGATGTGGCCAATGCGTATTACGAACAAATAGATGGATTGGTCAACGGTGGTGTAGACATACTATTAATCGAAACCATTTTTGATACACTGAATGCAAAGGGTGCTATTTATGCAGCCAAAAAATATTTCAGAGACAAGGGCATTCCAGAATTACCCATCATGATCAGCGGAACCATTACCGATGCATCGGGTAGAACCCTGAGTGGACAAACATTAGAAGCATTTTACACATCGGTATTACATGCGAACCCCATCAGCATCGGATTAAACTGTGCATTGGGTGCCGCAGAAATGAGAAGTCATATAGAAGAGTTATCACAAATAGCGGCATGTTATACTTCGGCATATCCCAATGCAGGTTTACCAAATGCCATGGGTGAATACGATGAAGCCCCGCATGAAACAGCACACTTTATTGAAGAGTGGGCCAAGCAAGGATTCGTAAATATAGTAGGAGGATGTTGCGGAACAACCCCGGACCATATAAAACATATAGCAGACAACGTACAAAAAATGCAACCCAGACAATTACCTGTGGTTGAAACAACCATTTAAGCAATGAGTACAATTAAACCATATTTAAGGCTTGCCGGACTAGAACCTTTGGTAATTAGACCAGAGACCAATTTTGTAAACGTAGGCGAAAGAACCAATGTTACAGGCTCTAAGAAATTTGCTCGACTCATTAGAGAGAACCAATACGAAGAAGCACTTTCCGTTGCCAGACAACAGGTAGAAAGCGGTGCGCAAATTTTAGACGTGAACATGGACGATGCTTTGTTAGAAGGGGTAAGTGCAATGACCACTTATTTAAACCTATTACAAAGCGAACCAGATATCGCGCGCATTCCCATCATGATTGATAGCTCAAAGTTTGAGATCATAGAAGCTGGATTAAAATGTGTGCAAGGAAAATGCATTGTGAACTCCATCTCTATGAAAGAAGGCGAAGCCAAATTTATAGAGCAAGCATTCATTTGTAAATCTTTCGGAGCCGCAGTAATTGTAATGGCATTTGATGAAGTAGGCCAAGCAGATACCAAGGAAAGAAAAATAGAAATTTGTCATCGCGCATACAAAATATTAACAGAGCAAGTAGGTTTTGATCCACAAGACATTATATTCGACCCCAATATATTTGCCATTGCAACTGGTATTGAAGAACACAATAATTATGCAGTAGATTTTATAGAAGCCACCAGAGAAATCAAGCGATTGATGCCACTGGCAAAGGTTTCAGGAGGTGTGTCGAATGTATCTTTTTCGTTTAGAGGCAACGACCACGTAAGAGAAGCCATCCATTCTGTATTCTTATTACACGCCATTAAAGCGGGTATGGATATGGGGATTGTAAACGCTGGGCAGTTGGTAGTGTACGATGAAATAGAACCCACCCTAAGGGCTTTATGCGAAGACGTGATCTTAAATAGAAATAACGACAACAACGAAGCCACAGAAAAATTAATACAACACGCAGAAACCGTTAAGGCCAAGGGCAAAGTAGAAGTAAAAGATGAAGCCTGGAGAAAAGAGCCAGTTGAAAAAAGATTGGCACATTCATTAATCAATGGCATCACCGATTATATAGATGAAGACACTGAAGAAGCCAGACAAAAATATCCAAGACCATTGGATGTAATTGAAGGTCCATTAATGGATGGCATGAATATCGTTGGAGATTTATTTGGAGCAGGAAAAATGTTCTTACCGCAAGTGGTAAAGAGTGCCCGCGTAATGAAAAAGAGTGTGGCCATTTTAACGCCTTATATAGAGCAAGAAAAAGAAGACAGAAAACAAGCCCACTTAGCGGCAGGAACAGTGAACGAGGAAACCGCAGGAGCAGCAAAAATATTATTGGCCACTGTTAAAGGAGACGTACACGATATTGGAAAAAATATTGTGGGCGTAGTACTGGGTTGTAATGGCTATGATATTGTAGACATGGGGGTAATGGTACCAGCAGATAAAATATTAGAAGCAGCAGAAAGAGAGAAAGCAGATATTATTGGATTGAGTGGATTGATTACGCCTTCCTTAGATGAAATGGTGCATATAGCCAAGGAGATGAAGCGCAGGAATATGAAGCAGCCTTTATTAATTGGAGGTGCTACCACATCAAGAATGCATACAGCCGTAAAGATTGCACCTGAATATCAAAATGGCGTAGTGCATGTATTAGACGCCTCTAGAAGTGTAACTGTTGCAGGAGCTTTATTGAATAAAGAACAAAAAGCCCCATTCTTAAACGAGCTAGTGCAAGAATACAGCAAACTAAAAGAAGGATTCGACAACAAAAAATCGGTGAAGCAATACCTGCCTTATGCTGAGGCATTGAAAAATAAAGTGGCCATTGATTGGGACAGTTATACTCCTCCTACACCCAGCTTTACTGGCACCAAAGTATTTGACAATTATGATTTAAAAGAGTTAAGAACATTCATAGATTGGAAACCATTTTTCATTACTTGGGAAATGCATGGCAATTTCCCAGCCATCTTAACCGATGAAGTGGTTGGAACAGAAGCCACCAAATTATACAATGACGCCAACGCTTTGTTAGATAAAATCATTGCAGAGAAATGGTTAAACGCAAAAGGGGTGATTGGATTTTGGGAAGCAGCCAGCTATAATGATGATGTAGAAGTAAGTGCCAAAAATGAGAAAGTGCAATTGAGTTTTCATCGTCAACAAATCAAGAAAGCACCAGGGCAACCCAATTTATCTTTAGCAGATTTTATTAGCCCAACAACTGCCAATAAAAAAGATCATATCGGCGCATTTGCGGTAAGCATACATGGCATAGAACCGCATCTAGAAAAATTTGAAGCAGCACACGACGACTATAATAAAATTATGTTGCAAGCATTGGCCGATCGCTTTGCAGAAGCATTTGCTGAAGCATTACACTTGCATACGCGTAAAGAATATTGGGGCTATGATACACAAGAACAATTGAGCCCAGAAGAACTAATTAAAGAACAATACAAGGGCATCCGCCCGGCACCAGGCTATCCAGCTTGCCCAGACCATACAGAGAAATACAAATTATTTGATTTGCTCAGCGCACAAGACAATGCAGGTATTTCCCTCACAGAAAGCTTGGCCATGTATCCAGCATCTTCTGTTTGTGGCTGGTATTTTTCGCATCCACAGAGTCAGTATTTTGGAATTGGTAAAATTGAGCAAGACCAATTTAAAGACTACGCTGCTAGAAAAGGAATGGACGAAGCAACTGCGGAGAAATGGTTGAGGCCGATTTTATAGGAAAACTTACCGTTTCTCAAAAAACCACCACAAACGTTTGCGGGGTTTAACGGTATAATTTTTTCTTACATAAGTGCTGATATGGTGTCCTGCTTCATGTACATCATCGGTTAATAGCACCAGCTTCAAATCTTCTTTAGATATGGTTCCTTGCTCTGCCATGAATGCACAATAATCCATGAGGGGTTGATAGTATTTTTTCCCAAACAATACCATCGGAAAATCATTAATGGTTTTGGTTTGTATTAGGGTTAGGGCTTCATAGAACTCATCCATGGTGCCAAATCCTCCGGGCATGCAAAGAAATATTTAAGAGTAATCGATTTATGTACATAAGGGTTTTCGTGTTGTTCAAAGGGCAGTTTAATATTAATACCCACCGATTGTCCGCCATTTTCAAAAGCGCCCCTATTGGCTGCTTCCATAATGCCTGGCCCACCTCCTGTAATGGTGGTAAATCCCATTTCTGCAATATGCTTTCCTATATCTCTTGCAGCATTATAATATGGATGATTTTCTTTAAATCTTGCGCTCCCAAATACAGTTACACAGGGCCCAACAAAATGTAAAAATCGAAATGATTGAATGAATTCTAAAAATACATTCCATGCAAATTTTAATTCATAAGCCCTTGGTTTGGGGCCATCTAAATACACTGCTGCTTCTGGGGGAATGATTCTATCTAATCGTTTCTTCATTTTGACTTACATTTAATACCGAATTCAAATTAATACTTTCTAACAAGTCTAGCCCGATAATTGTAGCAATAGTTGTATGCAAAAAATATTTTTTACATTTTGTATGGTTTGTTTAAGTATGGTTTTTGCCCATGCTCAAACAATTGTTCAACCTGGAAATTTTCAGTGCATTTCCTTGCATGGTCCTTTAATGTATTATTGGAACAACCCAACTATTGCCACTCAGTTTTCTCAAGACCTAAATCAACAACTACTTTCTAAAAAAGGATATTCACTTGGAGGAAATACTATTTCTTTTTCCATTTTAAAAAACATCAAAGAATTTAGTACTACTTCAAACAATATTACTACCTACCCGGTAATCAATATGAAATTGGCAGAATACCCGGCCAGCTTATACCTCAAACAATTTTATCCTGATCAATTAAACGATTCTAGTCAACAAGGCATTCAATCTGTGATCTTAGTAGAATTGAGCATACAAAATATCGGTACTGCAGAAGTTTTCAATAGAAGTTTAGAGGTTTTTATCAAGAAAAGCAATACCATAGGCTTTGGCATTCCATTTAATAATTTGCATTTAAGCGCCAAAGGATTTAGTGAATTGATGAAAAAATCGGTGGAGATTATTTTAGACAGCAACAACGTTAATGAACAAATTGAGTTAAAAGCGTCTCCTCCTACGATGGGTGATAATTTTATTATTGGGGCTATTACCAACCTGCCTAAAATTGCCATCGAAAGTAAAGGGCTATTCAGCAAGTATGCATATAGGGGCAAAACTGAATTGATTAGGTGGGACGAACAACGTTACCAAGAAATTACTTTAAGGGGTAAAAATAAAACAATAATACAGCCAGCTTTGAATAGCATCATTGTAGAAATGGAAAAAGAAAAACCACAAGCAGTATTTGTTTTTCTATTACAAGAAGCGAGGAATATTGCTTTAAACCGCAATTATCAAATAGTGATCCCTGCAAGAGTTTCAGGAAATACTAATACAAAAATCAGCAATATACCCATTGTAGAACCTTTAGAAGGAGACAATAACTTTTTATTTCATGAAAAAGACACGATTGCCCAGTTTAGTATTGAAACAGATCAACTAGATAGCACTAAAAAAATATATCCCTATTTATCGAGCAATGGAATTGATAGTAATTCATTAAGCAGAATCAACGACTTTAATAATGCAATTAATTTTGCTTCGCTTTATTATTTAAAAGGGAAAATTCGTAACCAATCTTTTAGTATTGAAGTAGGAGAATTTTTTAGATCCATTTATTTAAACAATGAAAGAATTGTTCTACTAAGTGGAATACAACAACCCGAAAGGATGGTTATCTTTAACCCCGATATTTCTATTGAGCTAATCAACGAATTGATTTTACTCAGTTATAATCGGTTCTTTCAATAATTTTTATGCGCATCATTTCATACAACGTAAATGGCATCAGGGCTGCCATTAAAAAAGGCTTTGACGAATGGCTATTATCTAATCCTGCAGACATTATTTGCTTGCAAGAAAGCAAAGCCACCAAAGAAGATGTTGACCACAGTGTTTTTGAAAAAGCAGGCTATAGCAGTTATTGGTTTACTGCGCAAAAAAAGGGCTACAGTGGTGTAGTAATTCTAACAAAAATTAAACCAGATGCCGTGCATTATGGAAGCAATATGGAGCAAAGTGATTCGGAAGGTCGTGTTATCAGAGCAGATTTTGGAGACATCACGATTGTGAATGCCTATTTTCCTTCTGGCACCAGTGGCGATGAAAGACAAGCATATAAATATATATGGCTAAACCAATTCCAAGCTTTTTTAGATGAGTTAAAAAAAAGCAGGCCTAATTTAATTGTGGTGGGCGATTATAATATTGCGCATGAAGCCATTGATATTCATGACCCAAAGGGCAATAAAAAATCTTCGGGTTTTTTACCTGAAGAAAGAGCTTGGATGACCCAGTTCTTAAGCAATGGTTGGGTAGATAGTTTTAGGCAATTGCATCGGGAAACTACAGGGGCCTATAGTTGGTGGAGTCAACGCTTTCCTTCTGTTCGTTTACAGAATAAGGGTTGGCGGATTGATTATATCTGCTTAAGTAATTCACTCGCTCCTCAATTAAAAGCGGCTGCCATTTATCCGGATATTAAACACAGCGACCACTGTCCAATTTATGCTGAAATAAAATAATCATGTATATATATAATGTAACTACGAAACTAGCTCATGGCATTCATACCGATTGGTTTCATTGGATGAAAAACGAACATATTCCGGCTGTTATGGCTACTGGGTGCTTTACTCATTTTCAATTCGTTCGTTTATTAGAAACCGACGAAGAAGATGGTGTTACCTATGCAGTTCAGTACCATGCTGCCAGTAAAGGCGATTACGACAACTATGTAGAACAATTTGCCCCAGCGCTTAGAAATGAAACTTTATCTAAATGGGGCAATCAAATGATGGCTTTTAGGTCAATTATGCAGGTTGTGAATTGAGTGTGGATAGTTTTAGAAAACAAATTTGGTATTTAAAAATCTTCCTTATATTCCCTTGAAACCCTTTATGGCATTGAATTGCAGAATAAAACCCCTGAAACGCTTTGATACCAAGGCTTTCGGCAATTCATCATGTAAATTATACACTTTTTATTTTTGTTTAAATTCCTCTTCAACCCTTTATTAATAAGGCTTTTAAGCCAAACAAACTAATCAAAAAAAAGAATAAAAATTTTGTTGGTAGCTAAAAGCCAATAAATTTGTTCTGTTATCAAAAAACACTTTAAAAATACATCTATGAACAAAGCTGAATTGATCGCACACTTAGCTGATGATGCGGGTATCACCAAAACACAAGCAAACGCTACTTTGGATTCTTTTATTGATGCTGTAACTAAAACATTAAAGAAAGGCGATAAAGTAACTTTAGTTGGTTTCGGTACTTTCTCTGTATCTAAGCGTGCTGCTCGTACTGGTCGTAACCCTCAAACTGGTGAGACTATTAAGATTAAAGCAAAGAAAGTTGCTAAGTTTAAAGCTGGTAAAGAATTAAGCGGTAAGTTATAATTTTTGCCTTCCAAAAGAATTGAACCCCGCTTTCGCGGGGTTTTTCTATTTTTACACTTTATTAAACAACTTATTCAATTATTTATCATGGGTAGAGGTGACAAAAAAACAGCTAAAGGAAAACGTTTCCAAGGGTCTTTCGGTAAGTCTAGACCAGCTAATCCTGTTGCAGCAAAAAAAGCAGCAGCAAAAAAAGCAGCAACAAAAGCTTCTTAATTCAATAACAAGTGGATTAGTAACGCTATTCGGAGTTGCTGATCCACTTATTGTATTATCCTTTTACGCCCGATGCAATTTTCTCAATTGCAGCCACTAATACATCTAAGTCTGCAATTCGTGTGTATACATGCGGCGTGATCCTTACACAACTAATATTCTCCCACACAAT
>Ga0315909_10009567_pt1 | contig 10468 bp, 4 predicted proteins | sample LakEriMetagenome_11_FD_203527 | JGI IMG/M metagenome (GOLD analysis project Ga0315909, IMG submission 203527) | Freshwater fungal communities from buoy surface, Lake Erie, Ohio, United States - Buoy 2 MA125 | ecosystem: Environmental > Aquatic > Freshwater > Lake | place: USA: Lake Erie, Ohio...
ATGTGCTTTGAAAATCATACAAATCTTTGACTGCCTTTTTAATCATGTTCGGCATATTGGAATTATCAATCCCAAGTGCCTCTAATTGTTCTTGCCAAGCCATACTTTTCTTTTTTGGTTTAATTATGAGGGTTTAATTTTCTCTAGGGGATTTATAGTTGCGACTTCGCATGTTCGAGGGCTTCCTCAAATGTTTCTCCAACACCTTGAGAAAGTGTATATCCTTCCTCATTTGTAAGAGTAACAATGAATTGACCATCCTCGGTACGTGCGGGTTCTTGTACGATAAAATCTGCCATGGTTTTAAATTTAAGTTTAAGTTTATTTTTTACCTTTTTTCATTTCTTTGGCTCTCATGCTACCCGCTATTCGACGTGCAGCCTCTAAAGCCTCTTTCTTATTGTATTTCTTTCCGTAATCCTTGCGTAACCGCTTGGGTACTTCCTTACCCGTTAAGCTAGATGAGATAGCCTTAACCTTATCATCAAAGGTCGCACCACCTTTGGCGAAATCTTCTACATTCAACCAAAATCCTCGCTTTTTGTATGGTTTTCTTTTATCCTTGACCTCTTTGAATAATCCCATCTTTTCACCAAGATATAAGGCATTTATTATTGGAACATTTTTATGTTCTTTATATCCTTCACCATATTGGTTTTTTTCTTTAACATTTTTAATTAAAGAATTAATCTCCGCGTAATCAACATACCCTCTATCCTCTTTAATTTTCTTATTTATTTTTTCAATCACCTCACCACCATCGGCATATCCCGTAATTTTCCTTAATACTTGATTGAGTGCCATACCGCCTAATTCGACGTATCTACCCGCATCATTCACCCACTCGAACAAAAAGCCCTTACCTATGCTCGAACTAGCCTTTTTATCCTTGTTCTCATCGGCAAGACCGAGATACTTAACTTTAAGGGGTTCCGCACCTATTGTCCATTCGTAGGTTTCTCCAACCTTTAAATCTCTAGCGGAATATATGCTAGGGTCAAGTATTTCCTTCTTTAATTTATCAAAAGATGCTCCTAGATTAACTCCACCGCGATTGAATTTAACTACACTTTTATCTTTTTTAACCTTTGCTCCACTTACTACACCTTTTGTATCGGTGATATTTGCATAATCGTATCTACCTATCTTTTCCTTTACAACATCAATAACTTGTTGTAAATCACCTTTAATATTCTCATGGGTAGCAAGTCTAGTCATCATTTCGCCACCGCGAGTAGGTATAGTTTCAAAATAGGCCACCTTCCATGTGATTGGTGTTTCTCCACCATCGGCCATGTGATTAGGCACTAGCTTGTTGTAATCATCCATTTCTAGTGTTTCACCGCTTTGGCTTAGGTCGATAGCATTATCAGCGAACTCATGTAAATCTGCATCGCTCTTTGCATCCTCTCTCGCGTACTCTTGAGAACGAATGAAAAGGGGAACATCCATTTTAATTACATCCTCACCATCGCCATGATGCTCATGGTTTAACCCTTCTAGGTAATGAGTAATATCGCTTAGGTCGGTTGCAGCTCTCTCCGCCTTGGCTACCACCCACGCATCTACCCTAGGATTTTTTTTTAGTGCCTCTTGTAGTTCTTTTGCGTGATGTTCAAATTGCTCGGCTTGATTCTTTAGCATGTGTAGGTTGCTTTCGGCAACATCCCCACCATGCTCTAGGTGTGCGGAGTCGGGCATAATTGTGCCATCGGGCATCTGGTGATACCCTTCGGGAATTGCACCGCCATCGGCATAGTTGTTGAATATATGGTAATCGCCATCCTCACCTTCTATGAATATGTAATCGTAAGAAACATCCTCGGCTAGTTTCTCATAATCAATACTAAATAAACTATGATTAGCTAGGTCTTGTTGAGAGTATCCTAGATTTTCAAAATATCCTACCGCATCTTTTTCTAGTTCCTCCGTTATCTCATCATTGGCATTACTCAAAGCATCATCGCGAATATCATCGATAAAATCATCAATGCTTGACCATTCTATTTTATTATCTAACAACTCTTTTTGCTCCTTAGCATGTTCTAGTTCCTCCTCATCGGATTGTATATCATCATCGAAATCATCCCTTTCCTCCTCGGTAGCATTTTCATGGTCGAAAGCATCCTTTTTTTCTTTTATATCGCTTTCTAATACTTCAATCTCATCGTTTAACTCCTCAAGTCGTTCTAAATCCTCTTTCAATTCCTCGTACTCATCCTCTTTGCCAGCCAACTCGGCAATATCCTCATCATCCATACCATCCAAACGAGCATCGGCTTCCTCACCCGCCAATATTCTAATATCTAAATCGGTCATGTATAGATAGCTAGATAAGTCGGTAATCAAACCATTATCTACTAAATGCTCGGCAAAATCCTCTTGAGTACCAAATGCACCATTGTAGGGGATATCATTTGTTAAATCCATGTAGTCGGTACCAATCTCATCGGCATAGCTTCGTAGTACATCAACGGGGATTCCCGTATCATCGCTAATGCTTTGTAGATGCTCCTCGATTTCATTCTCCTCTTTGTCCTCCTCCTCGATATCCATTTCACCACCCTCCTCTAGCAAGGTAGTGCCATGGCCATAAGCTCCCGACGTTAGCCCACCATCGTTGTATTGGCTTTTAAAATCATCCTCATGGATAACCTCATCATCCTCATTAATCAAACGCATATCTACCAAATACTTTCTCAATCCTTCGGTATCATCCGCGTGTTTCATAAATCCATCTTCAAAGATGGTTGAGGATTCTAATAGTTCCCCCGTTTCATCATCCTCATAGAACTCGGGATAGTGCATTTCAAAGATGACGTTACCCATCTCATCTTCTACATATCCATGAAATTCACCTCTTTCCTCTTGATAGGAGTATTTTAAAGCCGACATACGATTCTTAAGTTTAAGTTATTGAGTAACCACGAAACTTGAAAGTTCACCACCTAGAGCCATGAAGCCATTTCCTTCGAGGGATTTAGCCATCATGTTATCCATATCGTTACGAGATACCACTTGAGCATCATACGTTGGGCGAGATGCGGTGATATGACGTGCGGTAGTTTGAGAGAACTTGTCTTTGTTTTGGTACCACTTGTTCTCTTTCTTATTCCAATACCAAATTGGGTAGTAGCCATAAGAAAGGACAACGTAATCTCCGTTCTCTAACGTCTTAGCTTCTAAGTTGTTACCTCTAAATGGTTGGTGATTCTCGGCATAGCTACTTGCTTCGCTATTTGAGATACGTGTTCCACCACCTTTTGCCATTTCGCCACCATCCTCAAGTTTGTCCTTGCGGTTTTGGTCGCTCTTATCGGCACGATTCTCCCAATAAACTCCCTTATCAAGATACTTGTCGATGTGTGCTTTAGAAGGTTTAGATAGAGGACTTACCCCTAATCTCTTGGCTAGTGCATCGGTATAGCGATAGCCTACGGGTTTTGCTTCTTTTGTAATATCACGAAACTCGTTGTAGTTAGGGCTTTGAGCGTATGTTTGTGTAGTACCACCCTTGGCTAGTTTATCCTTTGGACTAACGTCGCTTTTATCCTTGCGGTTTTCAAAGTAGATACCATTCCCGAGATATTTTTCAATATGAGCATCGGTTGGTTTGGCATACTTATTTACACCTAAACGTTTTGCTAGTTTATCGGTATAGCGATATCCAACACGTTTTCCTTTTTCCTCTTTATCGGCTTTCTTTGTCCATTTGTTTCCGAAGTATGTTTCCTTATAAGAAGGTGCTTGACCCCCTTTGGCATACTCTCTTTCACTATCTTGATATGTTCTAGTTCCTTTTGTAATATCTACTAGATAATGTTTGCCATCATAAATATTTTTTACAACCAATAAGTTGTTCTTGGCTATAATTATTTCATCGCCCTCCGCTAAACCATGCTCGGCAATACCACCTTTTGCATATTCGGTATCTCCACCACCCTCTAACTTGTCCTTGCGGTTTTGGTCGCTCTTGTCGGCACGATTTTCCCAATAAACACCTTTATCAAGATACTTTTCAACGTGTGCATTACTAGGCTTAGAAAGAGGATTGACCCCTAATCTCTTGGCTAGTGCATCGGTATAACGATAGCCTACGGGTTTTGCTTCTTTTGTAATATCACGAAACTCGTTGTAGCTATCGGGATATTGAGCATAAGTTTGGGCTGTTCCACCTTTGGCAAATCTATTCTTTGGGTTGATATCGCTCTTATCCTTGCGATTTTCTTTATATACACCTTTACCCATATACTTTTCCGCTTCGGCTAAAGTCGGCTTTGTAGTAGCCTTTTTGCCTAAACGTTTTGCAAGTTTATCGGTGAAACGAACACCAACGGGTTTGGCGGTTTTCTTTTTATCCGCTCTTGCGGTATAGCTTCCACTTTGAGGACTAGCTTGGCCACCTTTGGCGAATTTATCTTTAGGTTTTATGTCGCTTTTATCGGCACGTTTTTCTTTATATACACCTTTGCCCAAGAATTTTTCAATCTCGGATGCACTAGGCTTTGAGGTACTTTTCTTGCCTAATTTATCGGCTTTCTTATCGGTGAAACGATATCCTACGGGTTTAGCGGTTTTCTTTTTATCCGCTTTTTTAGTGTAGGTCGTGCTTTGTGGAGCATCTTGTATTCTTGCCATGTCCTATTTTTTAATGGGTTTTTTATTTATTTCTTGTTTCAAAACGTGCATCATCTCTACGTGAGTGTTCTCTACGTTTGTGAGAACCTACGAAATCCTTAGAGGCAATCTTACCATGCCTCATGGCTAGACGTTCATCTTCTCTATCATCGTAACCTTGCTCATGGGTTTTACCACCCTTTGCCATAGTATCTTTATAAGATGATAGCCATTCTTTTATTTCGTTGTAAAATGGTCTTGCTCTAAATTGACCAATATGGTATGGGTTACCTTTGAAACTAGCATCATTACTAAGGAAGAAATGAGTTGGGTCAATATAAGTTAGATACCAATTAGTACCATCAAAATTTATTTCTTTTACCATACCACCCTTCGCCATTTCGCCACCATCCTCTAATCTCTTACGTGTGGTTTCATAAACATCAACTATGACTTTGTTTTTTTCATCGCCATGTTTTTCCTTATAAATACGTAGTGCATCTTCTTTACTTTTAGCACGAACGGAACTAGCAAATTCTCCACTTTTGCCTTTAGTTCTTGTTGCTACTTCATATATTTTTGTTTGACCACCTTTGCCATACTCATCTCCCTCGGGCACTTCCGCACCCTTCTCCGCGAACATGGTAGTGTTATAGATATCAAAGCGAGGGTCGGCATTAACACCACCTATCATTGGTTGAAGGATTCCACCATATTCAAGGATTGGTGTTTTTTTCATATCCTTAATCAAGAAAGGATATTCTACTATTGCTCTCGGATTTCTATTGTATTTAATTATATCTCTAACAATTTCCCTATCGAAACTATCTCCATTACCCCACGTAACATCTGTTGATTTTTTGGGGCTAGATAAGTAAGCAATATATTGACTCACCGCTTTTAACACTTCTCCCGTTGTAGCGGGTATTCCCTCCTCCATCACATCAACAAAAGTTCCATTCTTACCATAGTAGCTAAACACGTACTTTTGAAACTCACGCACTTCTTTGGGGTCAAATAATATTTGATTTCTAAAATCACCACTCTCTAGGTCAATAAACATTTCTCCACCCTTTGCATACGTTCCAATCCCCGTAGCTTGAGAAAGTTCCTTTACACTTGGCCTTCTATTTTTGACCGCTAAAGGGCGAATGTAATAGTGGGCGTTATATAGTTTCTCCTCTCCTTTTTTCCATCTTTCTAAAGTCGCTTTATCGTTCACATGGATTCCATCATCATCTTGTAGTTGGTCGGTATGGATATTCCCATCATCATCAATTGCATAATCATTGGGGTTTTCACTTAAGTATAACTCCTCGGATAAGTATTTAACTAAATCACTTGCTTTTACTTGAGGGTCTTTTAACCAATTAACTTCATAGGAGTTTACATTCTTTCCTTCTCCTTGCTCATAATCATCCTCATAAACATCCACGAAAATCTTAAGTTCAAGCATCTCATCGGGGTTGTAACCACCGAGTTCTAGCTTACGTGCTTTGTTGAGGTCGGACTTATCCGCTCTACTCTCAATGTATAAATAACGGAATGAACCATCGCCCACACCTTTGGGGCCTGATTTATTTACCTTACCCTTAACTTTAAATGTTTGATTGCGGTACTTATCAATCTCCTCCGCGGTAGGTCTATCGTTTGGTTGCTTACCTAATTTCTTAGCACCTTCTTTTGTGAATCTATAACCCGTTCTTTTTGCGGGAACTGTTTTATCATTCTCTATATCGTATGCTTTGCTTTGTGGTCTGTTTTGTCCTTCAGGCCAAGCACCTTTCTTAGTTTTCTTGTTACCTTTTTTAGATACTAATTTCTTAGCTTTTTCTAAGGTCTTATTTACTTTAGCACGTTTAGTTGCCATATTTCCAATTTTTTTAAGGGGCACTAAGCCCTAAACAAAAATAGATTAAATACTTAATTTTTCCCTTTTTTAAGAAAAAAATACTAAAAATCGAAAAAACCTCGATTTTTTTACTCGTATTTGAATCCGACGTTTGCTAAAATTGGAACCGCTAAATCAACTAACCGATACTAAAAATATCGCATTTTTCTCGATATTTCGTACGCAAATGCACTTTTAGGCGGTTTTTTCACCAACGACCCCACCATCGGCAAAAGCTACCCCACCACCGCTTTGGTTTATTTCACTTAATACCTCACGTTTGGTCATTTGTTTTCCTTCATAATTAACGGGTGTAGGGTCGGATACCGCATCGCGGGTAATAACCACTTCGCCACCTTCCATCTCTAGTGGTTGCCCCGTACTATTATTGATAGCTTTGATACCACCCTCGCTATGACGTTTACCTACTAGCAATCCACCCGCACTTCCGCTTTTATGCTCAAAGTAGTTTTTCACCGCTTTGTTGTCGGGGTTTAGTTCACCGCCCTTTTTGTAGCTACCCACAATGTTTTGTCCAAACGTAGTACCCATTTCCCGCCCCTTGTTGATGATGTTTCGGATAGGTCGGTTGATTACACTTCCCACTAATAAGGCGGGTGATGAGGATTGGATAACCTTTAAATTTAAGGTATCGGTTATACCCCCCTCGCCCATGCACTCAAGGATTAGGTATCTATCCCCGATGTGGCTCATAGTATCGCCTCCTTTGGCAAATACCGATTCCCTATATACGAACCGCTTACCATCGGCCATCTCACCCAAAGCGGGTAAATTTTGATATTGAGCATCATTCATGCTACAAACGTGGCATGGCTCATCTATATCTCCACCCCCCGCTTTCTTGTTGGGGTCATTTCCCCATATAAGTAAGGAAAGATACTTACGTGTTTTCTTACCATTCTCATCTACGAGTTTACCTTTATTCCCGCTCATCCGACTTACAAAGGATATTTGCTTTTTAGCCCACATCCACATGGTTGGTGTCCAATCGGCTACTTTGGTATCCTTCATTTTCATAATCCAACGGGCACTTTCGCGACCCGAGTCAATACCTGCTTCCTTGGCTTCCTCGGGGGTTAATCCCGCTTGTTTACCTTCCTCGCTATCATAAAACTTTTGTAGTTCGCTTTTGGACATATTTACCAACTTTCTCCACTTGGCATATATTTCTTTTTTTTCCTCTTGGCTAATTTCACCACCAACTTTTAAATTTTCCATGTTTTCATTTTTAAGGTTACCACCTTCATTTAGTTTTTTGTTACCTAGATAAGCACAATCATAGCAAAGTAGCTTACCATTATTATCAAAACCGACGTTAGCCGAATGATTATCGCCTAAGTTTATTCCATAGGCTTTTGCTTCCTTGTCCACATCCTTCGCTAGTGCAAATACTTGTCGAGCATAAATTGATTCTTGCTCGGATAAATTTTCATCCCTAATAATATTTTCGAGCATTTCCAACCTATCGTTATTGCTATACTTCGTTGCGGTTGCGGTTGCTTCGATATCATTATAAATATGGCTTATAGAACTAGCCTTGCTATCTTGGAATGGATTTAAGAATTGCTTTTCAATGAAATAGATACGTTGCACATCGACTTTAGAATAATCATTGATTATAAATATGTTAAATATCTCCGCTTGGCTTCTAAAGTTCTCTTGGTTTTTGAAAATGATATATGAGGAGTAGGCTTCGGCTCCGTTTTTCGTAAGTTTAAGCACTGTATCGTTTTCGGTCATCCACGCGGTTCCGTTAGCACCCTCGCCTAATTCAAACTTCACTTTTATAGGGATACCAATATTCTCAAGTAATTGGTTTATTAAATCTTTGCTATGTATCAACTTAAACCAATTAATATCATCCTCATCAAACGTCGGTATTAAGTGTTCTACACTTTCTTTATTTACTAGCTTGGATACACCATCCCTATATTGTGTTTTACCACCTTTATCATAAATACCTTGTCCATCGTTGGGAACATCGGCTAACTCATTTAGCGGTTCCGTTTCAAGGTTTGCTAGTGCATCGAATCCCGTATTAACCTCATCGTGAGTATCTCCCCCTCTAGCCATTCCCTTTTTAGTAAGGTCATACCCTTGATTGCGTAATATTTCTTTTAGCCTTTCGTATTGAGAGTAGGTATCGGGTAGTGCAATCATTTCTTTTGTTTTACCACCTTCGGCAAATTGTTTACTCACTTCATTTATGCTTTTAGCTTTTTTACTTTGAATATCAACTATTTTTTGGTCTAGCTTTTCTAAAGCGAAATCGGAAATAAGTATGTAAGCATCATCAATTTCTTTACCTATATGTATTACTTCATTTTCATTAGAACCAGTCATTACATTCAATACTTCGGGATTCATGAAAAACTCATCGTTTGTTTTTTTAACCATGATTATTCCTTCCTCGCCAAAATTAAGTGCAGACTTAAAATTTGTAGTCCAACTTTGAACGTTCCTTTTTTCGGTATAACTAATAGGTCTTTTAATGAAATAAAAATTCTCTTGATTATTGCCTTTAATTTTTACTACATCATCAAAACTAAAATCTCTTAAAAATAGTTCTAGGTATTTATCAATAGTTTGGCCTCTATAAAACTTTTCATCATCGCGATAAAATGCTATACCTCGATAAACAATTTTATTTTTTGGGGCTTGAAATATTTTTGGATATTGTTTAATTAATTTTTTTATTATTTGCTTCCTTCTATAAATTTGATTAGCATTTTTATCATTTGTATCCTCGACCCAATCCGCAATTAATCTTATTAGATTATTTTCTAGTATATTATTTTTCTCAAATGTTTTAGCCGATTGTATTTTTTTAAAATAGTTACCTAAAAGTCCTAACTTGGAATCGGCAAAAGCATAATTATCGAGTAGCTTACCGCGTTTAGCAAAATCCATATCATCATCATTTATATGGCTAACTATCTCACCACCATCCTCATAAGTACGTTTGATATTTGATAAATCCACAATCTTACCATGATTGATAAACTCACGTTCTAAGGATGGTAGTAAGTAGTGTTTCTTAAGGGTTGCCCTACCATGACCTACTTTTTCCGCTACATCTTTTACTATCTCGTTGAACTTGATTTTCCGCTTTTTAGCATCGCCTAGTATTTCCCTATCCTTTACGGACTTTAATTTAGTGATAATCCACTTGTTAGCACTATAACCACGTAAATCCTTTGCACTTACATCGAATCGGTTTAGGTATCGGTTTACCCTATCGTTCTTAATTCGGAATCCATCGCTAGTTTCAAAAACGTATTCGCTAGGTGAGTTATTAATCGCCTCACGCATCGCATTGGCAAGGGTCGAGTCGTTTATCTCCTTCTCATGCTCTACCCCGCTTTTACCCGTATATTTAAGTTTAAGGTTTGAGCCATTTACATTTATATGCTTCTTTTTAAGGCCTGTCACCCCGAAATGCCCATTATCGGCACTTACATCGTTACCGACCCTTTCCCCCGTTTCATCCATCACCTTAACCACAAGGGCGGTTAGCTTTTCTTTCTCATCACCTTCTTTTAAATCTTTGGATAGGTTAGTACGTAACCTTTGGATATTGTTGGCTAGATTCTCTAGTGCATCTTTTTTCTTTGCCCATCGCTCTCTCAATACCTTGGGGTCAATCTCTCCTCCTTTGGCAAATGATTCATTAATTGATACGAAATAATATTGGGGGCTGTTGTAACCATCGAATCCGTAATCCTCCCTTTCGAGTAAATATTGGCTACCATTTGTGTAAATCGCGTGAGGAGTTGTTCCGCGACCTTCACCCTCACTCCATCTTGCTATTTCTTGCCAATTACTATCAAAGAAATTTTCTACTTCCTCATCCTCGGCTTCTCTTAAATACTCAAATTTAATCTCGCCATCTTTATCCACTAATTCACCTCCATACTCACGTTTAAGCAAATCATCATC
>Ga0315909_10009568_pt1 | contig 10467 bp, 17 predicted proteins | sample LakEriMetagenome_11_FD_203527 | JGI IMG/M metagenome (GOLD analysis project Ga0315909, IMG submission 203527) | Freshwater fungal communities from buoy surface, Lake Erie, Ohio, United States - Buoy 2 MA125 | ecosystem: Environmental > Aquatic > Freshwater > Lake | place: USA: Lake Erie, Ohio...
TCTTCCTCTTCTTCACCTTCCCAGAAAGGCTTATATCCTGCAGGTCTTCTAGCTTTTTTATTTGCTTCGTTCATTACATACCTCCGTCAAGCTTACTTTTAAGTCTTTCAAAATAAGCTTTTTGCTTTTTTTGCTTTCTAACAGCTTGATATTTAGCTTCTGGATCTTCAGACTCAGCAATATCTTGCATATCTACTTCTTTATACGGATCTTCCATAAGCTCTTTTTCATAAAGCTCTTGAATAGTCTTATTACTTTTTCTTTGCATCTACTTTCTCCTTAAGTTTAGAGAATCTTTTTTTACCAACGTTACCTTTAGTAAACTCAGCTGCAACTTCTGGTTCAATACCAACTTTCTTGGCAAACTCAGGATTATTTTCAGCTGCTTTCATGAACTTAAATTGTTTCTTACTGGATGCGGGCATTATTGATTCCTTGCCATCATTTGAGCTGGATTTGTTGGCTGTTCTGGAAGAATTGTTCCTTGACCCGCTGGTTGAGCTGGGCTAGGTAATGGTCCAAGATTTTCTTGCACAGCAACGGACTGTGCTTGAGGATTTTCAATCAATGGTGGAATTTGTTCTTGACCTTGTTGCATTGGCTGTTCTGGAGCAACAGTTCCCGGAGCTGGAGGAGTTCCCATAGGAGGTCCAAGAGGTTGCTCTCCTAGCAAAGTAAGAATATTAGCAACATCAGGATTAGAGAGGATATCAATGTGTTCTTGAATATGGGCAAGTGTTCGTTGAACAAGCTCCGCATCCATACGTAAGTCAGGATCAGCGAGAACAGCCTTATGCTCTCTAATATGCAATGAATGAGCATCAGTGAGTACAGCCACCACGGGAGTTGTACCGTCCACAAGCCGCTCTCTTTCAGCTCTAACAAGCAATAACTCCTTGTTTTGACCTTCAGTCATGGTTTCAAGTTTACCGCTGTTAATAACAGAGATATACTGTTCTGGCGTTGTAATAATACCCATTTGCATCATTTGAGATGCCATTTCAACACGACCAGCTGTAGTTTGAGCAAGAGCGTTACCAGCATCAACAATAACTCTGGTTATGGAAGATAAGTCATCTGATGTAAACTCTTTCATATAAGTTACATTAGACTTACCAGCAATAGCCGCAACACGAGGTGTCTTGGCGAAAGTTTTAAGAAGCTCTACAACGTTAGTTCCAACATCTTCAATCAACTGGATGTAGGATTGTTGTAGTCCGGAAATGAATTGCAGAGCCTGAGATTGAATTAATGCTAGAGCGTTACCCGATTTAAGCTGAGACTCTGGATTACCTCGTGCGACAGAATTTACGCCTGATATAGTCTCCATCGATGACTCTAACATTTTCAAAAAATTAAATATTTCAGCTGGTGTGGAAGTTAAGTTTAAAGGTCTAGGAGGTTGAAATCCCTGATTACCTTGGATAAAATTAAGGCCGTCTGATACTTGTTCCATTTGAACATCAGAGCCACGCTCTACATAAACATTCTGAACACCAAAAGCATTCTGATTGGTCATAATAGTTGAATATAAAGAATTCACGGCATCTTGAATTGGTAGTAAATCAAACATCGCTGTGTAACTAAAAGGAGTGCCAAGAATATCTCTACTGGCAATACGGAATATTGGAAGATTTTTATAAACAAGAACAGTATCTTCTAACACAACCTCAGAGTCTAAATAAAGAACATAACGACCCTTTGGAAGAGATTCCGTAGGTCTGTGAAAAAATTCATAAACTGGAACGTCTGTAGTTTCATCATAAGCTGTCATACTTACACGAGTAGTGTTTAAGTCTGATTTTGTTTTTAAAGCTTTGATTTTATCTGAAAATTCTGGATATTTAGCTATTAAGTCATACTTGTTTTTAAAGCTACGACAAAGTTGCCAGTCGTGATTACTGTCTGATTTTGTTGGATCAAAAACTACATCAAAAGGCGACATAACAGTGAAAACAATGTCACCGCTGTATAATGGAACTCCGGCTCTAAGTTCAACCTTCTCGCCATCTTCGTCAGTCTCAAATACAGGTTCTCCGTTTGCGTCATATAGTTCAGTTCCATCATCGTCAACAAGCGGCTTATATTCTGGCTCAATATAGTCATATATCTCACCAGTGGTAGCATTCCACTCCATTTTAATATAACCAGAACCCATGACAATAGCATACTCTACGGCCCTCTTAAGGTCTTGTTCTAGCCTCTTGTCTCTCATATAGTATTCTAAAAGACCATTAGCTAAGTTAGTTTGAATTTGTGACTTAACATCTGTATTAACGGAACGAGCTTGGAAAGACGGACGAGTAGCTGTAACCATCGTCAAAATATGACTGGCAATGTTACCGTAGTGGTTCATTGGCAAGTTTACAAGCTCTCCAGTTTCCCCACCAAATGTAATGGCGTGTCCACCTTCGTAATAAAATCCATAATAAGCTTGCCAACTACGTTTAATTTTATCCAAATAGTCCGTAGAAATTAAGCTGTTAAACCAAGCATCAGACTTTTTTTGCAAGTACAATACCAAAGTTTCTTCGTCACTTGCTGCAAAATACTCGTCTTTATCAAAATAAGCCATGTTTTTTCCTTTACATGTACATAATCTAAGGGTGTTTTACAAGATTTAAGCTATTTATCCTTCTTTCTTGCCCAACTCATACTTTTTAGCCATGATTTCGCTGAGTTATCTACTTCTTCTTGTTTTAATTGAGACTTAAATACTTGAGATCCTGTAATCTGCCCGTATCCAAGTGGGTAAGGATTTTTACTCTTAATAATGTTTCTGTGTAGATATATTAACGCAGCAAGGGCATCGGCGTGACCACCTTTAATTTGACCCGACGGAGAATCTTTTAATTTTAAGAAATTCCTGCGATTTTTATCCCATCTGGCAAATTTCATGTGGTATAAGGTGTGTGAGCAGCGTGGGTGAATGACTACCTTATGCTGGGACAATCCGACATCAAGTGCGTTAATTGCCGCCTCTCTATTATCTTTTCTTGTTGGAATAAATGTTATTCCGTGATCTCTTTGTAAATCTGTAAGCATGATGAGGTTGTTGTTATCTGCAATTCTGAGATAAGGTGGCATTATGCTGTCGTCTATGGAATTTCTCCAAAGTTCTTCTTCTTTTTTTCTAATGGCCTCCGCAACAGCTTTTGTGTTAACTTCTTTACCAAATATAAGTTCATCCTCAATAACTGTAGTTGCGTTAAGATAATCGTAATATCCAAACAACACAGCTGTTAAATCGGAACCTCCAATATCCATAGAAACGTATGCGTCATAAAAAACAGGTCTAACATACTTATCACTCACCACAATCTTTTCCACTTCAGAACTAAACGAGGGAAGAATAGAAGTGTCAGCACTTCTGACAATTTCACACATGTACTCACGACGAAAACCCGGATCTTTTTCACCGTCTGGGTAATCGTCAAGAGCGTCTTTAATAATAGCTTCTGTAAACTGTGGGTTATCAAAAATAGAAAAAACTCTAATCCTATTTTCAGCTTGGTATTTTAAAACAAACTCTTGGATAAACTCGTGATCTTCAAATCGAGACGGAGTTGACACAAGAATAGTCCTACCTTGTGTTAATTTTGTTGTTGGACCAAGGACGGATCTTACAGCATAAGCCAAGTCATCACAGAAACCAGCCTCATCCACAATGTTTAAACTGGAGTTACCGCCTCGAATATTTTCAATATTCCCATTATCCGACCCCGCCATCTGAAGTTCACTACCGTTTGGAAATTTGTACAACAAGTCTGCTGTCATAAAGATAGGCCTGAGATGCTTAGGACAATCCTCTAGAATAGTCTTCATTAAAGGGAGGATATTTTTTTTTGCAGCTTTTTGTTTTGGAAAAACATACTTAACTATAGTGTCTGGTTTTTGTAAACATTTTTCAATGCACATTGTCAAAGCTAAATAAGATTTACCTAAACGTCTAGCGCACATCACAACACTGATCTTGCTTCTATCATCAAGAATACTATTTTTAATAATTTTCTGTGGTTCTGAAAGCTTATAATCAAGAACTCCATGTTCCCAAAGTTGAGCAATTGCATCTTCTCTAGTAAACTCTTTCTTTTTTTTAGTCACAGATTTTCTCTCCAAGATTCATTTTCGTAAGTACCATCAAACTTACTACTCTTAGAGGCATTTTCTTCAAATTTTAAAAACTGAACATTCCAAGGTACGTGTAATCCACACACATGTTTATTCTTTAGTGGGATTATATGATCTAATGTTAAGCCCTGATTTTTAGCTTCTTTATACAAATTTCTCATTTCTTTTAAAAAAATTTTAGTTAATGCTCTTTGTCTCTTATCCCTATCTCTAGCATAAAAATAAAAATTTAACTTACTTCTATTTTGTTTATTATATAGCTTAGTTTTTAATTTTATCTTTTCCTTATTATTTAAGTAATAATGTCTTTGTTTTTTTGAATAAATATCTTTATTGACACTATATCTTTGTTTGCTTTGAGTAGAGCAGCATTCTTTGCAAGTTGGATACACTCCAGCTATTCTTTTTTTATTTTTAAAAAAATTATCAAGAGATTTAAAAACATAACACGATGTGCATATTCTTTCTATAGGAACACCATTTGCTTCTTTTATAGGATTTTCTATAAATACTCTTTTCTTTTTATGTATTCCTTTACTCTTGCTCATTTTTTATCCACAATACTTAATAACTCTGCCACAGACTTCGTACCACGTTTTTTGTCCTTCTTCTCTTCAATTGGTTTACCACGAGCAAGAAGTAAGTTTTTATGCAATAAGTCTAGGGCTTTAATGTCTTCAAGCGTTAGAATACCATTATCGCTGGCAACTTTAAGTTTGTGTATTTCATTGGCACAAATAGCTTCTGCATCAGAAACATTAGAAGCTTCTTCTTCTAAATCGTTATCTCTAAGTACGGAACGAGCCTTAGCAAGTTCCATCTCAAGTTCAGCAACTTTCTTTTTTAATCGCTCAATTTCTAAGCTATCAAGTTCTGGATAGGTGCTCATGCTTCGCACTCCTTAAAATTGAATCTTAGGTTTATCTTTGGGACGTTCCATAGCACCGGGAACTCTTGCCATATTTAAACTAAACTTAGCAACGTCATCACGAAGCTGGGTAAGTTCTGTTTCTGCTTTTAATTGAATGTGTAAAACTCTAGCATCGGTTTCTTGGCGAAGCTTTTGAAGCTCAGCAAGAATGTCTGGTTGCTCTGTGCGAAATAAGTATTGTTGATAGGCGAAAAGTATAGCAGAAGCTACAAAGCCAATGATCGGCCCAAGACTTACTGGATTAATTGTAACGTAGATAAAGAATAATAGGAGTAGAACGGCAGGAAATGCGTCAAGTGCTTTTTTCATAAATGTCCTTATAAGTTAAGTATTTAGAGCCTATTGGTGTCTAAATAGTTACTGTCACAATATAAGGGTGTTATTTTTTAGAAACTAACCTTTACTACTTAACTCTTGTAAAGCTTTGATTCTATTTAAAAAATCACTTTCTTCTGTTTTTGAAGTGTCAACTTCTTTTCCAGAGAAACTCTTTATTACTGGAGATCCTCCTCGCTCTACTCTTTTCTGTCCGATTCTCATTAGTAATTTTCTATACTCAGGATCTAGGAGTTCTGGAGCCGTGTCTTTCAACTCAGCAGTTTCCATAAGTTGATCTGTAAGTTGCTCTGCTCCAAGAGGTGCAGCGTATGAAACCGCTCTAGCTAATGCTGTATTTGGTTTTCCTTCTTTTATATCTGCTGCTAGTGGAACTACGCCAGAAGCAACGGCCATCGGTCCAAGAGCACGAGCTGCTAGAGTAGCAACGCCGTGTAATTTAGATAATTTTGGACTCTCTACTTTGTTTAAATCTTCTGTAGCCCATTCAGGTAAAAGCCCTGTCTTTTGCTCAGCATACTTAGTATTCGCTGGATTAGCTCTATTCTCTTCACCAAAAGGCCCATAGTTTACCCAAGAATTTTGACCTCTTGTTTCAGTAGCTAGTGCTTTTTTAGCTTCTGGACTAAACATTTTACTATGCTGTTGGTATGCTCTTTCTTCTCCGGTTGGTCCAAACTTATTCTCGCCTTCAACATGACCATAATAATCATGCACAACTCTGAACAAATCATTAGCAAGCATTGGCTTGCCGTCAGGGCCTACAAATCTTGTTTGTTTTAGAAGAGGGTTATTTTGAACTGCATCAGAAGCACCAGATGCGCCAAATCCTGTTTCCGTAGGAAAGTATGCCATGTGTTTATTTTGTTTTACATCTTTAATTAGATCTGCACTTGACTTATATGGATTTGGAGTATCTTCTCCAATTCTAGATATTTTAAGTCCTTTATTTTTTTGCAAATCATCGAACTGTTGCTCCGTTTCATTTATAAGAGCATCGTAAGCTTTTACAACATCCGGATTTGTTGGATCGTGTTTCATTGCCTCATAAGCGGCGGCAATTTTAGCTTGAGCTGCTGGATTAGCTTTAACAGGAGCATCTTTGTATAAATCTTTGAAGGATTGTAACATTGCACCTAGCGGGCTAGTTACTCCCAACAAACCTCCGCCTTTAGATAGTCTATTAATATTTCTAGCTTCATAGTGACCTATATCACCCGCAATATCAGGCCTAGTAGCATGATGACCTTGAGATCTAATTGATTCTGCCATCATAGGATCATACTCAGATTCTAACACTTTAGTAATATATTCCCTATTTGGAGTATATTTTAAAGCTTCTGCTGGCATATCAGGTATTTTTTTGCGATCCACACCTATATATTTTTCCATCATTTGCTTATCTATAGAGTCAGGCATTTCTTGTAATAATGCTTGTTTATATCTATTAATTTGACCAAGATGTTTTTCTCTATCTACAGAAGGTTCTTGTTCTCTGAGTATTCTTTCTAAAATATCTACTTTTTCAGGAGTTAACATGTCAGCAGCTTCTGTAGGATATATATTAGCTATATTCTTAGAATGTTGTAAAAGCTGCTCTCCACCTTTTTTTAAATTTCCTATCTGTTCAACTATTTGTTTATATTTTACAGGATCAGCTTTTTCCAATCTTTTTAAATGGATAGCAACCATATCATTTGCATGTGATAGTTCATGTCCAAGAACTCTTTTTGCTCTGGCATTTGTGTAATCATCATTTGTTATAGGCATACTTCCTAATCTAATAGGAACGTCTATAGCGGGGCTGCTATAAAATTTCGCATTACCAAATATTCCATCGCCGTATGTAGCTGAAACATCTTTTGCATTTGGATAGACTATTCTACGAGCTTCATCTAATGCAGGATAATCTGATTGCTTTATTTTATTTAGATAATCATTAAGTGCTGCAGAAGATGTTACGTCTTCTGACCCAAATCTTTTTTCTATTAAAGAACCAAGAATATCCGAGTTTACAGCTTGAGCGTCAGATAGATTTCTTCCAGAATTTAATAGTATTTTTTGAATATCGTCGTCCGACTTTGCCTTAGATATTAAATCTAAAAGCTCATCATCGCTCATTCCTATTACTGGTTTAGCCATTTACATTACCATTTCTTACAAGACCAGTAGCCAGCCTTGAGTTTTGATTTTTTCTCGTCACATGAGTGGCGAGCACGAAAATTTTTTCTACGTTCTGGGTTATATGACTTGTCTGGCATGTCAGGATCACCAAACCTTACGATCTTTTCTTCTCCGCCTTCACATCCCTTAACAACCCATGACTTATTCTCTCCAGAGGTTCTCTTTGGAGAGTTGCAGGAGAGCTTATCTTTCAGGCTTGACCAACGTTTCTTAGCCATTACATTCCTAAGATTTTTCTGAGAGCTTGAAATTTTGCATTTTTTCTTTCTTCATCAGCAGCTTCTTGCATCATTAAATCAGCTTCCATTTCTGGATGTCTAAGACGCTCCCTATCTTGTTTAAATAGTCTAGAAGCATCACCAAAAGCCTCAGAATAGTTTGGACTTATAGTTTTTCCGTATTCAGCAATCGGAGTAGCTATCGGATCACCACTTTCTGAATAATAAAGATCATCAGCAGACTTTTTATTACTATCGTATTCTTTTTTATAAAGTTTTTTGTTTGTTTTAGTGGTGCTACTCATTTTTTGGCCCTTTTATAAATTATAGAATAAAGCAAGTCTTTCAGCAAGTTACCTTAATCTTCTTCATATACTATAAGGGTGCTTTTTGCTGCTTCCTGCATCAAAAATGCACCTGAAGTTATTTGCTGTACAAACATCCTGTCTTATGCTAAGCTACCTACTAAAGCGGCGGTATAACCCCCTTAATAGGTAGAATGAAAAAACAACAACTTAGACGCAATGCACAAAAGAAGCTAATACTACCAGAGGGAGTTGTTGTGACTGAGCTGGTTCTGTGGGTTTTTACCGATGATGTGGACGTTATTCGTCACAACGCCAATGAACTAGCAAAGGCTATCCAGATAAGTTATCAATTAAGTAACTTCGGACCCTCAGCATTTGGCATAGATGACGAAGAAATGTAATGACAGATGAGTTTTAACGCCCGTAGCAATTCCTGTGCAAGAGTGACAGATGAACTATAGGCACAAACTATAAAAAGTGACACTTATGAAACTGGCAACCAAAAAAGTATTTCTAGAAATGTTTTATTCCAACCATGAATTAATAGTAAGCACTCATGTCAACGAAGAACACATTTACACATGGATAGACTGGCATGACAACTGCCCATATTACATACTGTCCCCAAAAACCTACCATGATTTTATTAAGTTTACAGAGAATCTGGAGCCTTTACTAAAGGAACTTGTTTAAAATGAAAGAGGCCCTTAAGGAACTACGCAAAATCATACAAATCCCTGACCAGAAGTATTGGAACTGTATGGAAATGCGTGAAAGAGCACTGGAAGAGTGGATTGAAAGGTGGATTGTTGCCATAAAAAGAGAGCAGTCTGCTTTAAATTACAATAAGATGCCACTGGACGTGCAGGACTTGCTGAAAGAACAGCTAATTTCCAACATTTTAGACGAATTAATGACTGATGTAGCCACAATCACTACAAATCCCACAAAAATAACAGGAGAACTTGTGTGTCTGAGACGCAAAGCAAAAGAGTAGAACTAAAAGATCTCAAAGAAGGAGATGTAATTTGGTGTCCTCACTTTGGGAGATACTTAACTTTCCAAGAATATGTAGAAGACGACGGTTTTTTCTTCAAAAACACATTTATCTTAGGATTTACCGTACTCAACAAAGGGCCTATATATGAGCCAAGTTCTTTAATTAAGGAGCTTTTATGACAGATAAACGTAAACCACGCAAGAAAAAAAATGAGCTTCACGGAAATATCCACAGCGGAGTGTTGTTTATTGGAGATTGCCAGTTCTTTGCAGGAAGCCCTCAATTAGAGCTTGATCCAGCAACGGGACAAACTATGGATGTAACCCCAAAAGACCCGCTAAACCCGTTTAACACGCTAGACAGAGCTTTTGAACTGGCAGGTGATAACGAATCCAATCTTGAGCTTGGCCCACATCTACCCGGAAGAGGAGTGCTTTTAAACACCCATCTCCAGCAAGGAAAATTTGTGGTGAAAAAGAAGATTAAAAATGGTAAACTGGTAGGGTATTCTATAACTATTAAGGAATAACTTATGGATAAAACAAAACAAGAGTGGCTTACAAAGTATCTACTCAACTGCGGATTCACTGTTCCAGCTGATGTAGACCTACAATCCCAAATATCTGGAATGACTGCCCAGCAAATCATTGTTGCAATGGAAACGGCTAAGAAACTTATGGATAATTTAAACGCCACAAGCTTAGGAAGAGAGTTGAATTGAGTGATGATTGGTTTGCCCTTTCTCCAGAAGAAGCCAGCCTTATCCTTTTTAAAAGGTGTGTGGGTCTTCTTTTGGACAAACAAAGCCAGCACCAGATGATGTCAGATCTAACCATTAGAATACTAACCCAACGATTATACGGGGATTATAGACAGTTTCATAACACCAGAGAATTTAAAAGAGCGGAGAAGCATGTTCACTATTTCAAAAACACAGGACTGGGAAAAGAGCTGTTCTAAATTTAGAAAGGCTATAATAGACATAGAAACGGCTGAATTAGAGTTTTTGCTGGATGTCTATACCATGATGAACCCTCTCATCTATAAAACAGAAATAAAGGCAATTTCAGACGAACTAGAGTTTAGGAATAGCAGCTTAGGCAAGGAACTATGTTAGCTATAAAAGTTAATGAGGTTTATAAAGTTAGATATAACATATACGACATTACCGATAGCAACACTTACATTATTAAGATACTTTCTGATAAGAAAATAGATTATCCAATGATTAACATCTACCACGAAGCTGTAGTCTTAGGCGTTAACCACGCCATACATTTTTACCCCAGCGATTGGTCAGATATTCAGGAACTTAGCAGCTTGGAAAGAGAATTGCTGTGACAGACTAAGTGTAAACTG
>Ga0315909_10009569_pt1 | contig 10467 bp, 11 predicted proteins | sample LakEriMetagenome_11_FD_203527 | JGI IMG/M metagenome (GOLD analysis project Ga0315909, IMG submission 203527) | Freshwater fungal communities from buoy surface, Lake Erie, Ohio, United States - Buoy 2 MA125 | ecosystem: Environmental > Aquatic > Freshwater > Lake | place: USA: Lake Erie, Ohio...
CATTTGGTGAAAAGACACCAAACAAATTCATAATTCAAGATGTTGATGACGGAAAGATACTTGTTACATATAGTAATCATAGTAAAAATGAATTTAACCAAACCGTTAAAATTGATTATGATACTTTCTTAAATTTTTTATATCATCCTGAATTGTTTTAATTAAAAAATAGCTTATCTTTATGAGCTATGATAGAAAATGTTGATTTCTTAAAAAAGGTATTGTCAATACCTACAAAATCATTTAAAGAAGATTTAATGATTGAATTTTTGGTTGAATACTTAACCGAGAAAAAACACAATTTTAAAGTTGATGACTTTGGAAATGTTTATGTCACAAAGGGTGAAATAAACGAGGGTGAATTTTATCCTTGTATTGTTGCACATACCGACACAGTACATAAAATTGACACAATCAATATCCATGAAGAACAACTTAAAGATTCAAAAGGGAATTTAAGTTTATCACTTAAGGCGTATAACGACTTTGGTGACCCAACAGGTATTGGTGGTGATGATAAGTGTGGGGTATTTGCTTGTCTTCAGTTGTTGGAAGTCTTTGATGTAATTAAAGTTGCTCTGTTTGTGTCTGAAGAAGTTGGTTGTTTGGGTTCAAAAGAGGCTGACAGGGATTTCTTTAGTAATGTGGGTTATGCAATTCAATTTGACGCTCCTGACGACTACATGGTAACAGAATATTGTTATGGTGTTAAAGTATTTGAAACGGATTCTGAATTTGAAACAAAGGCTAAAAAAGTTCTTTCTGAAGGTATGTTGTCTGAACCAAAATATATGCAACACCCTTACACGGATGTTTGGCAACTTCGTAAGAAGTTTGACTTCTCTTGTATCAACTTCTCAATCGGATATCACAACTACCACACACCAAATGAATATGTTGTTGTTCATGAAGTTTTTGCCGGTATGAATACAGGTAAAAAACTAATCGAAGAACTTGGTAAACAGAAATACCAATTCATACACAATTCACAAATGTTTAATTTTTAAACATAAAAAAAAGGGGGTTTATTCCCCCTTTTTCTTTCTTGGTCTTTTCACTTTTGGTGTTTCATCAGGTTGTACTTCAATTTCAGATATTGACACTTCCTCCTCATTAATTTCAATATTGTAGGACTTATCCATTACAATTTTTTCACGTAATACTTCATCTGAAATGTAGTCTTCAATCTTTTCTTGGATTGCTCTCTTCAAAGGACGTGCTCCGTAAACATCATCAAATCCAACTTTTGAAACAAAGTCAATTACTGATTGACCGAAGTTAATGTTGTATCCCAATTTTGACAAACGAGATTTCAATTTGTTAATTTCAACCAAAACAATCTTTTGGATATCGTCATTTTGAAGTGTGTTGAATACAATTACCTCATCCAAACGATTGATAAACTCAGGTGCAAAGTGGTTCTTCAATTCTTTGTTTAACATTGTTTTCTTAAGTTCTTCATTAGCGTAAACATTACCATTCTTACTAAATCCAACACCTGCTCCAAACTCTTGCATCTTTTTCACCCCAAGATTTGAAGTCATAATGATTAAACAGTTCTTGAAATTAATTTTTCTTCCAAAACTATCCGTCATATAACCTTCATCTAAAAGTTGAAGTAATGCTGAGAAGATATCTTTGTGGGCCTTCTCAACCTCGTCAAATAATACTACAGAATATGGTTTGGTTTTTACTTGTTCTGTAAGTTGTCCACCTTCATCATATCCAACATAACCAGGAGGTGAACCAATCAAACGAGATACCGTGTGTTTCTCTTGGAATTCAGACATATCAACTCGGATAAGATTTTCATCACTTCCAAAGATTTGTTTAGCTAATTCTTTTGCTAATAATGTCTTACCAACACCTGTTGAACCTAAGAATATGAATGAACCAATTGGTTTATTTGGGTCTTTGATACCTAATCTATTTCTACGAATAGATTTTGCAATTTTTGTAACTGCTTCTTTTTGTCCAACAACTGATTTGTTCAACTCTTCCTCTAAATTGATAAGAGCAACTTTATCATCTAAATTAAGTTTTGTTAAAGGTATTTTTGTCATTGTTGACACTACCTCATAAACCAATTCTTCAGAAATTGTCTTTCTATTATCCAAAAGAGTTTGTTCAAACTTCTTCTTTTCAATATCAAGTTGTGATAAAACTTTCTTTTCTTTATCTCTTAAGTTTGCCGCTTCTTCGTAATTCTGTTTTTTAACAACAAGTAATTTTTGTTGTTTAATTTCTAATGCCTGACGTTTTAATTCATCAATTATTTCAGGATTTTTCACATCTACCTGAGCTCTTGCTCCGACTTCATCCAAGATGTCAAATGCTTTATCAGGGAACTCTCTGTCTGTAATATATCGTTCAGCTAAATCCACACAGATTTGTAAAATTTCATCGGTATAATTTACCTTGTGATAATTTTCGTATCTGTCTTTAACATTTTTAAGGATTTGTAGTGTTTCTTCTTTAGTTGATGAACTAACAATTACTTTTTGGAAACGTCTATCTAACGCTCCATCTTTCTCAATTTGTTTTTTATATTCATCTAATGTAGTTGCTCCAATACATTGGATTTCACCTCTCGACAACGCAGGTTTCAAAATATTAGAAGCATCCATTGAGCCTGATGCGTTACCCGCACCTACAATAGTATGGATTTCATCAATGAATAGAATGACATTTGGGTTTGCTTGAATTTCTTCTAAGATAACCTTTAATCGTTCTTCAAATTGACCACGATACTTTGTTCCCGCAACAACTGAATTCATCTCTAACGATAGAATACGTTTGTCAACTAAGTTTCTTGGACAATCACCTTCAAAAATCTTCATCGCCAAACCCTCAACAATTGCAGTTTTACCACAACCAGGTTCACCGATAATAATTGGATTGTTTTTCTTTCTCCTTGATAGGATTTGTGCAATACGTAATATTTCGTTCTCTCTACCCACAACAGGGTCCAACTTACCTTCTTCAGCAAGTTTAATAAGGTCACGACTAAAATTGTCTAAAACAGGTGTGCTTGAATTTACCTCTGTCTTTTTTGGGAGTTTCCCACTTTCATCAACTGAATCTGTCATAAAATAGTTTTTATTAAAATTAAATGAATTTGAACTTAAATTCAACTACAAATGTAAATCAAAATTATTTATCATTAAAAAAAAAGTTATGGCAATTACAAAAGAAATAATCAAAGGGACGAACATTATCTGTGAAATTGAATCGTCTAACATCAGTAAAACTGATTTTAATACCGAAAGTAAAAAACTAATTGTTGATTTTAAAACAGGTGCTCAGTATGAGTATGAAGATGTTCCACATGAGGTCTATACAAGATTTAGAATGGCGGAATCACAAGGAAGTTTTTTTAATAAAAACATTGCAAAAGTCTACAAATACAAAAGATTGTAATTAGTTGATATTTATTATTTGTGAAAGATAATAATATAATCCAAAGTTTTTTCTCTAAAGATAAACTCAACCCAAAAATTTGGGATGAAGATATGAAATTGAGAGAAGAAGTAAGAGAAAAATTACTTCAAACTGCCAATGAATTTATTGATTTTATTGGTGTTCCTTTATTGATTGAAGATGTTATTTTTACAGGTTCTTTAGCTAATTATAATTGGTCTGAGTATTCCGATATTGATTTACATGTTGTTTGTGATTTCATCCAATTTTCAGAAACTGAATTATCACTTTACGAAGAATTATTTAAAGTTAAGAAAACTATTTTTAATACCAATCACGATATTAAAATATTTGGTTATGAAGTTGAACTTTACGTTCAAAATGCGACGGAGGCTCACTTTAGTTCAGGAGTTTATTCAGTTCTATACAATGATTGGGATGTAAAACCTGAAAAAGAAGATTCAAACATTGATACTAAAATTCTTAAATCAAAAATTAATCATTGGAAAAGTCAAATTGATACTGTTGTTGATAATGCGACTGAAAAAGATATTGATGAAGCAAGAGAATATATTAAAAAGTTTAAAGAAAAACTTAAAAAATATCGTAGTTCAGGTCTTAAAAAGGAAGGTGAATATTCCTATGAGAATTTGGTTTTTAAATACTTAAGAAGAAGTGATTATTTAGAAAAATTATTCAATTTAGAAAACAAATTATTAGACAAAGAACTTTCTCTAATGGAACAAAAGATAGATTTTTTACTTAATCTAAAAAAATCTTAATTTTCTGTATATTTATAAAGAAAAAATAACATGGCAGTATTTTCGTCGGGAACTTATACTTATAAGTTAATTAATTACACAGGTGTAACTAATTGTGAAGCGTGTACTTCATCAATACAACCACACCCAATATATAGTAGTATGTCAAATTCTGCTGATACTATTGTTCAATTAACTGCAATAACCCTTGGTGGATTTAACGGATTAAATAATTAAAAAAAATGAGTAAGATAAAACCAATCGGTAGTGAAAAACTACAAGGAATTGAAAAATTACAAAGAATTATGGAGATTGCAAGATATAAAGAGACAATCCCAAATTCTATAAATGAAACATCGTCAATCGATTATAGAATCACATTGGCCGATGGTAACACCTATGAGATTGTTAAAGAAAGATTAGGATACATTATTAAAAAACAAATTAACGAATCTACTTCAGAATATATTGACCCTATGAAGAATAGAAAACACTTTTCTTCATATTCTGCAGCGATGAGAAAATTAAACTTAATGGCTGGTGAAATTAACAGAGTTAATGGTATTAGTGAAGGTATATCTTTATTTACTGAAGATAAAAAATATATGTTGAAGACTCCACAACCAAAAATGGAAGCTCCAACTGAAGAACCTTCAGATTTACCACCACCATCTCCTGAGCCAGCTCCGGCACCGGCTCCTGAAGATGCTATGCCAACACCTCCATCAGATGAGGAATTACCAATGTCTCCTGAAGGTGAAGAACCAGAAATGGATTTACCTGATATGGAAGATATGGGTGAAGAACCGTCAGAAGGTGGAGAAGGTGGACCTGTAACATTTAAGTCAATTCAAAAGTTAACAGGAAAGTTAGCACAAAAGATTAGAGATTATTCAGGTGAAGAAGAATTATCAAGTAAAGATGTAAAATATGTTATTAATTCAATATTATCTTCTTTAGATTTAAATTCATTAGATGAGGAGGATAAAGAAGAAATCTTAACAAGATTTGAAGGTGAAGAAGAGTCTGATTATGGAATGGAAGATATGGGTTCAGAAGAAGACGAAATTGATGTTGATATTGATACTGAAGAAGAACCAATTGCGGAACCTGAGGGTGAAATGGCAGAAGGTTGGATGGATGAAATGGAATTTAAAGAAGAGGATTATGTTAATTCTGCATTAGATAGTATTTTCAGTGAATCAACAATTGAAAAAGTTCTTAAAGGTTACGTTGTAATCAATGAAAATGAAAAAAAATTCATTAAAGAAAAGAAAAAAGAAAAACAAGTTATTTCAGAATCAAGAAAGATAAGATATTCAAAAGAAATTGAAAGATTATCTTTAACTGAAGCTCAAGCTGAAATATCAAAAAAGATTGTTAACAATTTCCCATTTATAACTTTTGTTGGTAAGACTAATAAAGGTAATTTAGTATTTGAAAATAAAGACAAACAACTTAAGGTATCTCCACAAGGTAATATCCTATGAGTTATTTAGTTTTTGTTAACGGATTAGGGGCAAATTACAGAGGAAACAAAACTTACGAGTTTATTTTCTCAGAAACCACTGATGTATTTGGTGATGATTGGGACACAAATCCTGCAAATGGAAACCCAACACCACCTGATACTGAAGAAATTAAAAAAGTAGGAGTATTGAATAGAGACGGAATAGATATGGAGCTCGTTCAAAACTCCGATTTTTTTTGTATGAAAGATGCGATTGACAAAGTGATAGCATTGGCATGGGAAAAAGATAGTGATAAAGATGAAAGATTAGTTTTTCACTTTGGAATGACTGAAAAAGAAGTTAAAGATAAACTATACGAAAAGGATATAATCCTTGAGTATTATAAAGAGTTCGAAGAAAATGGTAACAAAAAAACAAATTCAAGAAATTCTTAAGATGGGTGTTAGTAAAAATACTTTATCAAAGATGACATTAAAAGAAATTAAAAACTTACATGAAAGTATGGTAAATGCTCAAGGTTTTGTGGGAATGGATAAACCTATTGGTAGAATGACTTCAGTTAAAAAATCTGAATCTAAAGAACAAGTTACTGCATTACCTGCAAAACAATCATATAAGATTGGGGAAAAAGGAGGAGTAGTTCCCGCAAACGATAAAGGATATTCAATAAAGAAAAATGCTGATAACACAGTTACTGCAACTCCTATGGAAGAGAGTAAAAAAACAAAAAAGAAAGTTGAAAAAAATCCTTGGGCAATTTGTACATCATCATTAGGTTTAGAAGGTAAAAAGAAAGATGATTACACTAAAGGTGAAGATAAGAAATTTGAAAGATGTGTTCTTGATGTCAAAAAGTCATTAAAAGAAGGTAAAAATCCATATGAAGTAATTTTGGAACAAAAAATGAGAGATATCGTTGAATCAAATTTAAGACCTACTATGACAAAAAAAGATTTAATCACTAGTATTTTGGAATCAAAAACAAAAGAAAAAACTAAAGAGAAGGAAAAGACAACAACTCCTACAAGAAAAAATCCTTTCAAACCAGCACCTGATGCTGAACCAAGACCAAAAGGTTCTGGTACAAAAGAAAAAGAAAGAACTAAAGAGAAGGAAAAGACAACAACTCCTACAAGAAAAAACCCTTTCAAACCAGCACCTGATGCTGAACCAAGACCAAAAGGTGAATTACCATCTTATTTAAGTTTTGGTAAAATGAATATTAAATTAAAAGGTGAGTAAGATGAAAAAAGAACAATTAGTAAAAAGATTGGTTAACCGAATTAATGAGGCACCTATCGGATACGAAGGGCCAGAAAGGATGGCACCTGACATTCAATCTAAATTTGAGAAAGGTGAAACACCTCATTCAGGTAGTAAAGCATTTCCTGAAATCACACCTGAAGGTCCGGATAAACCATCTAACTTTGAACAACTTATTGCATCTCAAAGATTTAAAGATGTTATCGGTAGATTAAAAAGATATACAGGTCTTGAGGATGTGACATCACAGAATTCGATGATGAGACTTCAAATGATGGTGATGAACGCTATGCAAGAAATTGCTCAGATTGAATATGAAAACAAAGAATACTTAGAAGAACTTGCGATTGAGCTTGTTCAAAAAGAATTTGGTATTCCTGAAGGAGCGTTACAGTATGATGTTCAGTTGGTTAAACCAAATGACATTGATTCAAGTAAGTTATCACCTAAAGGTGAAGAACCGAGTGAAGAAGAAATTGAAAACATGTTTGGTTCTGAAGAAGAACAAGAACAACTTGAGGATTTCATGGATTCATTTGAAAAATTTGATTTAGAAAAGGCTAAAAGAAGATTTATAAACTCCCTTATTCAAGGAGCCGCTAAACAATCTTCTTATATGTTTGAATTATTGAATAGAGAGTTAAATGCTATTAACCCAAGATTATTAAATATGTATGGTGTTTTTATGTCATTTGCGGATTCACTTTATTGGTTAATGCCTGACTCAATGGTTCAAGGTATGGCAGGTGGTGGAGAATCGACATATGGTATGTCTGAATTAGATGCTAAGACTGACCCACCGACAGTAAAGGCTCGTGGTGTTAATTTACCAATCCTTATTCATGAACTTGCTAAAGGTGTTATGGAAATTGCTGGGACATATGGATTACCAAAAGATAAGACAAGACAAGAAGCGGTAATCAATTCACAAGACACTGTTGTTGGTGAAATTTGGGATATGAGATTAGGACCTGTTATTTGGCAAAAGTTCCGTGAGGCTTATCCTGATGAATTGTTTGATGATGATAAGAGAAACTTACAACAATATTTCCTTGTTAAGTTTGCAGAACTTACTCCAAACGAATTCTTTGCAATGGCTCGTGAAATTTTATCAGGTTCACCAAAAGGAAAGAAAATGGTAAAAGATATGGTTGATGAAATCATTGCTGAACTTAAAGAAGAAGAATATGAGGATACTATGAAGAAATATGAGGATGATGATGACGATGATGATGAGGATTTTGACGATTTCTTAAAAGGATTAGGTATCAACTAAAAACTTTAAAACCCTTCAGAGATGAAGGGTTTTCTATTTTGTGATAAATTTTATATTTATAGTATATGAGTTTATCTAAAGAAGCCGTTTTAATGGAGTATGCTAAGTGTATGAAATCAACACCATACGCCCTTAAAACTTATTTACAGACATATGACAACACTGTTCAAAAGTATGTCCCATTAGAATTATTTCCTGACCAAATTAGTTTGGTTGAGGATTATGAAAACTATAATGAAAATATTGCATTAAAGTATCGACAGGCTGGTGTATCTACGGTAACTGCCGCTTGGTCATCAAAGAAACTTGTTTTCGCTAAAAAGAATAGTCCTGAAAAAATATTGGTTATTGCTAACAAGTTAGATACTGCGGTTGAAGTTGCAAATAAAATTAGAGGATTTACAGAACAATGGCCTAGTTGGGTAGGTGTTGGTTTTTCTGCTGAAAAAAACTCACAAAGACATTTTAAATTAACAAATGGATGTGAAGTTAAAGCAGTTGCAACATCTAAAGATGCTCTTCGTGGTTATACACCAACAATCTTGATATTTGATGAGGCGGCGTATATTGATGCTGATGATGATTTTTGGGCGGCTTGTATGGCATCCTTATCCACAGGTGGTAAGGTAATAGTTGTATCAACACCAAACGGATATGATGCAATTTATTATGAAATTTATGACCAAGCTTTAAAGGGAATGAATGAATTTAAAGTTTCTGAAATGGTTTGGTGGAAAGACCCAAGATATGCAAAAGATTTATCATTAATTAATGTTAAAGATATTATTCATTATTATTTAAATCGTAATGAATACCCGAATGTTGAAATTATTGAATATAACAACAAAGAAAAGAACTTTGACGAAATAAGACAACTAATTTCTCAGGGGTACAAACCAAGTTCATCTTGGTATGAGTCAATGGTAAAAAAACTTAAATACGATAAACGTAAGGTTAATCAGGAATTGGAATGTGCGTTTCTTGGTTCAGGTGATAACGTATTTGATTCTGATTTATTGGAAGATTTAAGGGTGAACATGGTTAAGGACGCCCCTACAAAGATGATGGGTGGTGGACTTTGGATTTGGAAAGAACCTGAGATGGGTAAAAAATATATTATGGGTGTTGACGTATCTCGTGGTGATAGTGAAGACTTTTCAACATTTCAAATTGTTGATTTTGATTCAAGAGAACAGGTTGCGGAATATGTTGGAAAACTTCCTCCTGACACTTTGGCTGAAATATGTTATAAGTGGGGTAATATGTATAACGCGTTTATTGTGATAGATATTACTGGCGGTATGGGTGTTACAACATCTTTAAGATTGAGAGAGTTGGGATATAGGAACATGTATGTGGATGGTGTTGATATTTCAAATAAATGGAAATATGACCCAAAAGCAACTGAAAAAATACCAGGAATTAACTTTAACGCTAAAAGAGTTCAAATTATTGCAACTTTTGAAGAATATCTTAGACATGGGTTTAGGGTAAATTCAAGTAGATTGTTAAATGAGATGAATACATTTATTTATGTAAACGGAAGACCTGACCACCAAAAAGGACAACATGATGACTTGATTATGTCTGTTGCTATGGCTCTTTACGTTGGTGAAACATCATTTTCATCACTTAATAAGGTAACAAATCAAACAAAGGCAATGATTAACTCGTGGACTGTTAATACAAATGAATTTAACAGAAAACAATTCATGGACCCGGTAATTTCACAACAACAAGAAAACATTAAACGAGAAGCTACAAAAAGCGACTACGAAAACTATTTATGGTTATTCGGAGGAAGGAGATAAAACTATGGGATACATTAAAAGAAATAAAACAGGTAATTATAATGCCGGAACTAAATTAATTATTCCTGGTAAAGGTATTCAGACTTTTAAAAAACCTCAGGGAAATAAAAAAAGTGATAAATAAGATTTATTGTAATGTTATTTACAATTAACATTAATATATTATGAGTGAAAATAAACTAACGGTATGGCAAAGGTTATCGCAAACATTTGGGCCCAATTCTCTTTTGGGTCAGGATTATCCTACGTACAAATATGATAAGAAGGAACTTTTAAAGACAACTTCTAAGTCTGAATACGAAAGAGAAAAACTTCAGGCTCAACAAACATATTATTTGGCAAACCAATGGGGTAGAATTGAAAATAATCTTTATACTCAGGCGGTTTATTATGAACCAACTCGTTTGGCGTCTTTCTATGACTATGAGTCAATGGAATTTACTCCTGAAATTGGTGCGGCTCTT
>Ga0315909_10009570_pt1 | contig 10466 bp, 11 predicted proteins | sample LakEriMetagenome_11_FD_203527 | JGI IMG/M metagenome (GOLD analysis project Ga0315909, IMG submission 203527) | Freshwater fungal communities from buoy surface, Lake Erie, Ohio, United States - Buoy 2 MA125 | ecosystem: Environmental > Aquatic > Freshwater > Lake | place: USA: Lake Erie, Ohio...
GACAGTTGGGCACACCGCAGTCCATGGCATGATGTTTGGCAAACTTATGCGGATTGTCCACGGTCACGCCGTGTGTTTTGGCAATCTTGACCTGTTTGGCAATGGCTGCTTCGTCTTTGTGTAGGCGTTTGGAATGTTTGATTCGGTCTTCGTCTCTGCTCATACTGGGTGCCACTGTGGTGGCTCTGCTCCTTTCTGTAGTTCGTACAACACTATAACACGATCAATGGCTTCTTGTAAAGCTGGACTGCGTTCAGCCTGCTTCAATATATCCATCCACTGTGATTCACGATCCACTTTTTTCAAGTGCTCTATCATGTCAAAACTATAGCCAATCAACTGCCGATCCAGGGTTCCAACTTCTCTAGCGTAGACACTTTTTCCACCATCGGGACTTTCGTACACATAAGTGGCTCCGGGTTTCAAGTTTCCCATGGTGCCTATCTTACCATATTTTTCCATAGTCGATGACCTCGCTTTGTCGACTGATGTCCTTGATAAAAAACGCACACATGGGCTCAGGACCTTCTGTGAGTGGTATGGCCAACAGTTGTCCAGGTTTTAATTTTGGAAAATACCATTTAACATCTTGATAAATGTCCACAATTTCCACAGGTGCAAACTCTGGTCTAAAACTACTCAATGGATTAAAAGTAAAAACATTGAATCCACGATCGTTGATTGATGTGAGAGGTACCACTTCCAAGTCACCAAAGTCGGGCTCGCCAATCAGCAACTGCCAATCCACCGGCATGCGTATGACATTCTCCCCTATGCGTAGCACCAGGGCCGGGCTGTTAAACGACTCTAAAAAGATCAAGGGTATGTAAAAGTAATCGGGATCCTTGGGATCTGAATTATCTAGTACACAAAAACGCACTTCGTCTATTTCGTCTGGAATAGAATCCATGTTGTAACTGGTGTTGTCTAAGGTTAATATTCTCATTGCCAATCGGCTTTCTCTAATGTAAATGGGTAGTTGGCTTCTTTGTAGAACGCTTTTCGTTTAGTGAGATGACGTTTGGCGAACTTGCAGGTACTAGTGATGTCCCAGATTTGGACGTGATCTTTGTCCTCCGCCTTGCGAATACCACGGCCGATCGATTGTATGACACGAACAAAGGACTTACCAGGCTCAACAAGCACCAAATTAAAAATTCTAGGGATATTAATACCCACAGCAGCAACACCATAGGTAGCAACAATAATCTTATCGCTACTAATTGCAACTTCATCATATTCTTCCTTTCTGTCTGCAGCCTTGGTCGATCCCGACACAAATACTGCATTGTCTAATCTTTCTGTCAGCAATTTGCCAGTGGCAATACGATCTATCAACACCAAGGTATTGCCTGTGCCGTTGACTCGTGTGACCAAGTCGGCAATGTAGTCTAGGCGTTCGGGTGTTTCAACCAAGTACTTGAGCTCGCTTTGGTAGTTGGCATATTCCACATGATCAACTAATTGTACTATGTTCACGTGGCAGTTTGCAAGATGTCCGGCTTCCTGGAGCTCAGACGCACTGAGTTTGCCTACCACATTGCCCAGGCTACAAAATATACTCAAGGCCGCATATTCTTCTTTGGGTATGGTTCCTGTGAGTCCCCAACGTATGGGCACATGAGCAAACACACCTGTAAGTAGAGTCTTTAAAGCATCAGCCTTGGCCATGTGTACTTCGTCGACCATGACACACACCACTCCTTCAATGAACTCACCTATGGTACATTCGGCTTCGTGATTCTTGGTATTCTTTAATAACACATTTAAACTCTGCCAGGTACATATAGTATGCGTGCGACCCCACTCTTTTCTATCGCCAAAATACACGCCCACATCCAGTCCTAAGTTTTTGTAATCATCCTCGGTCTGTGTCACAAGACTTTTGTTTGGCACAATAATGATCGATCTGCCATAGGGTTCTATACTTTTACTAAGTGCCGCGGTCATAATTGTTTTACCTGCACCAGTGGCAATCTCTTGTACGCTCTGCGGATTGGTCAGGAAGTTATTGAGTATTTCTACCTGATAGTCACGTAGCATGATGGGTTCTCCGGCGCGGGGATGACCTGCAGGCCAAGCCGTGTCAGCAAAGGTGTCTTCGGTCATTTGATCAAACGCAAACGTGGTAGAATACTCTCTGGCGTCTTCTACTTCTACGTCGTAACCTTGTTGTTCCAGATAAGGCAAGATCTCAGGCAAAAGATTGATATAGGTACTACCACCCAGTTGAAAGAATGGCACTTTACCATCCCAACGTCCCAATCTCACCGCGGGCAGGTATCTGGCGCCAGGTATTTCATACTTGAATTTGGCCACAAGATTTTTGCGTGTGGTCAGATCCAGGCCTTCAATTTTGACATTGACTTCGTCACGTATGATTAATCTAGCTTGCAAACGTCTTTTCCTTTAACATTTTTATTATACACATCTTTGGAGAAATACACAACCTTTTCGGCCGCTTGCAACCACATTTGGCGATCACCGCCGTACATCATACCAGCACTACTGACCATGATGGGAATACGTGTGAATTGTCTCTTGGGAATTCGACTGGTGTAAACAATTTTTGTTGTGTCATCTACCACATTGTCCCCGGACTTGTTGTCCAGATTGACAATTTGTCCAGCAAAGAATTTGTTGAATTCTGCAAGCAGACGTCCACTGAGGTCTGGCTCGTAGATAAAAATAGGAAAACGACTGGTCAACTGAGCATACTCAACCAACTCAGGAACCAGATTGACATTGATTGCCGAGTCAATTTTGAGATTACGATTGGTACACAGGCTCCAAAACCTAGTGCTAAAATTTTTAATCACATCCGTTTGGATGTCTTTGTGAATGGTATATCCCAACACCGGTGCATGATCACACAGGGTAAGAATATTCTCCAAGGCAAAACCACCTAGATGATTTTGTATGTATTCTGTCATGCTGGTTTCAGCATTGGTAATTGTCAAGGCATTGTTGGCGTATACAAGTTCTATACGGTATGGAGTTTGTTCAACCGCCAAGACCATGTCCATCAACTGTTGAATGCCGGGATCAATGTTAAAATTGTGCTGGACTGCAAAAGAATATATCCAATTTAAATTCCATTCAGTCAAAGCAGCCTCGTGATACCGTGCATCTCGGTTGAAATAAAAACGACCTTTGCTTTCTTTGGCCGCAGTTCTCACAGTATCTATCAAGGCCACATCATAAGGAAATTGTAACTTGATAACATCGTTTTCTATCCAGACTCTGGTGCTACGATCTATTTGTCTGATGGGATAACGATATTCAGGTGTACGCACCGGACTAACATCTATGCCCATTTTGGCCAACTGACGTTCGTACTTTAACACCAGATCTGCGGCTAGCCGGGACTGCTTGTCAGTGTAACCTTTGGCCTGACTAATGGTTTGTTCGGCCAGGCTGGGTATGATTTTCATGTCATATCTGGCCAGGCTCACGATGGGCTTGCCTGCTTCAAATATACTGTAGTTATCTTTGCCATTGGGCAGGCGATAACCAGCAATGATTTCTATGTAGTCTTCCACATGTGGGTGTTTGAATATGAGCGCCATAGTGCGATTATAACATATATTTACAGGCAATGCAAATAAAAAAGCCCCGGGTGGTTAAACCCAGGGCAAACCATGATTCAGGAGCTAGAGTAGAATCATGGGCTACAGTCCCGGTAGGACTGTAGTAAACTGAATTAAGCTGTTTTCATGCAAGTAACTTCGGCCATGGCCTTCCATTTGAGCGGAAAGCTCTTTTTAAGATCAGCAATCTTAATGGCCATACGCAGACTCATTTCACGGAACTTGTTTTTATTCTCTTCCATGTAGGCAATAATCTCATCTTGCTCACAGGGTTGGAAATCATAACTTTCAAATAGTTCGCCGTCCTGTGCAATCTGCTTGATACGCAGGACCTTATCACGCATGGTATCAAGTGTCAAGTCCAGGTAGTGACAACGTGACTGTAGTGCATCCAAATGATCACGTAACTTCTGGCTTTTCATCTTGTCAAACTTCAAGTTGGTAATAAAGATCACGCTACCTTTGAACTCAAAACTGTCAGGAACACCTTCACGACGCAACATATGGCTGTCTGACAACCACGAAATCTTACGTTTCTTGCCTGAATCCAAGGCGCCCTTGAGCAGGTTCAAACTGGTATCATCCAACAAGATGCTGTCGCAGTCGTCAAACACCAACATGCAGTTGGCATCTGAATGCTTGTACAGGGCACAATATAGACCCAGAGCCGACGTAGAGCCTTTGACTACCTCGGCACGCAGACGCTTGCCAGAGATCTGATCAAACAAGCAGGCCTTTTCCACGATCTTTTCTACACCAAAACTCTTGCCAACTCCGGGAGGACCCGATACGATCATGGCACGGATATCACCGGTGGTAGCAGCCGTGGTCATTTCATCCAGAATCTGGAATCGTTGGCGGATACGCTCAATCACGGCTTCATCGGTTTCACCTGTGGTTTCTAAAGCAACAGTTTCGGCCACGGGTTCGTTGCCGGCTTCGACAAATTCTTGCTCGCTGACAAATTCATAATCTGCCATGCCTTCAACCTTGATGCGAATATCTTCGGGAAAGCCTGGAAATTGGTTGCTGTTTTTCACAGTCACATATCCACCTTTGGCAGTGGATTTGTATTGTTCAACCAACTGAAACACGCGACCTGACACGTCAGTGGTGCGATATGCACCGGTGCGGATGCGAATAAAACTTGATGACATACTAGCTCCTTTTTTGATTTAATATAGTTATTATACATTTAATTGAATTTCTGGTCAACCATATATTTGCTGGCTTTTTTGTGCCAATCCTGTGTGGTATTTTTGCACAAATTCTAGGGCTTGATCAATTTGACGATCCAGTACACGATGCTCAGAATACCCTTCCCGTAACATGGCTATATAGCCTGGGCTAGGAGGTTCGTCGGGAACATTGCCTGTCATGTAATAAACCATGGCTTCGACCTGTTGGCTCTGGTGTATGACCGTGATTGTTTTACGTTCATAATAATCAGGATATCCTTCCAATAGATCCAGACTCTGGACGCAGGCATCGGTGATTTCCCACAGCACACCATGGGTAACAAAACCCGGTGTGGGCAACACATCAGCATGTCTAGCAAAACGGAACAGGTGATTGGGTAGGCGAGCCGCACCCAGACTCTGGGCATTGGGACAACGCATGGCCATTTGGGCGGTGTTGGTATTCATACCATAAGCGAAATATTTCATTCTACAAGTATAACATAAACGGATTTATCGGTCAACAAAAAGCCCGCCTTAGCGGGCTTTAGGTTAGCAAGCACTAACTTACATCATGTTAGGCATTGCCGGTTGTGGATTGTTGGGATCTTTTGGTAGATCAAAAATCGCACAGTCTGTGGTCAACAACAGGCCTGCCACTGACGACGCATTGACCAAGGCAGTTTTGGCTACCTTGGTTGGATCAATAACGCCATCGGCCAACATGTCCACATACTGCTCAGTGGCAGCATTATAACCATAGTTGCCAGTTTCTGTCAACACACGATTCAATACCACGTCAGCACTTTCACCTGCATTGCTTACGATGCAACGCAAGGGCTCTTCCATGGCACGCAACACAATGTTGATACCGGCTTGTTGATCGGCATTGTCGCCTTTAAGACCTGCAATGGCCTGACAAGCACGTACCAAAGCAACGCCACCTCCGGGCACAATACCATCTTCCACAGCGGCCTTGGTGGCATGCAAGGCATCGTCGATTCGGTCTTTCTTTTCTTTGACTTCTACTTCGGTAGCGCCACCAACTTTGATTACAGCAACACCGCCTGCCAATTTGGCCACACGCTCTTGTAGTTTTTCACGATCGTAGTCTGATGTGGCTTCTTCAGCTTGAGTGCGAATAGCAGCCACACGTGCCTTGATTTTTTCAGCATCGCCAGCACCGTCAATGATGATGGTGTTTTCTTTGCTGATTTCTACACGACCTGCCATGCCTAGATCTTCAGCAGTGACTTTTTCTAGTGTGAGTCCTAGTTCTTCGGCTACCACACGACCACCGGTCAAGATAGCGATGTCTTCCAACATAGCCTTGCGACGATCGCCGAATCCCGGCGCCTTGATGGCACAGGTCTTGACAGTACCACGCATGTTGTTTACTACCAAGGTTGCCAGAGCTTCGCCTTCTACATCTTCGGCAATGATCAGCAATGGCTTGCCGGCTTTGGCCACCTGTTCCAGCACAGGAATCATGTCGCGGATGTTGGTGATTTTTTTATCAAACAACAATACAAATGGATTGTCCAGTTCTACTGTTTGCTTGTCTTGGTTGTTGATAAAATATGGACTGAGATAACCGCGATCAAATTGCATGCCTTCTACTACGTCTAGTTCGTCTTGTAGGCTTTTGCCGTTTTCCACTGTGATCACACCCTCTTTACCAACCTTGGCCATTGCATCAGCAATCATTTTACCAATGCCGTGATCGCTGTTGGCACTGATGGTTCCAACCTGTGCAATTTCTTCGTCGGTTTCGCAAGGCTTTGAGATTTTACCCAAGGCTTCTACAGCAGCCATGGTGGCACGATCAATACCACGTTTGAGATCCATGGGGTTATGACCAGCAGTCACATACTTCATGCCTTCTTTGACAATGGCCTGCGCCAGGACTGTGGCAGTGGTGGTTCCATCACCGGCATTGTCCGCTGTCTTGCTGGCCACTTCCTTGACCATTTGAGCACCCATGTTTTGCAGTTTGTCTTTGAGCTCAATCTCTTTGGCCACGGTGACACCGTCTTTGGTCACTGCCGGACCGCCAAAACTGCGTTCAATTACCACGTTACGACCCTTGGGGCCAAGTGTGACTTTGACAGCGTTGGCCAGGATGTTTACACCCTCGACCATCTTGCTACGTGAGTCATTTCCAAAATATACGTCTTTTGCAGCCATTTTTATTCTCCTTGAATAACAGCGAGGATATCTTCCTCTTTTAAAATTAACAACTCTTCACCGTCGACTTTGACTGTCTGTCCGGCAAATTTGCCAAATAATACTCGGTCGTTGACCGCAACATCGAGAGCAACCACTTGCCCTTCCTTGTTGCGTCGTCCAGGTCCAACAGCAAGTACTCGTCCTTGATCGGCTTTCTCTGTGGCTGCATCTGGGATAAAGATGCCGCCCTTGGTTACAGATTCACTGTCAACTCGGCGAACTACGACCCTATCAGATAGCGGTTTTAGATTCATCATGATCTCCTTTTAAAAATGATTAATTTAGTTTGTTATTGTACTACAAAGAATGTGGCATTGTCAACAACTGCCACAAATTTATTTATACCTCAAAAATACTGGCAATTGCCACGTGGGAAAAAACACTCGTTGTTTTGCAAGGGTTTTATTTTGATAGTTTCTAGAACCGTTTGTTTGCCCAGTCCCATGGCCAGGCTATACACAAAATTTTGATTGGCCAATACCAAATCTGCACCAGCTACTATGTTAGCCAGTTCTAAAAAATTGCTCACAGGATGATACACAATCGGTACTCCAGTCACCTGAACAAAATCCGCATGTTCAGCTTGGGTACCTACAAATATACCAATTCGGTCCAGCATGCCCTTTTCAGCCATGTCTTTCCAGACCGAATCAGCTGCTGGATCTCGGTATCTAAATGTGCGACTCACTACCATGGGCTTGATTGTGACTGGATCTGCTTCTAACCAGGGAATATCATAGTCGGTCATGGTAAACGGTAAACCAAATGCTCGATGGTAGGCCTCAACATAATTGCCTTCAAACCCACGGAATAGTGTGCCACGGAACCGATCCAGATCTACATCGGGTTCAGCATCGCCTTGGCGCCAGGTGCCCACTGCCTCAATGTAACTTTGGCGTTTGAGCAAGGGCTTGAGCCATTCAAAGTCTTGTTCAGTAAAGCGACCTTTGTGTGCAGGATCTACTTCGTCGGGACGATAGCCGTATTGGCTTACGCAATTTTCAATGTTGTTCAAGGCAACTAAAAATTGTCCCGGTTCCATTTTTTTAACAATGCTCAGGCTATATATAAGGTCGCCTAAGGTACCTGAATGTCTGTATGTTTTCATAATTGTTCCAATATGGTGGTAGCGATGCGTTCAGTGTCCCAGAGTCGGTTACAGCGAAAGTCCCCATGTTGACAGTTGACCTGTCTGACTGGTCTTTGTTGTCGTACATTGCAACCCACACAATCGATGTTGGCCTGGATGGCGGTCCAGTTCCAGGTGGGATCCAGTTTCCTAATAGGCATGATATGCTCGGGTGGATTGTGTGTGAGTAGTCCGATCACGTGTGTGTTTGATGCTCCGGCAATTTGAAACGGTCCCGAATCTATGCCTACGAAACAACGGGCATGATCCAGCAGGTATTTTAGTTGTTGTGGTGTGTAACGTGCATTGGCGTTGAATATCAGTGGGTGTTCCAGGCTGTAATCGGTGGGACCTCCTACGGTCACAATCTTTACATCGGTGCGTTGTTTGAATACCTGAGCAAATATATCAGCCCATATGTCTATATCGATGTTTTTTAAGGGCCAATGCCATTGTCGCATGTGGACAGCAAAGAATGGTGCTTCTAGATTTTTTATATCTTTGTCTACTATCTCTCGATCTTGTGCATCGGGATGTAAGTCAGGTGCCTGATTCATTCCCGTAGTGCGATCTGCAAACACACGCCAAAACATACTGGTCACAAAGTGATTGTCGGGGTTGAGTTCATAGGCATCATCTAGATTGTAAACTACGTCATAATCTACAGGATTGCACTCGCCCCAGTTACGCAGATCCGAGATGTAAGGATTGTTTTTGTAAACCAGCGGATGTTCGGTTTCCACTGTGATACGACAACGGCCATCATGATGTCGGTGTAGTTCACGGACCACACCCGTGGTCATGACTACGTCGCCCAGAGCGGCTCTGCGTTTGATCAATATCGTAGTAGGAATTTCAATCTTCATAAAAGTCTGTTTTGAGTTCTGGAAAATATCTCATGAATGCATCACCTGGCTGATTACGTACCGCACGTATTTTTTGCGTGATTTCTTTGTAAAAATTCCAGGCCAAGGGTATGAACAACACTGGCTCATCTGATGGTATGTGGAGTATGTATTCACTGCTGACCACAGGTATTTGTGTACCTGGACAATAGAGTCCTTGTTTGAGCGGATTGTCGTCAATGACTGCATCTAACTTGACACCGCTGGCATTGATCAGAGTCATGCCCTTGGCCGCGGCTCCGTAGCCTACCACATGTTTGAACAGACCAAACCCGCGGAACTCCTCTACCTGTTCAGCAAGACTTTCAAGCAGATGTTCCACACGATGATTCCAATCATAATAGGTCATGGCAGTTTGTAAGCCTGCGGCCGATTCCATGGCCAAGATGTTGGCCACGCGATGCTCATTGGCTGGCCGCTTGGCCAGTACAAAAATGTAGCTGGTACCGTGTATGGGTGTTTTGACCACATCCACCAGATACAGGCCGGCACGTTCGGCCAGGCACTTCATGGAATAGGCATTGTAATAACTGATATGCTCGTGATATATGGTGTCAAATTCGCCACGCAAGACCATGTCTGCTTGGCTGGTGCTGATAAAGATCTTGCCATCATTGCGTAGATATTCTGCAGCCAGTTTCAAATAACTCAAAGGATCTGGTATGTGTGCAAAAGCATTTTGCGTGGTTATGACCTGGAACTCATCACGCCCTAGTTGTGCCGCAGTTGCTTCATTCCAAAAACCACACACTATTTGATGCCTAGCACTTGACGCAGAATACAAGTTTTCTGCTGGATCTACTCCCCATGTGCGGAACTGGGCTCGATGAAATGCATCTAATTGGCTGCCATCATTGCAACCAATGTCCAGCACGGTATCTACCCAATAGCTGAATTGTTCTCTAACAAAATGAGCATACCAGTCCATATATTCGACATAGGTTCGACTGGTTCCAGACACATACAGATAATTCTTATAAATCAGCTCGGGATTCACTGTATGAGTGAGTTGTAAATGATTACATGACTCGCAACGATTGATGCTCAAAGGATATCTTGATTCATGTATGGTTGTTTTTATTTCTCTAAAAGCGTTGGCCAAAGGTTGCGGCTCAAACGCCAGCGTGGGAACCAGCACATGATGCCCGCAGGCCAGACATTCAGTTATAGGGGTGACTTTTTCCATTAGTTTTTAATTGCTGTTCCGTTGGGTGCTATGCATCCTTCTACACCTAGATTTTGTATTTCGTGTACGTGTGCAGGATTTAGGAATCTGGCCAACACATGCTCTATATCCACATATCCCCCGGCAGCCAGGCGTTCAGCAAAAAACACTAGGCTGTTTTCGTAGACTTCAACAACTTCGTCCAGTCTGCTGACTGGCCACGACCATAGTCGAGCCATGTACTGCCACGGCTGTGTGGTCACCGATTCA
>Ga0315909_10009571_pt1 | contig 10465 bp, 6 predicted proteins | sample LakEriMetagenome_11_FD_203527 | JGI IMG/M metagenome (GOLD analysis project Ga0315909, IMG submission 203527) | Freshwater fungal communities from buoy surface, Lake Erie, Ohio, United States - Buoy 2 MA125 | ecosystem: Environmental > Aquatic > Freshwater > Lake | place: USA: Lake Erie, Ohio...
CTTAATACAAGATTGTATATAGCCCTTGGTATTTTTTTTCTAAAATTATTATTTGTAAATTCATTTAATCGCTCAGACAAATGATTAGATCTTTTATAAGGATGATATGATTTATATGTATATGGCCCAGTCTCATATGAATGCTCGGGGATATACTCTAATAATAAATCAGTAGTTCCGCATAATTCACAATATTTAAATCCTTGTTGATAATCTTTTATTAAACTACCACCACATAAACAAGTGATTGAATTATAATCATATTTATCCGCTTTGTCGCTTAGGGCCTCCGGCGCTGGCGCTTGTCGTCCGCCAGAAGGGCCGCCCGCACTGGCGCTTGTTCGTCCGTCGTTTTTTTGAGGAAAAAGCTTATCAGATAATTGTTCAAAAAAATTGATCATTTTCTATATACTACAATTAGAATATTTTTTTTTTTATTGGGTTATATATATGAGCACGTCACTTAGTAAATTTGGATTTTCAACAACAGATAATATAGCCGGGCCGCCCGGACCAAGAGGATTGCCTGGAATCGACGGAAAAGACGGAATTGACGGAAAAAACGGGATCGACGGAATAAACGGGATCGATGGAAAAGACGGCCAAGATGCTATATTTCCATTAGATTTAGGGGGGGAGAGTATAACAGGAATAATATCTTTAACAGGGGCCCCTAATCCCATTATTGTGGGAGCCATCGATCCAATTATAATAAATTCTGGTCTTGATTTTATGGGAACCGTCATACTAAATCTTTCAGAAATATCGGGCGCCGTAGTGGGCGAGCCTATCGTAATTCACTCGCAAGTGTCAATTGATTCTTTTTCATCAGAAAGCAAATTTGTTAAAGCTGATAATAATAAAATTTTAATTTCTTCAGATATTCAAATAAGTGATGTATCGTTGCTTGATGATAGATTGTTCGCTATCGAAAACAAAACTACGTATCCAACTTTAACCGTAACTAATTTTATAGGTCAAAGTAATTTTGATAGAAATATACATTTATTGTCAAATCGAGGAATAAATATCAATCCTTCAATGACTTTATACAGAACATATGGCCCACAGTCTGGGCCATTTGATATCGATAATTCGGGCTTAAATGTCAAAGTTACAAATGGCCAAACTGGCAAAGGTTCTAAAATTATACCTATTAATGGATGGGTCGTCAACGATCTATATAAATTAACATTAAGGGGCACAATGAGCGCATCGGAATCGGTGGGGAGTATGATATTTTATATTTATCTCGGAATTACTTTAGCTTGTAGTTTTACGTTTCCCACTATTGCAATGCCATTATCGGGGTTCGAATTTAGCTGCGAGTTGAGTGTCACAAGCAGCGGCGCATTGTTTGTTCTTTCAACTGGATTAGGCAAATTAGAAAGAGACAGCCAACAAATAAGAATTGTATCATCGGCGCCAGGTAGTTCATTTTCTAATAGTATATCGCGAGAAATTGATATATGGGTCAGGCCAACAGAATTTTTAACATCGGCTTTTATGAATATTCAAAATTTCACAATAGAAAACATTTAATTTAAAATGGCCTAAATATTTTCTATACCTATATTATATACTACTATAATATGCCCAGACTCGCCATTGATTACTCCAAAGCACAAATATATAGAATTGTTTGCAAGAATCCAAAAATAACAGATTGCTTTATTGGATCCACAACAAATTTAACCCATATGCGATCTAACCATCATAGAGATTCAAAAAAAGAAAACCCAAAATTACATCAAAAATTATATAAATTTATTCGTGAAAATGGTGGATGGTCTAATTTTCAATTAATTCTGATAGAGAGCTGCCCATGTAATGGTAAAGAAGAATTAATAATAAAATTGCGGGAATATATAGAAAATCTGAACCCAACACTAAATTAAAATAATCTCACCACAAAAAATAATAACTAAAGAAACCAGAACTATATTCATTTAATTTATCGTTTTTATGCCTAGAACGATAATTATTTCTTCTTTTCTTGTCATAATGATTCAAATGAGAATATATTTTCAATGCCTTATCTTCATATTGTTGATATCGTTTATCGCCAAATGATATCTTCTTAATTTTCCCCGTTTTCTTTTCTTTCAACAAAGCTGTATATTTCTTATTGCCTTTGCCAATTTCAAAACCCAATAATTTGTAATCTTTAAAATCCATATAATATAGTCTAGATTTATTTTACCAAAATAATATAGTATATAAATCCTTCTGCGTCCATTTGCGCAAACTATAGTATTATATATACTTATATTAAAACGCTCAAATTGACACTATAGAATAAAAATAGTAAAAATTGATTAATGCCTGGGTTATTCTGTTCGATTTTTCAATATAATTTTTTGATATCTAGAAATTTTTATAATTTAATTTAAAATGGCCTAAATATATTTTATATATATATAGTATATACCGCCTATAATATGCCATCCTTAAATATCAACTTTCCAATCAATAGCAATATTAATAACTTTTTTGAATCAGCATATAAAATCCGTCTATTAAAAAATTCTAAAGATCCAACCAATGATTGGACAAATAAAGATGAGTTTAAATTTAGATGGAAACAAAACTATACTGTTGGCGCGTGCAATAATTTAGGGTTGCCGTGCGGGTCTTTAAATGATGTCATTGTCGTCGATATAGATTTTTACAAATTACAAGAAAATGTTTCGTGTGAATTTTTAGAAAGATTTTATAATAATGATGTGATGAACCATAGAGGGATTGTTCAAAAAACGCCAAAAGGTGGTTATCATTTATTTTTTAGATATAGAAATGGATTATTAAATCATACAAGTCTCGGAAAATATAAACATATTGACATTAGAACAAATGGCGGCTATATTGTTATTGCTCCAAGTGTGATTGATGGGAAAAAATATGAAATGTTGAAAAATGAACCACTTGAACAAATGAGCGATGATATTTTTAATTTTATTCAAGATTTACATGCAAAACAAAAAGCAGTAGCGGAAGAAGAAAAAAAAGCAAAGAAAGCAAAATCAAAAAAATCAAAGAAATTAATGATTGAAAATAAAAAAGAATATTTAAGTGATGAGAGCGATATAGGATATCATATTACTGAAGATAAATTTATTGAAATTGTTGATAAATTACCAGAAAATACATTCACAGATTTTAATAAATGGTTTTCATTTACAACTATGTGCAAAATATTAAATTTTGAAAAAGTATGGGACGACACTAATAAAACTAAACCAAATTATAATGAAACAAATAATCGAAAAATTTGGAAGGCAGCTGATACAAAATATGAAGGTCATATTGACCATTTATTGGGCGAAAAAGAAGGAAAACTATTCAGAGATATGTTTAAATACAAAAAAGAGCCAGATAATAAAATTTTAGCAGAAGAAACATTTAACAAAAATAAAATCGGATATGATTATTTGCAAGATGCAGGCCATTATATTATAAAATCAGATACAGGGACAGGCAAAACGACTGCCTTTAAATCTTATATGGATAGATCAAATGGCCGCCCGTTTTTATCAATTGTTTCGCGGATGTCATTGGCTGACAGTCAATTTGATACATTTTCAAAAGATTGCGGCAATAGAATCATCCATCATTATAAGCATAAAGTTGTAGAAATAGATGAAAAAAACAAAGAGCGGCTTGTAGATTTCAATTATCGCGATTATAACGAGTTGGACAGTGTTGTTATAACAATTGACAGTCTATCTAAATTTGGCGATCCGGAAATATTTAAAAATCATATTATTTTCTTAGATGAGGTCAATAGTATGATTGAATATTTAATCACCTGCCCCACATTGAAAAATAACCGCGTATCAACATATCAATTTATAATGTGCGTATTAAAAAACTGTCATCAGATAATTGCCGTAGATGCGGATATTTCAGATTTGACACATGATTTTTTAAAACAAACAAATAGAACATTTAAATTTGTTGAAAATACATATATTCATAATCAAGGCATCCCGGCCACAGAATTACATAATGAGGATGAAATGATAGAAAAATTAAAAAAAGAATCAAAATATATTTTATGTATGGACAGCGCAACAGAAGCCGAAAGAATTCACAGAGAATTGAAAGATCCATCCATAAAATTAATTACACGATTAAGCATTGAAGAAGATGATGAAAAAAAGCGCCAATGCAAACAGTGCAAAGGAAAAAAAAGCGTTGATTGCGAGGAGTGCTGCAAGATAATCAATTATCATGAAATGGATAAACACGATAAAATTATTTTTTCGCCAAAGATCGTATATGGAATCGACAGCTTAATGAGAAGGCCAGTATACGCATATTATAAAGAACACACGATCAGCCCAAGGGGAATGATACAGCAGATTTGCAGAAATAGAAATATTACAGAAGTCTTTTATTTATTTACAAAACAAAGCTTTAAATATAACGATCAGACATTTGAAGCAGTAAAAGAAGAAGTTAAATTATTAGATTTATACAGTTACAAACATTTTAAACTATTAGAGCAATTTATGGCAGATGATAAAACTAAAAATGAATTTTTAGCAAAGGTTAATGATAAATATTTAAAAATGATTACGCATATCATACATACAAATAATTGCTTGAATACAAATAAACGTGTCCATTTCAGATTATTATTAGAAAAACGCGGATTTATTGATACATCTAAAAATATTAAAACAAAAAAAAATATGCTAAGCAAAGAAGAAAAACAAGCACTAAAAGAAGAAAAACTCGAAAAATTTGATATTTTAAGTGAAAGAGTGCAAAAAATAAATGAATATTTACAAATTCCAACCCCATATATAAAAGATTATGCAGACTTATATATCGACCAAAATAAACTAGACGACCATTTTAATTGGCGCAGATATGCCCATAATAATGGCGACGGGGGAGAAGAAGGCATTAAAGATATTATGATTCTAAATGATGAGTTTAATGTCCAAAAAACACATTCAAAACAATATAAAATGTTGTATTTATACAAATTCAGAAAAGCGATCGGCCTGAATAATGATAAAGTTACTGATTTCTATGATATAAAAATCAAGCATTCTATTGATGAAAAGAATATTGAGAAATTACAAAAAGAATATTGTATTGTTTTTAAAACCAGAGCAAAAGATATAGATTTTAAAAAGGATAGTTGTATCAATAAACATATGATGATTATGCATAAACATTTATTTGGAGAAAATATTATCAATACAAAAATATTAGGAAAATTTAAAGTAGGAAATAAACGCGCAAATATTTATGAATATACTATTAATCTAGATACCGCAATCTATCACGACACAATTATTCAATTTTCACGAGGAATCCCCGATACAGATGAACAAGAAGAATAAAAACATTTAATTATTATTTTCATTAAATTATTTTCATTAAATTATTTTCAATAAATTTATTTTCAAATTATAATATATAGTATATTATGATTCACGATCCAGACTGCCCATTATTCCTAGAAACTCAAATAATCGAGGGAGAGGGAAGGCCGGGAAGGCCGAGAAAAAAAACACTGATTAGAGTAATAACCGATCAATTACCAAAACCAAGAAAACTATTTGAAAATGAGAAAAACGCTCTAAAAATAAGTGAAGAAAAAATTATTTCAGCAATTAACCAGCATATCAGTAAAGCCAAAATAAATATTGATGATATGAGTGAGGAAAAACTGCATGAATGGATAAAAACATTAAAAAATTTGAAGGATATTAAATTAGATGTATCTAAAAATTCAAAATCATTAAAAGAAAATATTATTTTACAAGGAAATATAGAAAATGATAATGTGAAAAATCAAGATATTATAAAATACAAGACAATAATTAAAAAAATAGGGGGGGATAATACATTTGAATGGTTGAAAAAAAATTATAAAAAAGTGTATCAAGCAATACACGACAAATATATTAATAGTGGATCGTTAAGCACATTTACAAGCAATATATTTATGCTCTCTAATATGATGCTACACACATCAGCAGCAGAAAAAATTAAAAATTACGCGGGCCAATTAATCACTCTAGGATGGAAAATTACAAAAAAAATTCAAGATAGATATTTAGATAACGAGGTAGTAAATAAAGATAACTTTTTATTTTTTGAAGTATCTATCGAAACATTAAAAAATTTAAAAGTAAAATGGATAGAAATGTTTAAAGAATTTAAAGATTCTAATAATTACAATAATTTTATTAGCAATAATGAAAGATTTATTTTACACACGCAATATTTAGGATTGGCGCTAAATATTTTAACCGCACCATTGCGCCAAGAATTGCTTAATGCGTTATTTATAAAAAATTGTAGCGATCCAAAGCCAAAATTAGGAGATTCATATAATGCTCTATGGTATGATCAAGAAAAACATATATGGATGTTTGTATTAAATAAAGACAAAGTATCAAATAAAAAAAAGGGAGAAATATTTAATTATTCAGAAAATTTATTTTTTCAAAATGGTATTGAATTATCTGATATATTGAATCAGTCTTATGAAATGCATCCGCGAAAATATATTTTTCAAACATTAAAAGGCGAGCCAATGCAAAAAGATATGTATTATAAAATTTTATCTAAAATAATATGGGCGGATAATAAAAAACATGTAATAACACAGAATATTTTAAGACAATCACATCATATGTATTGGAGAAGTAAAAATATATATTCGTTAAAAGATTATACAATAATGGCAAATAGATCGAGACACTCATTATCTGTTGCGGATTCAATATATTATAAACGGGATTTTAGAAATGATGCAAAAGAAATTGAAACACCAAATAAAGAAATTGAAACACCAAATAAAGAAATTGAACCCCGCGAGCAAAAAACTAGTGCCCGCCAAAAAACACAACAAAAGACAAATACAAAATACTTTGATAAAAATTCATATGGGAAAATTAGATTAAGTGATAATAGATATCTTGATTATTTGAAAAAAGGGATGATTAAGCAGCCAACGCCCTCAACACTTGCGGCCCACGGAATTATTGAAGTTGACGGCGATTATCAGTTTAGTGAAGAGAAAAAGGCAGAAAGAGATCGACACAGCGCGAAAGGATCGGGATATCAACTAGATGAAGACACACACAAAGAGCTTGAAGAAAAAAAACAAGAAGCAAAGAAGAAAGCAAGCAAGAAAAGGCCAGCAACACCCAATATTATTGTTTCGGGCTAATATATGTCATCATTCTTCTTGTTTTGCCTCAATCCCTGCTCTGCTCTGGCGCCTTTCCCTCTCTCCTGGTTTCGTTATACGATAAAATGTGAAGTTTAGAACAAGTGCTTCAGTGCCGCGCTCGCTCCCTTCAGGTCTCCATTTCTCTTGTTTGTATTCTTTGACGATCTCAACCGTGTTATTGGGCGGATATTCGAAGTTGCTCAAGTCAAACCCCCCGAACTTTTTTAATCCCTTTCTTTTTGCTCTGATGAGTGTATTATGAGACATCTGTCTCATCATACTTGTTGCAATGACAAGCATCTCCCCGCCTGGCTTCAATAATGCGTATCCACGGGCAACAAAGTCGCCATCCCACATGTCTGCTTTCAGTTTAGTAAATCTCTTTTTCAAGTGAAAAGGCGGATTCATAACAATCATATCATACTGTTCATTTGATACATAATTCAAAAAGTCTTTTTGTTCTTGCAGGACCAATGCGCCCTGATGCCTGGATGCAAGAAGTTGCAACACTTCCCAACTGACAGGGTTGAATTCAACCATTTCAATGGTGTATCCATCATTCATATTCGCATCATCTCTTGCCCTAACGATAGCGGATACCAAATTTCCACTGCCCGCCGTTGGTTCCAGTATTCTGATATGATCATCTGTGTTTGTCAAAATTTCAGAATATCCGATTAACTCGTCAGAAATATGTTCGGGTGTGTAGAATTCTTGCAATGCTTCCCCCTCTCTATTTCCTGTCTTCGTTTCTGTGCGGGCTAATACTGCCGCTAAAAACATATCATTTAAATGACTAGCAAAAGTCAAATATGTCTTTACGCGACTGTCTAATATTTGTTTTTGTTCTTGAATGATTATCTGCGGATCTTTCCCGCTTTTTAATGCTCTTTTTAAATGCTCGGTGGTTTCATCATCATAATCTTCTATCTGTTTTACATTATCATCTCCCTTATACATTCTTGCAATCAGACTATCTATCGTAAATTTTTTAACTAATGACAATCTTTCTAAAATTATATCAGGTGAGTTTGAATCGAGACTAAGCCCTCCTACTCCTCCCCCATCTGTATTTCTCAGCATTTCGTCCATTTTTGCCAGTTTTTCTCTTTTTTTAATAATATGTTGGTCTGTTATTTTTTTATATTTGATAAGCTTTTCAACATAGTCTGCATCCGTCATCCTATATTGAAATGCCGGTTTTTTTTGCCCGATTCCCATTCTCATTTGTCTGTGATATTTCTTTTGTTCAAACATTTCCTGATCTTTGTATGGCTCAAATGCTTTTTCTAATGTGAGAGTAATTTTTCCATCTTTATTTAGTCCTTGAAGTTTTCGTAATAGTTTTTCAATTATATTTTTGAACAATACATCTCTCTCATTTTTCAATTTTTCAACATAAGCCCCCATGGCGTTTAGATCTGTTGATGTTAGTGCTTTGCATATCTGCACATCCTTATCGTTTAAACACAACATTAAACGATAGACTTGAACATGTCTTTCATTTTCTGGTAGGGCCATATGACTTTTAAAACGGATAGCACGAGCAATAGCCTGCTCGCTTGATGCTGGGTTGAATTGGCTTTCACATATAAAAATTTGTCTAGTCCCAAATGTGCTAACCCCTTCTGTTCCTGCTTTTGAAATCAATAAAACATTTACGCCGCTCTGTGGGTCATTAAATTGATTTAAATTTGTCTGTCTTTTTCTTGTATCAACAGTTCCATCAATATCAACATATTTGATATTATTTTGGGCTAAAATTCTTTTGAGTAGTACTAAACAATTAGCCATAAAAACACTGTAAATAATTGTTTTAAAATTTGGATTATCTTGTATTTTTTGAAGTATGTATTCGAATTTTTTTTTGGCAATAAAATTGCTTAGTTGGCGGGCTGAGCCGTAAAATGATCTTAACTCTGCTTCATTTTTATCAACATCCTCGAGTTCGTCAGTGTCCTCGTTCCGTTTTTTCGTTTGTAATAATTTAATAATATTATCCTTATACATATAGTCATCTGTAATTCTTTCTGATTTTATTCGTCCTTTTATTACACCTTTTGCCAATTTTATATATTTTTCATCATCCATTGTTATAGGCACATATAATGTATCCACATTTGGAAAAAACCTTTTACTGTCTGTATCCATAATATTGAAATAAGAAATTCTATAATCAAAATAATCATGTAATATATTTGGGCGTTCAATTAATTCATCGAATTCTCGTTCTAATAATTGCGTGTTTCCTCTTTTTGAAATCATCGCCATGATGTTCTCTATGTCATACGGTTTATTTACAAATGGCGTCCCTGTCATGGCGAGCACCTTATCGCATTTTTCGCAAGCTTCTGTTATTATTTTTCCGTTTTTATTGCGTGTATCTGTAATAAACGCTCTAAAATTATGTGCTTCATCAATAATCAACAATGTTTTTTCATTAATATATTTATTTGGATTTCTACAAAACTTTTCATATGTCTCAAATTTATAACGATTATCTTTTATGTCTAGGCCATATTGTTTTAATGCTTCTACAAAATTAAAAAGTAGAGATGGCGGGGATATGATAACAACATTATGGTCCGGTTTTAGTGTTAAATAATAATGTGAAAAAATCACGGCCGTAAGCGTTTTACCCGATCCGACTGAATGAAATAAAAGACATCCTTGCAAATGATCATTCAAAAAACTGACTACAAAATCCTCTTGATGTTTTTGAATAGTAATCACTAAATTTTTATTATATGCAATTTTATGCTTTACGGGGTCAAGTTTCTTTTGTTTTAATGGTTCATAATCTAAGTTTTGCATAAAAGTCTTTTGTTCTTGGTCTGTGTATGGTCGAATAGTCTTTCCTCTCATTCCATACTCCCTTTCTTGAATTGTTTTCACATAATTAAATATTGGTTCGCTCTCATCAATTTTATGCTCTCTTATTAGTTTTGTCAAAACATTTAATTTATATCCTTTGTTCATTGTGCTCAATCCTTTCTCATTTGGGCTAATCAATTTTATTAATTCCGTAATTTTCCAAACAGGATATGGGGCATATCGTGAATTTTTATTTATTTCCGCTTTTCTGGGTGGCATATATACTTATATGTCATAAGAAAATATAAGAATTCTAAAATAATGTTTTAAAAATAGCATAAAATATATTTGCGAAATATCCATAAAACTATTTTGCGAAATTCATAAAAAAGCATAAACCCCTTATAAGTCGCTTAGGGCTAGTCTCGCTAGCTCGAGCCTATCCGT
>Ga0315909_10009574_pt1 | contig 10464 bp, 16 predicted proteins | sample LakEriMetagenome_11_FD_203527 | JGI IMG/M metagenome (GOLD analysis project Ga0315909, IMG submission 203527) | Freshwater fungal communities from buoy surface, Lake Erie, Ohio, United States - Buoy 2 MA125 | ecosystem: Environmental > Aquatic > Freshwater > Lake | place: USA: Lake Erie, Ohio...
TTGCCATGGAAGAATATTTTACCTTTGCCACGTCGGATCAAGATCAGCAGGATAAGATTGCCAAAATTTGTAATCTGGCCACAGCATTTGTGGTAAGTACATTACGTGATTATAAAAATCAAGACTACAAAGATCGTGAATTCAGTCAACCAGCCAATGTGCGAAATGGCAAAAACACACGTATCTTTTTAGAAAATCACGATTGGGATCTTCAGGATCGTACTCGCTGGAACACCATGGTCTACGAAATTGAAGGTAGTAGTTTGAAAACATACGGCAAGTTTGATCGTCGTACCATGTATTTCAAACAGTTGGCAAAGTTTAGCATGGACGCAGGAGCCGTGAATTTCCTCGTTCATAAAAACCTGATGTACAAGAGTCTAATCAAAAAGAACTACGAGCATGTAGTTAGCATACAATTCGAGTAAAAATGGATATTGACCAACACGTAAATCAAATAGTACAAAACCTAGTAGCAGAAATAACAACAAAAGTCCAACAACAGGCCGCGGCCGTTGTTGAATCCAAAATTTCTGAGATTTTGTCTGCCATTGACACCACAGCAATTTTATCTGAACAACTTAATCTCAAAATCGAAGAACGCCTGAGTAGGTTGCCTATAGATGCCAAAACCATACAGGCAGAATTAACAAACAGAGTCAACACATTGGCCGTGGACTTGGCCACACAGGTACAAAGCAAATCCATACAGATGGCCAACGAAGCAATTCAACAACAGGTCAATGCTGTTAATTTTTCTGAGCTGTGTCAGTCGGCATTAGAATCGGTAATAACCAACAATAGATTCCGTTTTCCCAATGCCAGCATTCCGGCTTCTGCTGTAAACACCACAGATTTAAAATTGTCCGGAGAGCACATTGTTGGTGGCATTATCAAATCATTTGGCAGTACCGGCATAGACGATAAATCCACTGCTTGCCAGCTGAGCATCTTTGACGAAACCACAGTGGTAGAAAATAATTTATTAACCAGAGATTTAACGGTCAAAGGGTCAGCTACCGTCGAAGGTGATTTGATAGTCACTGGCACTGTTCCCGAAGACAGTCCTATGTTTACAAATCTGGTTGCTTCGGTGTCACAGAATGTTAAAAATGGACTTAATCATGACGTATTCAGCAGTTATTCTGATTTGGTTTTTAAGCAAATCCGCGACAACGGATTAGATCTCACTAAGATCACCTTGAACGGCACCGAAGTAGTCAACGGCGGCAACCTCTCAAACAACATCACATTCAGTAACCTACAACGTGTGGGCACGTTGACAGAATTACGTGTAGGCGGTGAATCCTTGTTGAGTCAAACCTTGTACACTACAAACAGGCGTGTGGGCATCAACACACTTGAGCCATCCCATGTGTTAAGTGTGTGGGATCAAGAAATTGAGTTTGGGTTTGGCAAACGCGAAACTGATGTGGCTGTTTTTGAAACACCAAGAAATCAACGATTAATCATCAGCACCAATGGTAAAAACAACCTGGTGTTATTACCTGCTGGAGGTGTTGCTGTGGATAAACTTGTGATTGGTGCAACTACCTTGACCAGTTCCCATACTCCACCAAACTATGATGCACCACAGGGTGCAATAGTATTCAACTCAACACCTACCTTGGGCGGACCTTTGGGTTGGATAAGTCTGGGAGGAGCCCGCTGGGCTAATTTTGGATTTGTTGATTAGTCAAACAACACGTGGCTCAATGTGCCACTGAATTCCCGGTACCAATCTTTTCCCATCATTAAATTAAAATTGTGGTCTACGATGTCCCGACACTGAGCCAGTATTTTTTCTTGCGGTTGATTACACAACCACCGTAATTGTTCCATGGCAGCCAATTGGCGATCTGGATAATGTTCAATTTCATCATAACTTTCATCAATGATAGTGTTAAACGTACGGAATCCCAAATCTCTTAACATGGCCAGACTGTATCTGCAGGCCACCATGACAAACAGTCTGCGTGCCAATATGGGCTTTACAGTTTTTTCTGTGAAGAAAACCAAGTCGTTGTCGCAGTTGGTTTCACAAACAAGACTGTATGCCGTTTGATTATAAATGCTAAAGGGTATAATCTGACTTAAACTCATGACATGTCCGTAGTATTTGACTGGCTCCACAGTCCATTGTACATTTTCTCGCTCGGTAAGTCCGGGTTCTTCCCAGATCCACTCTTCTTTTGGCATGTTTTGAAAATTAATGTCCTGGAAGTTGTTTATGTAAGTCACAACGCCTTGACTGGCCAATCCTTGTTCGTTTATAAAATTATAGGCACGATCTCTGTGTAATTTTTTACGACCCAGCAAGGCATCAAACATCAACGGTTTGGGATCGTAGGGATTCAATTGATACAAGGTGGACGGTCTTACATTTTTATAAAAATGTATAGTGGTTGTAAACCAATCCAAGAATAAAAATGTACGTCCATTGAGCAAAGGGGGAGTTAATTTTCCGCACATGAACCAACGCATCTTGGGCAAATCATGTCTGCGTATAAATTTAGCAGTGGATCCATGTAGCTCACTGCAGAGAAAAATTATGATGTCGGCATGATCATAGATGTCGACTATTTCTTGATCAATGACCATGTTTTTTGGATAATTCGGATCGCCGTAGGGATACGGAACCTGGAAACAGGCTACTCGCCGTTGATGAGTGGACTTATTAAAAAGTTCTGCATTATTGTAATAAGTCCAATCATCTGACAGACGACCACCAATTTCTCTAAAATGAAATCTAAAAATAGGTGTAGAACGCTCGGGGAAATAAATCCCCACATCTTGAACTGCCACTAATTATTTTGCTCGGGTTCTTGTTGTGGTTGCTTTTTTAACAGCAGTCTTGGCTTTAGCGACAGTGGTCTTGGCTCGGGCGGTAGTTTTTTTAACTGCGGCTTCTACTTTGACTTCGGCTTCTTTGACAGCGGCCTTGACTTCGGTTGCATCAACTTTACCATCTTTGTTGGTGTCAAGTTTGGGTGCAAATGCTTTGTATAACACAAATGTTACAACAGCAACAACTACTAAGGTAATGAGTAATTCCATTTTGAATCTCCTTTGTTGAATGGATACATTATTTAGTGGGTTGCCTGTGCAAAAAACTAATTTGTCCAGAATCTGTTATATTGGGTTATTTCATGTTGCACTGCAATATAAATATCTGTATAATAAACATTCATTTAAGGAGAAACCATGTTTACATTTCAATCAGTATTAGACAATGCAGTAAAAAGTGCCAAAGGTTCACTGTCCTATGTGCAAGACAAAGAAGTACGCACAAACCTAGAAGCAGTGATTGATGCCAACGCAGACTTTGCCAACACCATTTATCAAACCAACTTGACATTTGCCAAATTGGTTGTTGAGAAAATGGGCACCAGCGAGTTGACCAAACCATTTGCTGATGCAGCCAAGAAATTTGTTGCTGAAGTCAAGTAATCTGTAGTCTAAAAACAACACTCAAAACCCCCGCAAAAACGGGGGTTTTTTGTTGGCCAAAACAAGGTTGACCCAAAATTACCAAAATAGTATAATACTTGTATAGTTAAATTTTAGGAGAAAACCGTGGGTCTAGACTTTGCAGAACTGAGAATTGGTCGTTTGTTCCACCTCAATGGCAACGACTATGTCAAACAGTCGACCCGCACCGCCCGGATGCTCAACAACGGACGCATCTTTTACATTGGCAAAAACGAATACATTCACCCTATTGCCTATTAACCTTTTGGTTGACCAAAAAATACCAAAATAGTATAATACTTGTATAGTTAAATTTTAGGAGGTTATATGGCACACAGCGATTTTGCAGATTTAACAGTGGATGACTTACAGAGCTATTACAGCGACTTCCACAAGGATTTCCATGGCTGGCGTCCACGTGGTGCCACACCTGAGCAGTGGCGTGATCGTGAGTACTTGGTAGCCCAGATCAACGGTATCCATGACGCCCTGGATGCCATGAAAACCACTCCTGAGGGTCGTGCAGAATTGCGTGCGGCAGGTTGGGTCATCGAGGATGAACCCGAAGTGGTTGATCCACAAGAGTATGCCGAATGGTCGGCTGAGTTGGACGCTGAATTTTATGGGGAGGCACAATAATGGGATTTTATAAAGACATCGAACTCGAAATCATGTCTTGGCAGGCCCTGGGTCGTAGCCAAGATGAAACTTATATCTATTTCAAAGACTACGTGACCCAGGAAGATGTGGCCCGTATCTTTGCCAGAGACTGTGACGAAGACACAGTCGTTGACTAATAATTCAATTTCGTATATAATGCTATTATGAACTTAGATCGAGACAATTTTAAACTTAGTCACCACTCCTGGAATAGGAGAGTTTTCAACGCAACCAGTGCCGAAGATATGCAAGTGTTCCAGGATTTTTTACTCAACAGTCGTTGGAGTAATGGTTGCCCGTTCGTCATTGAGTGGCCATTTTTGAATGTGGTTGACATGATCAAACACAAAATCATTTATCAGCACATCGACGGCCTTATATCCAAAGCCAAAAAATGAAGTTGATAGCAGTCTTGGTAGCCGCCGGATTATTGGTTGGTTGTGCTACCAGACCTGCGAATAATCAGGCAGCCACATTGGAACAAATAAAGTCCAGAAAATACACCACGGCTGATTGTCCCAACATAGATCAAAACATACAGTGGCTTGAAACTCAGTTGCGATTGCGAGGCCTACACAATGCAGTTCCGGAATCGCTCAGCGAGCCGGATCGGGTGTACAATGCCACAGTCAGGATATCAATTTGGAACTTGCGTATAGGATGTGCCAATCCTCGAAGATTTTCTAAAACATGAAACTTGCCGCCTTCATGATCCTGTTTGCAGTCGGCAGCACAGCCGAGGCCGCTTGCTATCAGCGTGCCAGCATCAACATCACCAGCCAAAAAATAAACACAGCACCCACCGACATACAACGTCTGGTCACTCCCGATACCCATGGATATCAGTGTGTGGCACGTTATAGGTTGCACGTGGGTCAAGCCTGGGTCACTGTGGAAGGCACAGCCGTGGCCAAAACTGAGGACGAAGCCTGCAACCAAGCACTGGATATCAAACGTGCTCGTGCCTTGGAAGATGTCCCGCCGGCCCGTGTTGGTGCAGATCAGCAGTTGGTTTGCAGTGACTTGCCAGACATACGGGTAAGACCTGTGCGTCGCGGCGAACTGATATGGGAAAGTGAAACAGATCTGCACAGCCATCCTTTGGAACGTGCCACACCATATTTTACGATCAAGCAGGCTCGTTGCCGTAAGTTTATCGAGCGTGTGTCCAAGGACCAAAATCTCATTATCTATCAAGGCATCATCTGTCAGGCCAACCCCGTCACCAATTCGAAATGGCTGGTACTTGACAAATATTAAGCCAAATGTTAAACTGTTGTTATTGTAACCCAGACCGAAAGGTGGATGTATGAAGAAGTTGATTGTTGTAGCGGCTGTGGCTGGTCTGTTGACTGCCTGTGGTAGTACCAAAAACCAGTATCCCAGCTTTAATGAACAAAACGAGCGCCAAGAACGTTTTGTCAAACAAGCCCTTGATTCGGCTCCAGAATGGATGACTCGATTGCCCAAGAGCGAAAACGCCATTTATCAAAGTGCTGACGAATCGGGTGCCAGCATGAGTTCGGCCAAGATGTTTGCTGAAGCCAAGGCCTATGCCAAGATCTGTACGGCCGCCGGCGGTAAAGTTCGTAGCCAGACCAAATTCTTTGAAGCTGACAACGGTAGCAGTTCCAGCCGTAGCAGTGAAATTGCCATCCGTAGCCTGTGCCCAGATGTGGACATCACCGGAGTGCAGACTGTGGAAACAGTATTTGTACGTGAAGGCTCACGTGTGCGAGCCATGGTTTTGGTAGCACTACCCATTGGATCTGCCAATGTGCTGAAATCTGAAAAAGAAGCCAAAGCCCGTGCTCCAGAAGCATTTAAAGAATTGGATGCCATTACCGAAGGCAAGGAACCGGCACCAGTCAAGAAAGGCGAACCTGTCAGTGTGATACGTCCAGATGGCACTGCTGACACCATTGGACTGGTGCAGGTTGAAAACGAAGAATACAAGCGTCGCAGGGCCGAAGCACTCGAAAAGCCCGGTGCTGTGATCGGGCAATACACAGTTCGTTAAAACCCAATATAACGAATTATAGCGATAGTTTAACGCTTCTGCTGTTTGGAGTAAATAACAGTGGAGGCGTTAAATCATGGCTCGTCCAAATCCGATCCGCAGGATCATGGAATCTCCCTTACCCAGCATAACCTATCAGCGTAGGCTACAGTTTCGGCCGTCTTATGCAGACATAAACCACGCATACAACATCTGTAATCGTTACCTATTTGACAATCAATTGCGTCGCCCGGAAATAACCCAAGGTACCCGCAGAAAAACCTGGGGATTTTGCATTTGGGAAGATGACCTACAAGATACCGGCAGTTACTGCCGTATCAGCATCATGGACAAGTGGTTTTGCCCACAGTGGTTTTTGAACACCTTGGCTCACGAAATGGTGCATCAGTATCAGTGGGACATTGGGCGTTTCGAAGGCTACAAAATACACGAAAACAGTGGTAATCATGGACCCAGTTTTTTTGCACACCGCGAACGTTTTAGTTATTATGGGTTACATCTAAAAACCGCACACGGCATGAAACGCTGGTTCAAATGGCAAGATTTTACCCGTTGCTAAAATCCTAAAAATCTGTTAAAATAATCCAATGTTGTCACACCTGCATATTGAATATGTGAATCCTTCTACACCCACAGATATCTGGGTAGTTGACTATCGACTCAGGGATAATCCCATTGTGCCACGCTGGACTGCCAAGGTTCAACAGGCACAAACACACTATGACATAGATGATCCGGGCAGATTTTACGGATTTGGCAGCTACGAGTCGCAGGTGGCAGATGCTCTGGCCCGCATCAATCAGTGTATAACCATGATCAAACTAGATCACCCAGACATAGCACAGGATTACGTGACTGATGTGCATGATCAAGACAGATTAAACTATTGGCATCACGTGTTTGAAGTTTACCACGGCCTGTTGGACAAACAACCCAGGCCATCGTCTCTATTGCCTGTGTTGGCAGATTTGAACCTGGCAGTACACCGTTGTGAAAGTGTGGCCCGAGGAGCCAATCCCAGGCACGTGGTCACCTGGTTTGGCCTGCCTAAAACTAATTGTCTAGAACCCGAAGATTATAGATACTTTGAAAACGAGTGGCAGGCCGGAACTGTGTTTGTGAACTATGTGGAAATAGGCAAGACCCTGGAAGACCTGGCTGTGGATCGTGATGAATACATACATAAAAATGCATTCCAACCCTGGTATCACTATTCAGCTGACTTTGTGGTACGTTTTTATGCCCACTGTGGCGAGGCCGCACAACAACATCGCAATCTGGTCAATGCCTATTATGATCGCAACCAAGACCTGTTTGGAGCCTGGCAGGCCTCATTTGCCTTGGGTTCACCGCCGGTGGCTGATATGGTTGGCACGGTGGACCTGGAACAGATTGCCAGCCGGCCCTGGGTCAGATCTGTTAATTTCACGTAATCTCAGTATTAGTACTGATTTTGTGCAACACAGCATAAATACTCAGTAGAAACCATGAGAGGAAAAACAAAATGAAAATATTAAACATGATCTGGGAATTTTTGTGTGACATTGGCCAAGCCAAGTATGCAGCTGAATTAGCTCGCAATCACAAGTGGGTCGAAGCACAAAACCTGTACAAAAAGTGATAGTCACTGAATTTTTGGCCGAAAGCCAATACCATCGCTATGGCGACTGGTTACGAAGCCAGGACGATGATACCCGACACCTGTACTTTGGTGTGGCATCAGGTCTGGGCTTGATTGAAAGCCTGATGGACCGCATCGAAGCCGAGCCGGCCAAACACAAGTTCCTGGTGGCACAAAATTGCACAGGTTGGTTGGGTGTGATACACATCGCCGAAGTTGATGACAAAACTGTGGAGTTTGGCATCATAGTCAAAAAGGAACTGCGTGGCGAAGGTATAGGCAGCATGCTCATGGACGAGGCCTTGGCCTGGTCAAGAAATCGTGGATATCAAGAACTGTTCATGCATTGTTTGAGCCGCAATCAGGCTGTTAAATACCTGTGTGAAAAATACGATTTGAACAGTCGCAACATGTTTGAAGAATCTGAAGTAAAGATACACCTGGAGCCGGCCAGTTTTATCACCTTGAACAAAGAAATTTCAATACGCCAACGCAATCTATTCCATAGATTCTTGCAAAACACCACCAACCTGTACAACGAAATCTACGGCTAAATATCTAATAACCGGAGATTTTCAATGAAACACTTTCTAGCTGTATTACTATTTGTACCTGCTATAGTTCTAGCACAAAAAACACCCACTGGCGTGACCTATGACGCACAGATCATTCGTGTAAGCGATGGTGACACCATTGTGATTGCCGCACCTTTCTTGCCAGCTCCGCTCAAGCCCGAACTGGCTGTGCGTGTGTATGGTGTAGACACTCCTGAAAAGGGATTCCGTGGTCAGTGCGACTCAGAAAAAGCTCGTGGTGAAGCGGCCAGCGAGTTCACCAAGAAAGCTGTTAAGAGTACCAAGAAGCATCAAGTTATCCTGTATAGCTGGGACAAGTTTGGTGGTCGTGTGCTGGGTGACATGATTCTGGACGGTGTGAGCCTACGTGCTGAACTGATACGCAATGGCTTTGCCAGAGAATACTACGGCGATGCCAAGCAGTCGTGGTGTAACTAAAACTCAAGTCTACTAGAACTCGATAAATACTAGGGTAGTAAATAAACTACCCTATTTTTATGGCCTTTTATGAGAGCACAAGAGTTTTTAACTGAAATCAGCGATGAAAGACTACAACGGTATTTGAGCCGTGCTGGTCAACAGGTTGATCGCAGACAGGAACGCATGGCTCGAGTCAGAGACAGACTCAACAAAGGCTACGAAATCTATCACGCAGATCGTCCTGCTGGCTCCGGTCAGATTGTGGATCGATTTGACGCCAACACTCCCGAACAAGCACGACGCTATTACGAAAAGTTCGTTACTGACTATGAGAGTGATCGAGACTTTGATTTAAGATTGAGAAGAAGCACTGGATTATGAGATACAAGCACTTGCTGTCTGAACAACAACTAGATGAAATACGCATGAGCCCTGGTGCTCTCCGTAAGTTTGCCGCCAGTCCCGAAGCCGAAGGCATACGTGCTGGCTTTGAGGCCGAACTAGTTTTTACTGGTCTGGGCACCGATGATGATCAAGAAATGGAACCCGATTACGACGCCGACGAGCGTGCTTACAGCATACAGCAGGTCATAGAATTTTTTCAATACGATGAGTGGGGTTATGGCATGTCGGATCGCGAAGCCACACGCCTGGAAGAAAGACTCAGTGAAGCCTACTACGAGTGGTATGACGACCAAGTGTATAGTGCTTTCCGCGAAGAAGCCGACAACCTGGTGCTCAAAGTAATCTTGGATGAAGAATGGGACTGGGATGATGCTGTACGCAATCAGCTGGACGACATGGAACTCAGCAATGACGAAATTGAGGAAGCCATGCGAGATGGAGAACAGGCTCCTAAATTTAATTCAACCCGAGAACAAGATGCCTATGCCGAAACACACCCTGGCTATCAGCGTTACCTAGAGGCCTATGAAGCTGCTGAATCCATACTGAATGACCTAGTAGATGAAAGCGTAAAAGAACAAGACAAGTACTGGGATCAGGCTCTAGATGATTTCCGCGATGGATATAGCCTGGATGACGACTCAGGATTCTTTTCAGACCTGGGTTTGCGTTGGATGAGCGACATCAGCAACGAGTACAATCTGGGCTGGCCACACATGACCGTGACTGGATCCGGTACAGGCAGTTTTGATGAAAGCAACGCAGAAAATCTAGCCACAGATTTGGAAGAAGTGCTGGGAGTCAAGGCCAAGGTGTCGGGCGGATATGCCCAGGCCACACGTGATGATGAGACCTGGATCTTTGAACCCGACGGCTCAATTGATGCTGACGATGGTGAAAACATGCCGGTGGAAATTATTAGTCCACCCATGCCATTGCCCGAGTGCCTGGACAAGATTGAAAAATTCTTTGCCTGGGCCGAAGACAACGGAGCCTACGCCAACAGTTCAACTGGTTTCCACATGGGAGTGAGCCTGCCGCGACAGGGTGGAGATGTAGACTACCTCAAATTAGCCTTGTTCTTAGGCGATGAATATATCCTGCGTGAATTTGGTCGTACCGCCAGTATCTATACAGAATCGGCCTTGAAAAAAATACGCCAACGCATTGGTGTGCAAGAAGATCGTGGCAGACCTGACATCGCAGGTGCCATGGAACTCATGCGTTACAATCTGATAGAACTGGCACAAAAGCAGTTGGCCATCAACAATCATGGCTTTGGCAAATATACA
>Ga0315909_10009575_pt1 | contig 10464 bp, 7 predicted proteins | sample LakEriMetagenome_11_FD_203527 | JGI IMG/M metagenome (GOLD analysis project Ga0315909, IMG submission 203527) | Freshwater fungal communities from buoy surface, Lake Erie, Ohio, United States - Buoy 2 MA125 | ecosystem: Environmental > Aquatic > Freshwater > Lake | place: USA: Lake Erie, Ohio...
TAATCCTACAGTAGTAACATAAGGTGAAAAATCAGATCCTGTTACAAAATCTTTGTAGGTATCAGTTGATCCACTTTTTAATAATGAAGGATTTAGTGAATAATTATATTCATTAGCTCTAATAGTGCATTTATATTGAGTCTCATATAATGTTATGGAAGACTGGAATTCAATGGTGGGGGCTGAGAATGTTGTTCCTACACCACTGCCTGTTCCTGTAAAGATTAAAATTCCATCTTCATATATAATATTACCAGCATAGGTAGAAGATGATATTATATTTCCTTCTCCATCATCTCTATAAGAACCTGAAGGGATAGAACTAGCTGATATTATTATTTGGAGGGAGTTAGGTTGAATGTAATTACCATAATATTTTGATGGTATTGATACAACTCCAATTTTTCCATTAGTAACATAATATCTTAAAGATCCAGTAGTATTAGGTAAAGAATTTATATAATTAGTTGTATAAGCTGGGCCTGTTATAGTACCATCAGTGTTAAATGAAGCTGTAGCGGCATTAGATATCAAGCCATTACTACCAAATATATAATTTCCATAATATAACTGTTTAATAGAATTAAATACTAAGGCAGAACTAGCGGTACCTTCACTACCTCCAACTAAGGGATAATTAGAATTTGAACCTGTAAAGTATGAGTAGTACTCAGTGCCAGAAAAAGTCTTATTAACTGTAAACGGTGTTACAATTACATCATTACTGGTGAGTGTTTTTAAGTAACCCATTCATTAGAAGTCTAATTTAACTCTAATAAGAGCTTCTTTGGTGAAATCCTTCTTAAGTGGTTTACTTAACTTAGCTACAGCTAATAATTCATTAGCATCATTATATAAACCTACAGTTGTAATATATGTGACTGGGGCATTTATGAAGTCATTGAATATAACAACACCAGTTGATCCTGAGATAAATGATGGGTTGGTTGAGTAATTAAATTCTGAGTTTCTAGCTCTTATAAAGACATAATCAGATGTGATATTTTCTTGACTATTTAAAGTAAATGATTTGGCGTTAGTACCATCTAATCTATTAAATAATAAGATAGGATTACTATCATCTGAGTTAGAGTTTCTTAAGGTTCCTAAATTCACACCTCCTGAAGCTATAGGTAGATCTAAGGCTTTAGAATTTAGTAATAATGTTCCAATATCTGGTAAGAATAAACCATAAGATCCAGATGGGGTATAACCAGCTTGGGAAGTTCCAATTACAGCTGATGTAACTGTTCCAGCTGATCCACTTATTAATTGGTAAACTCTTCCAGCTTCATTAAAAGTAGTTGTGGTAGCTGTTAAACTATCATCTGTTAATTTAATAGGCCCATTAGTTCCAGCACCTCCTGATATAAATAATGTTAAAGTTCCTGGTAGGAGATTACCTTTATATCTAGCTCTATCAACAGTTATAGAATAAAATTCAGTTACTGTTGTACCCCCAAAATTGAAATCAGTGTTTTCATCTCCTAAAACTATATTTTGGAACTGCCCATAAATTGTAGAAGTAGGAGATTTTCCATTAATACCAGAATCATAAAGAAGAGATCCTGACCCGTTTTTATTACCATAGGCTATATTAAATTGAACTTCAGCATTCGCATTAGTAGCAATTGTTTGATAAACATTCAAATAATAGTTACCACTTGCTCCAGCTAGTTGAGTAGATGAGTTGTTGAATGAGGTTAAGGTTGGGGCGTTCCCGGTCCAAGCACCAGCTGTTATACTATCAGCACTAATTAAAAAATCCTCAGGATCTAATCTTTTAAATGACATATCTTATATTATGTTGTTTTAGTAATAATAACTGGTATAGTTAATCTAGCACCACTATCTCTACCAACAACTTGTAAAGTTGTATAAAGTTGAGTATTTGAACCAAATAGAGTGTTAATAGTAGTGGCTGTTAAATTAATAGTAGTACCAATTACAGTTTTAGACACATTAGTACCTAATGTTTGGGTTGAATTTAATTCAGTAGCTTGAGTTGTATTAACCCCAACTCCATTAAAATTACTTAAAGTTCTAATATCAGCTATAGTAGCTGTATAACCACTAGATTCATAAGTTTGATTAGATCCTAAGTAATTAAGAGTTTGAGGAGTAATAGCTAAAGAGGCGCCTTGTTTTAAGGTAATAGAAGTATATCCAACATCAAGAACAGGCATCTTGGCTGTTCCTCTGGGTAGGGTAACTAGTTTGTATCTTAAATTTTGGGTTGTTTCTGGGAAGGCTTCTAGTAGGGGGAGGTTTTCAATAGCTTGACCATAAAAGGCGCTTCCAGAAGGGTGGGTAGGATTATATAAAGTATAATCTATTTCATCATCAGATAAAGCAAATTGAGTAATTCTAAAAGAACCATCTCCTCTAGCTAAAAGTTCTCTACCCTTATTAGTTAATATGGCATCTACTGTTACAACAGCATTATTTAAGTATCCCATTATTATGTTTAATTATATTAATAAATATATTTATTTTTAATTTCCTATTATATTATTTTGTTTTAATTTTAAAATAATTTCTTCAATGTTATTTTGTAAATCTACTGAGGCATATTTAGGTGTGATTACACCTGTAAATTCGATAGTAGATTCACTAGAATTTTTTATAACATTACATGTTAAATATTTACCATCATTTAAAATTCTATATAAAACATAATTATTAGTGTTAGCGGCGCTAGCTATATCTCTGTCTAGTTTTAGGTATAAACGACCCTCATTATTAGTAGGATCGTTAGGAGCTATAACTTCATATATAGTATAAACTTGAGCAGGATCATATTGAAATCTTATTTTATCTCCTATCTGGGGTATAAATAAAGTATCTATAGGTGAAAATCCAAAATTTAATGATTCAGTAACTGGGTTTTGGAGTTTACCATAATTATCAGATAAATATAAAGATCCAGTTAAATATCTTAAAGATCCGGTTTCCCAATATCCATTAGGATTTTGATCATTTATATATGGGGGGGCTCCTGGAGAAGGGTTTTGAGAAGCTACTGATATTTGGGGATTTTTTAGTCTAACTTGAAAAGAACTACCAGCTCCTTTTTTAAGAACTAAAAAGTATTCATCACCAACTTGCATGTCAGATCTTTGCAAGGTATAATTAAAATTATATGTTACAGATTGTAAAGCCATTTTGTAATTTTTTTAACCACCTCCAACTACAGATTCTCCACTGGGGTATGTAAGGGTTTTCCATTGTTCAGTTAGTTGAGTTACAGTAGCTCCTCTTTTTCTAAAAAGAGCTATAGCAAATGGAGCTGACTCTCCATCTGAAAATCCTAGTGAATCTTCAGTGTCCAATAAAGCTGTTATATTAAAGGTTATAGATTCTATTAAGTCTGGGGTAGGGAATGGGTTATTTAAAACATAAGATCCGGTAGTATAAGTTCCTGATAGGCTTCCAGTTCTAAAAAAAGCAGCTTCAATTGAAGCGGTAGCTATAATTGAGTTATATTGTCTTATTACAGTTGAAGTATTATTAGCTAGATTAAACTGTCCTACTGAGGTTCTTTTCATAGTAGCTAAATAATTAGCAGTACCTTCAACTGTTGATCCTCCAGGTTCAGCAAATGTTATATAATTAACATTACTACCTGAGGTGGTTCCGGTTTGAGTATAAGAAATGGGGACAACACTTCCTATAGAGGTAACATTATGAACACCATTTAATTGTTTGTTTAAAGATGTAGCTTGGTCTACTCTAATTATAACTTCATTTTGGTCAGAGAAATTTTGAATTAGATTAGAAAGAGCTATACTATCAGTTGATACTTTAATAGGATTACCTTGAGAATCAACTAAATAAGTAATAAAAAATGAAGAATTATCTATAATTTCAGGAGAAGAACTTCCCACATCTTTAAAAACAATTAAATAATCTTGTCGTTGTTCAACAGCAGGTAAACTTTTTAAAGCATTTTGGGTGCCTAAATAACTTATAGATTGATTGTCTTCAAATGAACCCATTTTATGATGTTTTATTTATTCCAGGTGAAGTAACACGAGATCCTCTATATCTAATATTATTCCAACTTTCTCTTGAGTAATTAGAATCATTAACTCTAGCTTTTTCAGCTGATCCTTGATTTACTTGAGGTAAATTAATAGGAGTTGACATTCCATTTGAATAATCTAAATCATAATAGAAAGAAGATTGAGGTGAAATATCAACATTATTAATTAAAGGATTAAATTCAGATGTAGCGTAATTTTCATCAGTATCTACTAATGGAATATATGAAGAAGTAGTTAAAAGACTAGCTGCTCTAAATCCTCTATAAGTAGAATTACTATTATAGAATGAGTTAGATGGAAAATTAGTTATATTATAGGCAGATATATAACCTGCTTTAACCCAAGTATCTATGTTTCCTACTGTTAAAGAAGCTTCAGCTACACCAGTTGTAAATTCAGGTACTATTACAATCCAATCAACCCCGGCATAGGTAAAAATATCACCAGCATATAGTTTAGTAGCACTATAAGATACTGATGAAGTATTTATTATATCTATGGTGGGGGCAGTACTAGATGTAGGATATGGGGTTATTTCTAAAAATAATCCACTACGTGAAATATATAAGTCTGTAGCGGAGAACAGGGATGAGCCAGTGCCCATTCCAAAATAAAAACTCCATTTGGGTTCAGTAACAGTTAAAGAATATCCTAAAGTATAAGTTGTAGTACCATAACTAGGACCAATAGGTTTATTTAAAATTCTAGAATAAGATTGAGTAACTATAAATTCAAAATTAACATTTTGATTTTGACCATTAGAAGCTGATATAAGAATAGATTGAGGAGGAAGATATCCTAAAGGGAAAATCTGGTTTATCGTTGGGATGTTATCATAAGTATCTAAACTACTACCCCCAGTATCACTCACTAAACAATATAAACTACTAGTAGCTGGTAGGGGGCTGGTTCCGGCTCTACGCACTGTCCCATAAATTTTAACTTTAAATTGGGAAGAGGGAATATCTTTTAAATAAAAGTAACCACTAGCAGTATCATACCATCTAGCTTGGTTACTATTTGAAGAAGTTATTGGAAATTTAAGTTGAGTCCAATTACCAGCCCATTGTACTTCAGGTGATAAAAAATTAGGATTTGATTGGGCTTGTCGGGTATCAAGACATCTTATATTATTAGTAGTATCTGTTGTAATTACATTACTAGAAGTAGCGTAAACTACTATATCAGGTATAATAGTTTGAGTTAAATTACTATTTTGAGTTGTAGGAACAGTAGAAAATAAAAAATTATCTACATTTTGCCTAGTATTAGTTATAGGGTAAGAAGTAGGACCTCCTAAAATATTACTCCCAGACACACCTATATTATTTATATCATCTATACCCTTAGGATGATTAATAATAATTTCTTCTAAATCTAGAAATTTAGATGAATTATCATTTCCTTCTCTATCTATGGAAGATATTTTTATTCTTTTTACTCCTGATGTAGCCATTATAAATTATAGATTACTTCCACTATCATAAAATAAATATAATGATCCACTGGATATTATAGGTCTGTCTGTAAAATCACGTAGTAATATAGTATTATTTGGGATAACACTGTCAAAATATACTTCAACTGGGCTACCATCATCAGGTAATGTAGTAGAAGAACCTACTATAGAACAAGAATGAAAATGTGAAGTAGCATAAGTAGCACCTCCATAATTTTCTAAAGAAGATGAAGTGAAAACAAAAACTATTTCATTATAAGGAGGAGCATAAGATTTTATTTTTATTAGGGGAGTAGCTCTATTAAATATAGAACTAGTAGGAACTCCATATGAATAACCTGGGTAGTAGCCATAATGATTTACAAAGATATTAGTTACTTCATTAAGGGTATAAGTTCCAACAAATATATTTCCTTGTCTTTTGGCTAAAATTAGGTTTTGGTCAGCAGCTCCGCTTATATTAAATTGACTAGAACTAAGGGCATTATAAGTATCTATTGAAAACATAGATACAGGATATCCTTGTCCTCCTTGGTTTTGAAATAAAGATGAATCTTGTCCTCTATTATCAGATCCATCTCCATAAATTCTATAAATATTATAAGTATGTTCTGTTGTAGATGGTTCTAAATAAGGATTATCTAAATTTAGATTACCATCAGTAGCTAATATTTTAGATCCACTTAGTTCACCATTATAAAATTCATCTTGAGAAGATTGAGTTAAAATAAATCCTCCAGCAGGACCACTTACTCCATATGTCCAACTTTGAGTTATTTGCGGAGATACTGTGTTTAAAATGGAGGAACTATACACATTGATATAGTTGAACACCCCACCAGCTCCTCCGTTTATCTCGCCTATTCTTGAGTAAGTTGTAGAAGTAGTCTCAGTTGTAGGGTCCCATACTTGTTGAGAATAAACTGACCCACTATAATCATGTTGGGAAATTTCAACTTGAGCTGGTCTTTGTTTGTTTCTTTCAAGTAAATGTTGCTTTATTACAACTCCAGTTGAAAGACCAGATTTAGCTGGGGTAAAATCTTTGATCATTTTGAATAAAGAGTTATCAAAATATTTGATAAGTCTTATATAATCTTTCCAGTTATAATTCTTATAATATTTGTCAAAGTAAGAATTACGTAATCTATCTAAGTCTGGGTATGAGTTTGTTGATTCTGATACTTGACGTGGGTCTCCAATATATTCTCCAATATTGAAATAACCCATTGATGAATTAATATCATCATTGATTTCATTTTGAGGCGAAAAAGCTATTTCAATATAATTTACATCTCTAGTGTAACTTTCACTTTGAGGATATCTTTGTTGTATTGTTCTATATGGAGTTAAGACATCTCCTGTTGGAAGAAGATTATCTTCTATTCTTATTTTTTGTGAAATTCTATTTTTTATACCAACAGCAGGTTGATCATAGTATATAAATTCAGTGTTAGGGATAAATTCAAAAGCATTATTATTATTTATAAATTGATATCCACTATCACTAGCAAAAGAATTAGTAATAAATGATCCTGTTATTTTAGGATGGATTGATACTCTTGATTCTAGTGTTGGTAGTGTTGTTATTAAGTCTGATCCTAAAGGAGCTCTAAAAATAAGATTATTAGCTGATGATGAATAGTTAGATCCTTCTATAGAATATGGATTCATAACAAAGTCATAAAATTCACTTTCACCCAATTCTATATTATAATATCTTAATTCTTGGTATGATCCTGTAAAGGGAATATAAGTATTTCCTCCAAATCTAACAGGATTAGGAGAAAAAGGAGAATTAAGTCTATAAGGAATATATAATGCTATAGATTCACTCCAAGCGGCATTTAAATTAGTTGAGGAGTTTGAGGCTGTATATCCTATTTTAAAACCATCATTCCCATCATAAATTTTATTAGCTGTTCTTAAGGTATAAACACTACCTGATGATAAACTAACTGACCACCAATTACCATCATAAAATGGGGCGGTAACTGAGACTACTGAACTTGTGCCTGAAGTTGAACCTGAGCCCCAGTATGTTAAGGTGGCATACTGGTTAGAAGAGGAAGGGATAGATCCTGAGTAGGAAGCACTTGAATAGCCTGATCCGGTATAGGTTAAAGTTATAAATCCAGAATTATAGGGGAGAGAACTATCAGCGTCAATAGCAGTTAAAATATGATAAACTTTAGATGAAGGAAGAGATAAAGGTTTAAATCTAAAAGATAAAGTTTGAGGTTTATTGTTGGGTGAGTTCCATAAAGGATTAGCTTCCCAAGGTATAGTTAGCGCGTTATTTGTTGGGAAATTTCCCGCTGGGTATCCGTTGTAAGATAGGGCGTAATTAAATTTGTTTTGAAAATAATCCCAATCATTTGTATTATCTTTATCCTTTCCCCCAAACTCAGATATTCTTAATATTGTATCAGGAATACCATATATATTAATTAAGGCTCTTAAACCTTCAACTGTACCTTTTTTCTTAAGTAAATAAGGTAGATTATGGTAAATTCTTTTATAAGTTTCTTTATTTACATCATCTAGTTTAGTAATATCAGAAGAGGCAGTAATATAATTAGTTATTACTTCAGAACCAGTGGGGGGTAATAAACTTCCAGAACCATTTATACCTAATAGAGCTGAATATAAATCATCTGATGAGAAGTTATTTTGGTATAGATTAACTCCCATACTTTGAATAGCGTTAGCTACTATATCTTTAGATATACCATAATTTAGTCTATTATCACCATCAAATCTGTTTGATATATCTTTTGTATATATCCACATATTATCAAAATGCTGACCAATCATATCTAAGAATAAGAAGAAGGGAGCATTGGTATTATCATCTTTTACAAAAGATGGTAAATTATTAACTAATCTATCAAAATTTTCAATATCATATTCTAAGCCAGAAGTAGATTGAGTTGATAGCCAATTTATAGAAGAGGCACTACCTGTTAAAGCTAAGATATAAGGTGGAGTAGAATTAGTTTTAGGGTATATATCTGATGACCCTGATGAATAATATTGATAATATTCATATCCATCAAAATTTTTAATAATATTCTCTATTTGTTTCTCAAGTAATAAAATGTTTGAAGAATTGTCAGTGGGGTTTAATGAGTTTAGAATATTAATCTCATTTTGATATTCTTCAATTAAACTTACTTTATAATAAAAATTTCTTATTCTTTCCTCAGCTGAGGAGAAATAGACAAAATTATTAAAGTCACTATAATCAACATTAACTGTTATTCCTTTTTGAGCTAAAATATTTTGTAACTCATTATAAGAAGAAGTTAAAATTGTAGTTGTTAATGAAGTTAAATTTTCATAAGGAGTAGAATTATTAACAACATCCTTTAATTGTACTTCAAAATTTGGCCCTCTTAATTGGGGAGAAGGTTCAACTTCAACTACTCTAGGAGCAAATCTAACATTAAAAGATACAGCCTCAGCTGTTTGAAGTACAACCCATAATATATCCTTTAAATCAAATTGAATATCTAAAGGTTCATATAATTTAATTAGAACAGTATATTGATTTTCATTTGAATTATCAAGAGCTATATTATTAGCTATAAAAATATTATTATTACCAAAATTTAAATGAAAATCTTCAAAATAAGGTGAATCATTTAACTCAATAATAAAAGAATTTACAACAGATTCAATTTCTTGGTTGGATAAATTATTACTAGCTAATCTTAACTCAGTCCTATCAGAACTAATTTCTTGTAAAAAGAAAGGTAAGGATTGAGAAGAACTTAATTCACTTCTTAAAAAATTATAAACAGCTGTGTAATTACCATATTCAAATCCAGCTTTTAAAACATCTTTTTCAGGATCTATATTAATAGTAGATACTATATTTTCTCCAGCGTTATAATCATGAATTATAGAATAATCTCTATAATCATAAGAGATATATTCTAATAAATTTTGCTCATTATAAATTGAAAATTCAACTATATCACTGTTGGGTTTAAATTGTGATATAGTATCAAAAGAAGGTATTAATTTAAGATCTTTAGGAGTATATTCCTCAAAAACAGAAGTTGATATTTTTGTTACTACCGTATTAGCCATAATTAAATTGTATTCGCATTATTAATAGCGTCTTGAATATTTTGAGTTTGTTCTCTAAGTCTTTGTTCTTCTAATTCAAATAGTTCTCTTCTTAAATTATTTATTTCTTCTAATAAAGCTGTTATATCATTATTAATAACATCAGCATTAACATATTCTGAGCTTTGTCTAATTAAATATTCATGAGAGTTTGTGTCTCCAGTTTTAGGGATATCATAAAATATTTCATTATAATTTTGGAAAAACTGGTCAACTGTTATAGGAGGGGGAGCAGGTTCTTCTGTTGGAGGGATTAACTCGTTAAATTGATTATTAATAGTTTTTCCATATTTAGTCTTATCATAAACTATTTTATTTAAACCTACTTGTTTCATCCGTTAATAATTTTAAAATAGTAATTATCATCTAAAATTATAGTCTCTCCATTTAATACAGTTTTTATTAAAATTTGATAATATCTTTCAGGTTCTAAACCATTCATATAAATAGTAAAGTAACTGTTTGAACTATCAGCACTTATCTTAGTGTAAGTATCATCAAAATTAAATATAAACTCATTAGTATCCAAGTCTTTTATAGCATAATATGAAGTTATTGGTAGATAATAATTAGTTGTATAAATTGAAGAGGTTTGGTAACTACGAGAAGGGAACTCAGGTCTACAGTTTAATCTAAATTTATATATTTCTGATCTTCTAAATTCTATAGGATTATTAGCTAAAGTAACTACCATTTGAGTTGTGTTAATAGTAGACTGGGCTGATGAAGTTACATAGGAAAAGTCGTTCCACTGAAATTGAAGTTCAGGGGGGTATATAGTGTTAGTGTCTATAGAATAGAATTGTAGTTTTGTTTGTTTTG
>Ga0315909_10009577_pt1 | contig 10461 bp, 9 predicted proteins | sample LakEriMetagenome_11_FD_203527 | JGI IMG/M metagenome (GOLD analysis project Ga0315909, IMG submission 203527) | Freshwater fungal communities from buoy surface, Lake Erie, Ohio, United States - Buoy 2 MA125 | ecosystem: Environmental > Aquatic > Freshwater > Lake | place: USA: Lake Erie, Ohio...
ATGTCATCTATGTGGACGGCGTGGAGAAAGGCAGGGCTCCGGCCAAAGGCACTTTTGTGCCTAATCGGGGCATGACACTGCGGTTAGGGTACTGGGATCAAAATCGCTTCCTCAAGGGCCTCCTGAGCGACTTCCGCATCTACCGCACCGCATTGTCGTCGCCTGAAGTGCAGGCGGTGATGAAGGAAGGCGCCGTGGAACCCGGTGGCGCGGAAAAGGCCAGACCATAGGTCTGAAACGCAGTGAATTTCACGAGCCTGCACGCCATGACGGCATTCTTCAGTGCCATTCTGACCGCTTACGCTGCAGCCGGCGGGTAAGCAAATTCCTAGCAGTAATATCTTGCCCGGCGGGGCGATGCCGATCTTCTTTCGTCCCTTGATGAACATTACGCATCGTCTCCTCAGGTCTTTCCGCACTTTCCTTGTCGCCTCCGCGATCGGCTTGCAATCGCTCGCCGCGGCGGAGACTCGCACCGCCGATGTGCTCGTCTATGGCGCGACGCCCGCGGGCGTGTGCGCAGCGGTCGGCGCGGCGCGCGAAGGCGTGAGCGTGCTGCTCATTGAACCGAGCGAGCACGTTGGCGGGGTGAACACGGGTGGGCTGTGTTTCAGCGACTCGAACCAGACGGTCCGGGCGGCGCTGCGGGGACTGTTCGAGGAGTTTCATCAACGCATCGAGGACGACTACAAAGCCCGCGGCGTGAAGCTGCCTTACACCGTGGTAGAGAAGGATCAGAAGGTCTGGACTTACGAGCCGCACGTAGCCGCGCGCGTCACCGAGGCGATGCTGAAGGAAGCGGGCGTGCCGGTGCTCACGGGGCAGATCTTGCGCCGCGCGAACAAAGACGACGCGCGCGTGAAAAGCATCGCGACCACGAAGGGCGAGACCTTTGCCGCGAAGACCTTCATCGACGCCACGTATGAAGGCGATCTCATGGCGGCGGCGGGTGTGAGTTGGGTGATCGGGCGCGAAGGGCGGAAGGAGTTCGGCGAATCGCTCGCGGGCAAGCAGTATCCGAAAAAGCCGATGGCGATTTCGGGCCTCGATGCGCAGGGTAATCTGCTGCCGCTCATGACCACGAAAGACGCCGGCACAGATGAGGACGGCGACCGCAACGTGATGGTTTACAGCTTTCGCCTCTGCCTGACTGCGAACCCGAAAAACCGCGTGCCGTTTCCCGAGCCAAAGAAATACGACCCGGCGCGCTTCGAGGCGGTGCGGCGTTACTTTGCGGTCGAGAAAAAGCCCGCGCTGCTGTGGGATCTCTATCCGTTGCCGGGTGACAAGGCGGACGCGAACAACGGCATCGGCAAACAGTTCTCGATGGGTCTCATCGGCGGCGGCAATGCCTGGTGCGAGGCCGGACCGGAGGAGCGCGCGCGCATCTGGGAGGAGCACAGGCAATACACGCTGGAGATGTATCGCTTCCTCACCACGGACCCGGCGGTGCCGCAGGAGTTACGCGAGACGCTGGCGAAGTATGGCCTGTGCAAGGATGAGTTTGCCGCCTCTGGGCACTGGTCCCCCCAGCTCTACGTGCGCGAAGGCCGGCGGATGCGCGGCGCGCAGGTGATGACGCAGGCGGACATCCTGACCGACGCCGCAAAGCCGGACTCGATCGCCGTGGCGTCGTTCCCGATTGATTCGCACGACTGCCAGCGCGTCGCGCGCGGCGAGGGCGGGGTGATCAATGAAGGCACCATTTTCCCGGTGCATAGGCCCGCGGGATCGCGGCGGGGGCCGGCCTATCAAGTGCCCTATCGCGCGATCACGCCGAAGGCCGCCGAATGCACGAACCTGCTCGTGCCCGTGGCGCTCTCGGCGACGCATGTCGCGTATTCGTCGATCCGTGTGGAGCCGTCGTGGATGACCATCGGCCAGAGCGCGGGCGTCGCCGCAGCGCTGGCCGCGAAAGGCGGCGTCAATGTGCAGCAACTCGACTACGCGCGGCTCAAGGAAAGGCTGCTCGCGCAAAAGCAGGTGCTGGAAATCCCCGGCAAACAGTAACCGACTGGTCGCCGATCAACTCGCGAGGCCGCTGCCGATGCTGTGAAAGGGCGCGTCGCCGGGCACGATCGCGCGCTCGCAGAAGTCGCCGAAGCCTTCGCCCTCGTGGTGTTCAACGGCGTGGCGTTTGATGATCGGAAGACTATCAGTCTGTCACGAATAACACGTAGCCGAGCACGCCCGCGTTGCGCGGATCGGCGCGCTCCCACCGGTTTTTCCCGATGACTTCCAATTGCATATCAGCCTTCTCCCGACTCAGAAAATAGACTCCGCCCCCCTGCTTCCAGCGGTGCCATTGCTGGAAATCAATCCCGGCGCGATCCCACATATAGAACACCTTGCGTCCATTGGCCGCGCACTGGCGACGCGATGTGATGCTGAGCCGCATCGAGATCGACAACAGCGGGGTCGAGAACGCCATCCGCAACACCGCCATCGGCAAGAAGAACTGGCTGTTCATCGGAGCTGCCGCCGCCGGCCAGCGCGGAGCCGTCCTCTAAACCATCGTCGAGAGCTGCCGCCGCCGTGACCTCGATCCGCTGGCCTACCTGCGCGACGTGCTCACCCGCCTTCCCAAGATGACCACCGGCCAGATCCCCGAAGTCACGCCCGAAGCCTGAGCCAAAGCCCGAAGGCAACGCCAGGACTTCCGCGCCGCTGCATGAAATGCGTAAGTTGCGTAGCCCTCCAGCTACACAATCTACGGTTCCGTCTCCCGCCCCGCCTGCCCGTCAATTCAAAGAGCATGGAGCTATGCGTGTTGGTTACAGTGCATCCGAAGTAGATTCATTGAATCAGACTCACCAGAGCCTTCGCCTTCCGTCACAGTTTGTGCGCGAAGTCATCGTCATCCGTCACGCTTTCGACGAAGCGGGCGATGAGTTCGATGGTCTTCTCCACGTCGCGCAGGTCGGCCATTTCCACGACGGAGTGCATGTAGCCGGAGCAGGAAGGAAATCAGCGCTCTGAGGAGCGTCCACCGTGCGGCGGGCGCGAGAGCAATTTCCTAGCAGTGAGGCAGTGAATCGTCGGCGTCTTGCACGCCTCTGCGCCGCCGGATCAGGCCGAGACCGATGAGTGCGAGGCCGACTGCCGCGGTGCCGGGCTCGGGGATGGGAACCAAATCCCATCCGATCGCATCGAGCGCCTGCAGATCGAGATCGCTCACAACGTTGACCTGTCCCGCTGGCAACGCGGTCGGATCCATGATTCCCAGCCCGAGATTGTCCTTCCAGTGGCTCGCCTGCCGGCCATCTCCAAAATTCACCCCGGTCGAAAATCCGCCGTTGACGCCGGGGGTGAGATTGGTCGTGCCACCATCGAGCGAAAAGTACTTCGCCCGCGAATCCCCCGTGAAGTCGATGTCTGCGCCAGCGCCGACACTGGCGGTCGAATGCCTCGTAAAGTCGAGTGAATGCGCCCGGAGGTTGTCGTCCGTTGCTCCCGTCGTCGTATCGAGGGCATCGACGCCGCTGGTAAAGCCGAGGGCGTGCATGAGCTCGTGAATGGCCACGCCCACGAAGTCCTGGGCTCCGGCGGTGACGCCGTCTGAATTGTCAAAGTCCCAGGTGAACAGATTGCTGAAAGTGATGTTCGCATCCGTTCCGCTGTAGCTCGAAAGCGACAGGGCTTTTGCGTTGGCGGTCGTCAACCGGACGTTCGTCGTATTTGCACCGGTCGTGTCCACATAGGGCGTGGCGGTGTTTCCATTCTCCGCCGTCCGGTTGGTGTACATGGAGAACGAACTTCCCCCGGGCAGACCGGCCGAAAAAACGCTGTCGCTCGCAGTGGTGATGTCACCCGCGACGGCGGTTCGGAACTGTGTGTAGGTGAAAGTCTGTGTGAAGGATCCGGCCGATCCAAGGACTCCTGGTGAAAGGGCGGCAAAGCCACGGTTGATCGTGACCGAGACGTTGTCGCTGAATCGAGGCTGCAGGTAGTTCGCGGCCCGTTGAAATCCCGCATCGGCATTCACATCACCGGTGCTGCCAGTGAACCCGATGATCAACGCAGCCCGACTGCTCGCTGCCAGACCTGACAGCACTGCGACGAAGGCACTCGCGAGAACAATTCTCCTGGCAACTGGCCGGCGAGTGCGCGGACCGGATTCGTGGAGTGACGGGGACTGACCGATGCAAGTGGAGGCGGCAGGCAGGCGCATGTTGAACCGGTTATTTAGCTCGGCTGCGGTCGTCAACCGCAAAAAATCGCAGCTACAGCCTGTGCGCGAAGTCATCGTCGTCCGTCACGCTTTCGACGAAGCGGGCGATGAGTTCGATGGTTTTCTCCACGTCGCGGAGGTCGGCCATTTCCACGACGGAGTGCATGTAGCGGAGGGGAAATGAAATCAGCGCGCTGGGGATGCCTTCCTTCACGTTGAAGATGACATCCGTGTCCGTGCCGCTGTAGCGCGAGCTGCTCTCGTGCTGGAGCGGGATCTTGTGCTTCTCGGCGACCTTGATGATGCGCTTGATGACCTTCGGGTGGTTGCACGTGCCGTGCGTGATGCTCGGGCCGCCGGTGAATTTCACCTCGCCGTGAATGTTTACATCAATGCCGGGCGTGTCGGTGGCGTGCGTGACGTCGAGGACGATGGCCACATCGGGCATGAGCCGGTGGGCGACCATCTTTGCACCGTGGCCGCCGATTTCCTCCTGCACGGCGTTCACGGCGATGACGGTGCTCTGTAGCTTCGCGCGGTTTTTGGAAAGGCGCGCCATGACTTGCGAGAGGATGAAACCGCCGAGGCGGTTATCGAGCGCGCGGCCGACGATGCGGTGCGGGCCGAATTCCTCGACGGTGTCCGCATACACGGCGGGATGGCCGACGCGGATGCCGAGCTTTTTCACCTCCTTGTCCGACGATGCGCCGACGTCCACATAAAGCTCGTGGATTTTCGGCGCCTTCTCGTCGGCGAGGCTGTCCTTGCGGAGGTGGATGGCGGTGTTGCCGATGATGCCGCGGACGACGCCCTTGTCTGCCAGGATGTCGAGCCTGCGCCCGCGCGCGGTGGCGGTGTCGCTGCCGCCGACGCGGTCCACGCGGAGGAAGCCTTCCTTCGTGATGTGCTTTACGATGAAACCGATTTCGTCCGCGTGCGCTTCGAGCATGATGCGGCGTGCTTTCGGATTTCGGCCATTGAGTGTGGCCCATGTCGTGCCGTAGGCGTCGTTTTCCACACGGTCGGAAAAATTGCGGACGTATGCGGCCCACTTGCGCTGGCCGGCGAGTTCGAAGCCCGTCGGGCTGGGCGTGGAGAGGAGGTCGAAGAGGAAGGTTTTTGCGGCTGTGTCCATTGTGAGGATGCGTGGGTGTTTTAGGAGTCGGTGCGCGTGTCGCGCTTCGGGGCTGTGTGATCGGTGATAGGTGAACAGTGTTCACGTGCGCGAGTAAAGCTGTGTGCGAATTCTTCGTGTGCCGGATGTCGGGCGGCGGATGCCGGATGGTGAATGCGTTATTGCGCCGGCCCGGATTTTCGCTTCTACGGCACGGCGCACGCAAAACCTTTTCCCAAATGAGCCAGCCTACCAAAGCCATCATCCTCGCCGGCGGCGCGGGCACGCGACTGCATCCGCTCTCGCGCATCGCGTGCAAGCAACTGTTGCCCGTGTACGACAAGCCGATGATCTATTATCCGCTCGCGACGCTGATGCTCGGCGGGCTGCGCGAGGTGCTCTTCATCTCGACGCCGAAGGATCTGCCGATGTTCCGCGACCTGCTCGGCGACGGAAGGCGGCTGGGGATGCGCTTCGAATACATCGAGCAGCCGAAGCCCGCCGGGCTCGCGCAGGCGTATGTGCTCGGTGCGGATTTTGTCGGAAAAGAGCCGTCGTGCCTGATCCTCGGCGACAATATTTTTTACGGGAAGCTGGACTTCTTCCGCGCGGCGCTCGCGCAGGTGGGCTCGGACGGCGGGGCGTGTGTCTTTGGCTATCAGGTGAAAGATCCCGAGCGTTACGGCGTCGTCGAGTTCGACGCGGACGGACGCGCGCTGAGCATCGAGGAAAAGCCGAAGCAGCCAAAGAGCCAGTTCGCCGTGCCGGGGCTGTATGTCTATGACAGCGACGTGGTGGACATTGCCAAGAATCTGAAGCCCGGTGCGCGCGGCGAACTCGAAATCACCGACGTAAACCGTGAGTATCTCCGCCGCGGCACGCTGCGCGTGAAGGTGCTCGGCCGCGGCATGGCGTGGCTGGACACGGGCACGCAGCAGAGCCTGCTCGATGCGAGCAACTACATCGCTGCAATCGAAAACCGGCAGGGCCTGAAGGTCGCGTGCCTTGAGGAGATCGCGTATCATCAGGGGTTCATCGACCGCGCCGGCATGGAGGCGTGCATCGAGGATTCGCCGAAAAGCCCCTATCGCGAATACCTCGAGATGGTGCTCAAGGAAGGCTGACCGATGTCAGGTCAGGGAAAGTGTGACGAAATTCAAAAAGCGCAGATCCTTTGGACGTTGGATGCTGGATGTTTAACGTCCAAGGCCCTGCCCGACTGCCGGGATATCCTTCGAGACCTCAGCCCGCGTTGTCCTCCGCCCCGCGCGGCGCTCCGAGCAGGAGGATGCGCTCCTTTTTTCCCGCGTAATCGAGCGCGTGGAAAATGCGGATCTCATCCACGCGCCGCGCGGCGTTCAGCGCGTCGAGCAAGCGCGTGTACTGCGCGCCGAGTTGAGTCGTCTCAAGATAGCGGCCGCGCAGGTTCGGGTCGGAAAAGGCGCTGGGATTCTCGCGCTCGAAAAGATGGAAGCGCAGCCAGCGGCGATCCGTCTGCGAGATGCGCTGCGACTTGCGGAAGAACGCGGTGAAGAGCAGCAGCACGAGATACGTGTCCACACGCGCCTGGAGTTCGAGGTTGCGCGCGAAATCCTCAGACATGATGTCGCGCTCGCCGCGCTGGAACGCGAGCGACGCGTGCAGCGCGTGATCGATCTCCTCCACGAACGCGATGAGGTGCGCGATGTTCGAGTCGCTCAGCCCGCGCCGCGGGTCATGCCGCTCGAGCTGCTCGATGAGCCAGCGCGAATAGTAGATGCCGATGAAAAGATTCTCCCCGCTGTGCCGGAGGAAGGTGCGCGCGATCTCGCTCAGCTCCCGCGCCTGCGCACCCGCGAGCCGAGTGAGATGATCGCAGCGCTCGCTCCCGATCAGGCAGTCCTCCAGCGCCACGCCGCTCGCGGCGTAGGTGCGTTCGAGGAGGCGTGTGATCTCGGCGAAGAGCGTGCTCATCGGGGGAATGACGAAGGCGGAACCCGGCAATCAGTGTGGCCCGCACACGCGGCCTGTTCACTCGTCGTTGGAAATTTTTTCGTCATTCGTCATTCGTCATTCGTCATTCCATCCGCCGCCGCCCAAAATGACCGGCGGTGCTTCGTCCAGGTGCATGTGCCTTTCCGCCGTCTCGTTCAGCGCGAGACGCAGATCGTGGAAACGCTCGCTCAGCTCCCCGAAGACCGGCGACAGCGCGTGCTGCCGCGCGAACGGATGCTCCGCCGCGCTCTGGAAATTCGCCGCGCCCACGCTCTCGAGAAACCCGATGTCCGGCCCGCCGCGACGGCTGCGGCTCTCCACGCGATCCTGGAAAACGCCCGAGATGAACAGCGTGTAGTTCCCGATGTGCGCGCGCAGCAGAAACGCCTGCGATGCCGACGCCTTTTGCAGCGCGAGCAGCAGATCACTCACATATTGCTGCGGCCCGCAGCCCGCGCCTCCCGGTGCGCGCATCCGCTCGGTGACGGAAAATTTCTCCAGCAGCGAGGCGAGGTAGTCGCACGTCTCGCGGTTCGAGATGCCGCGCTCCTTCAGCACATGGCGGAGCAGGATGTAAAAGTAGCACTGCGGCGAGATGCGGAGCTGCGCGTCGCCCTGCAGCACCGCCTGGAAAAGCGCCTCGCTGTCGAGGATCGAGTCGCGCATTTCCGCGTCCGTGAGGAGTTCCGCGAGCGTCGCGGTGTTGTTTCTCCCGGCCCCGAGCGTGCCGGCGATAAATTCGAAATCCGAAGCCGTGAGGCGTTCCCGACAATTTGGAGTTATCATCGGATGTGAGACCGTAGCATCGCGAGTGCCATTCGATTTTTCATTCGTGTTTTCCTCTGGCGGCGGCGCATCGCGCAGCGTCGCGCTGACGTGAAGCGTGTGCGCTTTCACTACGCGGATCGGTCACGACGGTAAGTGCGTTAGAAAGGAAGTTGGCGGAGAACTCCATCCGTCCGTCCACCCCGCGGGAGCCGTGCGGATCAGCTTTGGAACATGCCGCACACAAATCGCGGCGCTGTGGACGGTGCTCGAAGCCGGGCGTGGTCTGCTGGACGCGCACACCGAGGCCGCGCTCATCGTACGGGTGCGCGAACAGATCGCCCGCGAAACGTTGCGGGTGCGCCGTCCGCGTTCCTGCGAGCGCAAAGTGCGTCAGCCTGTCAAAAAATGGCCCCGCATGTTCACCCCATCCTCCATCACCTCACCTGTTGCTTATGAAGTGCGCAAGGTTGCTTAAAGGCATTGGGGCTAAACGCGCTCCAGGATTTGTGCGACTGCTTGTTCCAAGCGCATGTCGCCGAATCGGGCGGCTTCGTTGCTGCCCGGAGTTGCCTTTTTGGCGTGATTGAATCCGGGGCCGTAGCCGCACTCGTGAGAGTGCGGGCACACTGTCCGAAGGAGGAAGCGCCCGCGTTCTGACGAACGCGGCTGCGAAAGTTTTGAACCACCCTACGGCCCTACTTCGCGGATCGCCCGCTGTTTCAGCTCACGCTCGCGGTCGATCTGCTGCTTGCGGTCGACCTGCGTCTTGGCCTCCGCCTCCTGCCTGGCCTTGCGCTGGGCGTCGGTCTCGGGTTCGCCGGGCTTAATCTCAATCTCGACCGGGCCGGTGGCGATCTTGCCGTGCCAGAAACGGCAGGGCGCGTCTGGGGCATGTTCGGGATGATGATCGCCGTAGCGCGCCGTCACGCTGTACTTGCCGGGGGGCAGGGCCGGGATGGACCGCAAGCTCCCATCCCTGTTGGGCCGGGCGTCTTCGAATCGCCAGGTTCCACCGGCCGAACCGCCACCGACTCCTTCGACAAACGCCAAGTACCCTTTGCTGGGAAGTTCTCTGTCCCCGGGCGGCGACTCCGCGGCCTGGGTAGTGTAGGTCGCCTGTCTGGGAACGCCGCCGCCGGCCGGCGTGAACACGAACGTAAACCAGCGGTGGACCCCGCCGACGATCACGTTCTTGTCTCCCGCGTTCCGCAGGTGCACCTCGAAGACCATGGGTTGGCCCTCAGCGAACGTCGCGCCCCACGGCTTCGGCGCCCCGCACAACTCGCAGCAGCGCGTCTTGACCGCCTTCTCTTTCTCCTGCGGCGTACGAGCCGTATGGCGTTGCCGGGCATGGCGGTAGCACTGGAAAAAGGGCCCCCAACTCGCGTTTCCACCCAGCGGCACGAGTCCGACCTGCACGCCATCCACGGCCTCGCCCCACGCGATCGTGGCGGGCGGGTTCTTCCCGTCTGTCGCCGGCTGTGCCTGCTCCGCCGCCCAGAGCGGCACGGTCAGGTTCGCCGCCAGCATCATTCCAACGATCATCAGTAGTTTCTTCATGTTCAGTAGCTTCTTCATTGCTTTTCCTATCCTTGGAGGTCGCCTTGCCGGTCGGTGGATCACTCGCCCAAGAGTTCCTGAACTCGGCCGGTCTTCTTTTCAATCGAAACCCCTGCGGTGTGGCTGGCCGGACCCTTGTTAAAAAACTTGGTGAATAAAACCAGCCAGTGAGTGCCGCGATCCTCGATTTTGGTGATTTTACCCCAGTCAGTCTTGCCATTCGCCTGCGCCCATGCTTCCGCCAGTTTCCGCGGCGTCGCCTCCTGATCGGGTGACAGATCGGGCGTGGGTTTTTGCACGGCTTTTCCGCTGGCGAGATCCAGCACCAGTCCCGACGGCTCCACGAAGACCCGGTTGCCTTCCACCCGCGCGGCGGTCGCGGGTGCCGGCAACTTCACCTGCCAGATTGTTTTCCCGCTGGTGTGCACGGCGGCGACGGCCTGTCCGTTGTCCTGCAGACCAACCGTCAGTCTCTCCAGCGCGGGATTTGGCAGCGGCGGAGTCGCGGCGACTGGCGTGGCTTGTGGTATTTCGTAGGAATCGTGCCTCTTTCCGTCAGCCGGCCATTTACCGGGAGGCTTAGCCGCCGCCGAACCGTTCGGAGCAGGAGACGGCGAAACGGTGCCGGGTTCCACGGCGATTTCGCCCACATCGGCGGTGTTGTCTTTATTGAACGTGACCGCAATCCGGCTCAAGTCCGTGCCCTTGCCCGTCATCGGCGTTCCTTTGTCTTCCGGTGGTTCCCAGTAACCGCGCACGTCCGACTTTGGCGTGGGTTTGAACACGTGGGTGAGCGGGCAAGTATACGCACGGACAACGATCCAGTAGTTCACCCCCGGCCGCAGCGGCACGCCCTGCACCTTGAACTCGGCGG
>Ga0315909_10009580_pt1 | contig 10458 bp, 13 predicted proteins | sample LakEriMetagenome_11_FD_203527 | JGI IMG/M metagenome (GOLD analysis project Ga0315909, IMG submission 203527) | Freshwater fungal communities from buoy surface, Lake Erie, Ohio, United States - Buoy 2 MA125 | ecosystem: Environmental > Aquatic > Freshwater > Lake | place: USA: Lake Erie, Ohio...
TGATGCGCGAACATCTCTCATTTTTCATCTGCTGGCATTTCAAGGGTTGCGAAGAATGGAAGTGTGCTCGCTTCGCATAGAAGATTATCATGCCACTGACAATACCCTACTGATTGACAGCAAAGGTGTTGATGGCAAGGTGCTCATCATGTTACACACAAAGACTGCACAAGCGATGTCTCGCTACCTGTCTACCATCACTCAATCGTCAGGTCCACTGTTCTCTTCGCCATCTAAGACGGGGCATCTTACGACAGTTGCCATTCATCGCATTGTTCAGCATGTACATCGGCATAATCGAGTCAAAGCAAACGTTCATGCGTGGCGCAAATACTTCACAAGCACATTGCTTGAACATGGATTTGATGTCATCACAACTTCAAAATTCACTCGCCATAAATCAATTGCCACAGTCAGCATCTACTATGATAGACTCGACTTGAAGAAACAGATGCCCAAGTTTCAAAGTGCGTTCGATAGGAATTAACTCTTGACAGCAGAACACGTTTTACAGTAGCGTTTCGCAGTGCGAAATTTTCTTGTCACCTATTCAGGGGGTCAATGATGGCGAATGTTGCTAAGAGTTCCAAGACTGCCAAGACAGACATTGTTGCAACAAAGCAGAAGCAATCGAGTTCAAATATCAGGGATGTGAAGAAGGATGAAGCATTAACTGCTATCACATCTTTTCTTCAACTTCCTTTGATTGCGCAAACATATGGCAGAATGTTGTCAATCAATGACCAAGCCATTTCACTCAGTCGGGCGTATGTTGAAGTTTGCGTTCATTTTAATTCACTCTTTGAGCAGGCTGAGCAGCTTGAATCAGAAATCAAGCAAATGAAGAAGGATCACAAGTTCAGAATCCCATCTAAAGATATGCCAGTCCAGCAGCTCAAATACGAGCTTGGAGAACTATCTAAGGCAACAATCTCAAAAATGAGAGTCGTTGGCAGGCAGGCGTTCTTGGCTGATGCTCAGTACGAGAAACTTCTTCCCGCTGCTAGAGAGACTCTGTATCTCACGGCATCAAGCATAGACTCTAAAGACCCTCTTATCGCTGAAGAGAAATTCAAAAAGATTACCAATTCAGAAGATTACAGGACAGAAGCTCCTCGCAGTGTTGTGAAGAGCATCATCAATCAAGTCATTGGAAACAGCAAGAAGCAGAAAAATCCTCGTCCAACCTCGGACGTTTCTCTTGTTCGGAAAATCACAGCACTAGCGTCAAGTGAGCCTGGCATCAAAATCACCCTGCCTGGTGACACCAAGAAGCGGTTGAGTGGTGTTGCAGATATGATGGTTGCCGATAAGAAGTTCTCTTTCTCTAGTGCTCAGTACAGTGTTTGGACGGGAGTGATTGCGTAGTGAAGAAGGGACGCAGACTTCATCGGCGAGCAGTGTACGCCTCCCCAGAACAGCGACAGATTCTTTGGGAGAAGGTGATTGCTCTTGTCACTCAGAAGCGAAAGCCGACACAGGCGCAGGTGAGGTCTGTTCTTCCCGCCAAGGAGTATCGTGAGTACGTGGGGAGACTTAGGACTTTTAAAGTTCAGCAAATGTATGATGCTGTACCAGAATTCATTGTTTCATGGAAAAAGCAAGAACGCTTGCTGAGACAGAAATACAGTCGAGCGAGGTCTAAGAAATTGGCAAGCACTGCAAGAGATATTGAGACTCTTCACTTACGGATTATGGAGCAGTTTGAGGAGAAATTGAATGAAACAGACAGCTGGCACTGGATTACAACTGATACTGGAGATGGCATTACTGGTGAACTTTTGAAGTATATTGATATTGGTTCCGACTCTGACATCAGAGTAAAATCACTTCGAGAAATGAACAGTGGATTGATTGGATTGGTCCCAGATTCTGCAGAGCGCGAAGCACTCCAAAATTATTTGCTGAAACTTGAAAAGGAGTTTGGTCAAACAGATTCGTGGAAGGAAGTAGTTGAGGACATGAAACAAGTCAAATCTTTCAAGAATAGGAATCGGTTTGATAAGGTCCGCGCCAACTATACGTTCGACTTGCTCAGTTCATTGTCTCTTGTGACATGTCCTTCGACCAAGCAAGACATGCAGGGTGTAAGAATTTCACAGTACGGCAAGCAGATTATTTTCGGCAGAGTAGACTGAACTCATGAATTCTTTTTTCAGGAGCATGAAATGACACATCGCACTATTTCTCGTTTGGTGTTCGGCGTTTTACTTCTGACGTCACTTTCTTGCTCTAAAGATTCCACTTCCCCCGCCGAGGTTGCAGACTTAACAGGATTTTGGTCTGGTAGATTCACTTATGATGTGAGCGAGTCTTGTACTCTGCTTGGATGTTATTACGACTCTCGCATGATGATTGTTCAAACGGGCAATTCAGTTACAGGATGGTTTCGCACTAGAGCAAACATCGAGAGTACACAAACACCTATCACTGGTACGGTCACAGGCGATACGCTTTCGCTTCTGGTGAACGTGGGACAGGTTACGTGGACTGGAGCAATGAAGTTTCAGATATTGAGCAATGGGAAGAACATTGTTGCGAGACAAGACAAAAAGACAATCAATTTGACAATGGAATGATTTCAGTTTTCGGCAATAAAAAAGCGCACATAAAGTGCGCTTTTTTTATTCCTGTTCTTTTTCAAATTCTTGAAGTCTGCTGAGTTCGTCTGACTCGTCCGCCATTGCTTGTATTGCAAACATTCCAGCAATTGCGACGTCTGCCCTTGGCACCCAGTTATTGTCGTGCTTGCCTTGACTTTTCGCCAACTCCCTTTCGACCCAGCTTTTCAACTTCAATGCATCTTCTGATAGCTCTCTTTTTGTTATCGCCCTCTGCTGATATATGTCTGTTGTTGTTCTTCCAGCATGTCCGAGATATCGCATCAAACGTGAACGCTCGATCCCTGCCTTCTCCGCCCAGATGCTATATGTTCGCCTAAAGTCTCGCGTTCTTACTGGCAATCCAAGACGTTCTAACTGGCGATTCAAAGAGATGTTACTCAGACGATAATCACCAATACCATTTTTGCCGCTGTAATAGATTCGCGGGAAGTGCAGCAGAGGAACAAGTCGCTTTGACTGGATAGTTTTCGTTCCCCGTATCATCAAATGTCCAGAAACCTTGTCCTTTTCCCACTTCAGTTCCAAAAATTCACTTGGTCGAAATGGGTGAAAGCACATGGCAATTATGACATCTTCATACAGCTCCTTTCTTTCTTTCGTCAGATATTTGTAAGTCCTAATTGTCTTGATGACGTTGAACAAATCATGCGGAGTTGAGAAGGGTTGATGGTCTTTTCGCTTCACTACTCTCAGTTGTTCAATCTTCTTGACTCCCGAATAAATCGGCGAGTCCACAGTGTGCATCAGATGTGACTTGATGAATCCAAGAAAGTACTGACGCGCGTTGTTGAACATATCATATTGCTTACGCGCCTTATAGAAAATCTGTGCCTTCTGAATGATTGAAGGCAGCTCTCTTACGACATTCTCATCATTCATAAGATTGTACTTTTTCCAAGCAACAATGGTGGCGCGCGCTCGTAAGTTTGTTGCTTCAGAATGAAGCCCGCTCTTGATGTACTTCTCGAGCTCCTGCAACACGTTGTTGCCTTCATTCCCAACAAGCAATCGCTCTCGTCCATCGAGCCATGCATGATAAACGTCAATCAACTGCAAGGATCCATTTTGCAGTCCAAGAAGTCTGTCAATATCACCAAGTCGAGAAAATTCTTTCAGCATCCTTTTCATGCCGAGCAGAATGTTCTCTTTGTCTTTTGTTGTGGGATAGATTGATGTGGTGAGTTGCAATCTTTTGCACTCAGCAAATCGTGTTGTTATTTGAACACGATAAGATCCATACTCGACGCGTTTCCCGGCGACGATGTGCGTGTTTCTGTGAACACCCTTCATAGGTATATACTACTAATATTACTATTAGAAATCAATAGCAAAAGTTAAGCTCTTGTTCTACAACAAGTTAGACATGCTCGTGTTTACTGGATAGAAGAACAACACTGTATACTGACCTTTTTCTAAAGGTATACGTGTCAACACATTACGGTCATCATACAACTCGATGACAGAGACTTTATCCCCGATTTGAAGCATCTTTTTACTACTATTTTTACTACTACTCTTATCATGGTTTTCTCTAGTCATTTTTCACTCAGAAAGACGATGTAAACACTCAGTACTCGAACAAGAAAAACTCACTCGAGTCACGCGCAGTTCCCCGAAAAAATTTTCTGCGCAGAAAACTCGTCTAAAACCCCTCTCAAATCGTCGCATTTGACTCAGAATCGAGGATCTGACTGACAGAGAGTTGTGGTTGAATCAGACGCATTCTGAGACGGTTGTGGTTGAACTAGACGCAAATCGTTGGGAGCATTGATTTTGCGTCTAAAATGGCTCTAAGTGCTTATAGCACAAGCACTTAGCGGTGCTTGTCCGCATGTTACAAATACAGTATTTTGTTTCGCAGTGCGAAATTGAGTTTCGCCAGTTCAACTCTGTCAATCTGTGAACTTGTATAAATAAACATGACAACTGTGACAGAAAAAGCGTTCTTCATTCACGTGCGAGACACTCCTAAGCGCACCAAGAACGCCTTAAAGTCATCTCAATCGTATACCAAAACTAGACGGTCAGAACTGACACTCTTAGTTACACAGATATGGTCGCAAGAAATGAACACAATTCGAGAAGAGCTCCAAGAACAATACAGGATAGAATTTCACGGTGAACAATTCACTCATCGCCAAGAAGCAGTAAAGCAAGTACTCCTGAAACATAAGTACGCATACTCGCACTTCATCACACTTCACCCGAGTCGCTTAATAGACATTAGCGAGTCATTTCAACTGCGAGATGCACTGATAAACGCACTGCCTGGACGATACAGAAACACAAACGCTCGATTCATCGCCTTTCATTCCGTCAGCAATCTCAATAACCGACTCGTGCAACAAATAAAGGACCGTGAATTCTGGCGCCATTCAAGACTCATGAACGATGCCAATGCACACATTGATGAAACGCCATTAATCGCACCATTCCACATACATGCACTTGTTGGATCCATGAATACAGCAGTATCAAATGAAACAATCATGCAGAACATTCAGTGGGAGTGCATGAAATCTCGTTCTGCGCAAGTCAATGTACACATCAAACTATACGACCATTCTGACCAACTCATTCACTACATCACTGATAGTAAACGTGGCAACTACATAGAGGGACTTCAAGAAACAAATGACGAGTTCATTCGCTCACAACTCATAAAGAGCGCCACTACAATCAATTGGTGCCCACCAAAAAGAAACAAGGAGAATTCACAATGATTGATTTCACAAAGTTAAAGAGGTTAGAAAGAGATGACATGGTGTCTTACAAAACTCACGCACCAATCAGCATCAGAATATCTGACAAGCAAGTGCTCATGATGATGCGCGAGTTGATGGACGTCCTCCCAGACAAGACATCAGCTGACGAGATTGTTGAATCAATGATAGTTCACGTTTACAAACAATTAAGAAAGGAAGGTAAAGTATGACAAACGATGCAGTAAACTTTGAAACAGTCCATTTACTCTCACAACTACATGGATTTCGAAGTGGTGGAAGATTCATGAGACACCTTAGAGGGTTACAGAAGTTGAAGAACATAGAAGTACGTGAACTCAGAATTGGAACACGCACGAAACTTCATAAGGGCGACGTTGCAAAAGTTCTCTCACCAGGTTGGAGCATCTAAGAAAAGGAGATTTTGTTGTGACGCTAGTTGTGATTAATTCGCCATCATCTACATTCAATTTGGATGATTTGAGACAGGTGATTCTGTCTCGCTGTGATGTGAAGCAGAGCAGCAAGAACACTTACAGCATTGCCATCAAGCGATTTTTACAGTTCTGTGCTCAACATGGTTGGACCGACGACATTCTACTGAAATACAAGGAACACCTTCGTCATCTCCCTGACAGAAGTTCGAACACCAAAGCACAATACTTGAATGCCGCGCGGATCACCGCGCGGCATTTCTATTTACTAGGATATTGCAGTGAAGATGTGTCGCGCAGTGTGAAGTCATTCAAAGTGAATCCTTCTCATAAGCGCTCGCCCATCTCAGAGTTCGACAGGAGAAAAATATTTCGCTGGCTCGAGCAACATGGTGATGCGCGAACATCTCTCATTTTTCATCTGCTGGCATTTCAAGGGTTGCGAAGAATGGAAGTGTGCTCGCTTCGCATAGAAGATTTTCATGCCGCTGACAATACCCTATTGATTGACAGCAAAGGTGTAGATGGCAAGGTGCTTATCATGCTACACAATAAGACAGCACATGCACTGTCTCACTACATGGAAACACTAAACAGAAAATCTGGACCTCTTTTCCCGTCCTCAGCAAAGACAGGTCATCTCACCACTGTGGCGATTCACCGCATTGTGCAACACGTACATCGCCAGAATCGGATCAAGGCGAATGTGCATGCATGGCGCAAATACTTCACAAGCACTCTACTTGAGAATGGTTTCGATGTCATCACTACATCAAAATTCACACGCCATAAATCGATTGCCACAGTCAGCATTTACTATGACAGATTGAACCTTAAGAAGCAGATGCCACAGTTTCAGAACGCGTTTAATGCACCCTAACTCTTGACAACACTTTCATCTTGATGTTACGCATTTCGCAATGCGAAATACATCACTTTTTCAAGGTGCTCACAGTGACGGATAAACTCGACGACATCGCATTGACGCACGTGTCGAAGAAGGACAGGAAATTGCGGAAGGCGCTTACAGACGCCGCTGAGAAGAGAATTGATGCGTTTCTTAACGCGACTGAAGTACAGGACCTCGCTGGAAAGATTCGTGTGAGCGCCGAGCAGTTTATTCATGCTTCTCGACAGTGGGTGCTTGTGTGCATTGAGGTCAATCGCCTTTTCGAGAAAGCTGAACGCATTGAAGCAGAGATTCTTGAGACTCAACTCTTAAATGGACTTCGCCCGTTTAAGAAATCGCGATATCCCGTTCAGCAGCTTATCGCCAGATTGAACCTAGCGCATAGCGACGCATCTATTTCCAAAATGCGCACAATCGGTCGGATCCACTTTCTCAGAAAGGCAGAATATGAGAAGGTTTTGCCTGCCGCACGTGAGACACTGTACATCACAGCACAAGCGGTCGGCGCTGACAATGTTTCTACATTCGATGCCGCAGTTGCAGAAGAGAAGTTTAAGAAGATAGTAAAGAGTGAGGATTACTCCCCTGAAGCACCTCGGCGCCTGGTCAAAGCAATCATAGCGGATCTCAAGCTGGCACCAAAGACAAAAAAGCGTGCAAATAGACCTGTCACGGATGCTGGTATGGTACGGCGCGTGATTTCACTCATTGCTGCCCTGCCAGATGCGCGTGTAACACTTCCTGTTGAGTTAAGGAAAAGACTCAACACAGTTGCTGTTAGGATGCACAAGGACAAGAGACTTTCTGATGCCGAGTTCTCTATCTGGTCTTCGGTGATTGCATGATGAAGAAGGGACGCAGACTTTATAGAAAAGCAGTGTACGCTTCGCCTGAGCGGCGCGCGCTTCTTTGGAAGAAGGTGATTGCTCTTGTCACACAGAAGCGGAAACCAACCGCAGCTCAGGTGAAGTCTGTTTTGCCCGCACAGTTATACAATGAGTATGTAAGGCGTACTACAATCTTTCAGTTGACTCACGAGTTTGATGCTGTTCCCGAATTCATCTCTTCTTACATGAAGCAGCGCCAGTCGCTAAGGAAGCAATATGGCAATGCGACTCGGTTAAAAAAGAATGATTCTGAATTCAAGAAAATAGTCGATAGTTACATAAGGGTAATGGAGGCATTCAATCAGAAGCTCGACGAGACAGGACTGAAGAAATGGATGAGAACTGCACACGGCGATGACATCGCTGGTCACCTCCTTGAGTACGATGACTTAGCAACCGAAGACAGCATTAAGGTTCGGTCAGTTCGGGAGATGAACACAATTTACTCCCCGTTTTTCCCTGATTGTGCGGAACGCGAGGCACTTCAGAGTTATTTAATTGCTCTCGAGATTGAGTTTGGTCAGACAGGATCGTGGAAAGAGATTGTCGATGATTTGAAGCACTCGCAATCGCAAGCAAATTGGCGCGGCGTTAATAGGATTCGCGCCAACTACACGTTTGATTTGCTCAGCTCGCTTGCCCTCATCACTAAAACTTCTGCCAAGCAGGGACTTAAAGGATTTGCGATTTCGAACAGGGGTAATGAAATCGTTTTCGGACGGGTTGATTAAGAGCACTTTTGTTTGTCACATGCCACACCGTTAACGCACTACTGTTGCCTATTTTTGACCCAATTATTACACTAACGCATTCACTTTTTCCGAGGTGCGTTAATGCGGCGTCTTTTCTTGGGATTGGCAACGCTTATTCTTTCAGGTCAGTCGATTGGCGCACAGATAGCTCGTACAGGTCTTGGTGGCACTTATGGTCTCGCACAGACTAGCAGCTCGTGTTCTGACTGCGACGGATCTGAGTCTGGCATTGGAGGTTTCTATAAGGTTCACTGGTTTGCTTCGAATCAGCTTTCTGTAGGTATTGAGGCATCGGACTTTCGCAAGAGCTGGTCAGATGGACTGAAGCAGAGTGATGCATTTTTTACTTTTTCTGCTCAATACTATCCCTCAAACGAAAGGGAATTTTTCATCTCTGGGGGCATTGGACGGGGTCGGAGCTCTGTTGATGATGGTTACGATTTTGCCGAGATAACTGGACTTGCCCTGAGCGTGGGTGCTGGATACGACGCGCATTTATCTAAGAGTTACTATCTCACCCCGTTTATCAAACTCAACAGTACGATGAGCGGAAGGTTGAATGTCAGTGGCAACACTAGTACTGGAGTAAACGCTACACTCTTTCAGCTAGGCGTTGGAATAACTGAGCGGTAATCTTTGGCGGGGATAACGTCCATGGAAATGAAGCGCGTGTTCTTGGTGATTGCCTGCGTCACTCTTTCTGCATGTTCGAACAAGGAGAGTGCAACTGAACCAGAGGAGCCGCCTGCAACTGTTGTGACCGCCTCATTTGTTAATCGCCTTGACCTTGCAGTTTCATTGAGTGCGGGAGGCACCGTTTACGGCACCCTGAATCCTGGTGCCTCGACTGTTCTTACTTTACCTCCCCGAACATCCTCCATTACATGGACAAGTACCAAGCGAAAATTTGGTGACGGATCTCCGATGACAGATGAACTAACAAATGCCTCTGTCTCGCTAAGTACCAATCTGAACACGATTGATATCACTAATGTTGTTAGCGGTGTTACTTATTTTACCCCGTACATATTCAAAACTTTCGCCGATACTGTCGCATTTGAAGTTGCGAGGGGTACTTCGACGATATGCCTTGGTTGGGTCACAGGAACAACTTTTCTTGTTGGTTGGAAGTGGGGATATTATTCGCTGACCCCTGATACTCAACTTAGGTACTATCGCGGAACATCTTGTAGGGCAGGTGCTGCAGCATATCGGTTTTGGTCCGCACAGGTTATTACTGACAGACTCACAGTTGGATCTGGTCTCGTTTCTCTTACTGCTGACGTTTTGCCGTAACTGCTTATCCGCATTAGATAGAGGGGGTACCCGCCGCGGGTACCCCCTCTTTTTTATTTTTGTTCTTCTTCAAATTCTGGAAGTTGACTGAGTTCGTTTGTCTGCTCTGCCATTGCTTGTATTGCAAACATTCCTGCAATGGCGACGTTCGCCCTTGGCACCCAGTTTTTGTCGTCCTTACCCTGACTCTTCGCCAACTCTCTTTCGACCCAGTTTTTCAACTTTAATGCATCCTCTGCTAACTCCTTTTTTGTTATTGCTCTCTGCTGATAAATGTCTGTTGTGGTTCTTCCAGCGTGCCCAAGATATCGCATCAGACGTGAGCGCTCGATACCAGCCTTCTCTGCCCAGATGCTATATGTTCTTCTAAAGTCTCGTGTTCGTACAGGCAATCCCAGGCGTTCTAACTGACGATTTAATGAGATATTGCTCAAACGATAGTCGCCAATGCCATTCTTGCCATTGTAGTAAAACTGCGGAAAGTACAATAGTGGGACAATACGCTTCGACTGAGCAGTTTTCGTTCCGCGTATCATCAAGTGCCCTGAACTTTTATCCTTTTCCCACTTCAATTCCAAGAACTCACTCGGTCGAAATGGGTGAAAGCACATGGCAATGATAACATCTTCATACAGTTCTTTTCGTTCCTGTGTCAGATACTTGTAGTGCCGAATTACCTTGATGACGTTAAATAAATCATGCGGAGTTGAGAACGGTTGATGGTCTTTTCGCTTCACTACTCTCAGTTGTTCAATCTTCTTGACTCCCGAATAAATCGGCGAGTCCACAGTGTGCATCAGATGTGACTTGATGAATCCAAGAAAGTACTGAC
>Ga0315909_10009581_pt1 | contig 10457 bp, 6 predicted proteins | sample LakEriMetagenome_11_FD_203527 | JGI IMG/M metagenome (GOLD analysis project Ga0315909, IMG submission 203527) | Freshwater fungal communities from buoy surface, Lake Erie, Ohio, United States - Buoy 2 MA125 | ecosystem: Environmental > Aquatic > Freshwater > Lake | place: USA: Lake Erie, Ohio...
AAATACCGACTCCGATTGCTTGAACGATTGGGTAATATTTTTCTTATTTAATTTCCAGCTTGTTTTGTTTTCGGTTACAATGGATATTTTATTTTCAGTCTTTACTTTATTCTCAATGTCTATTTTAGTTCCACTATTTTCAATCACTAGCGCAGACTCATTTTTTTCTAGTATGCTGTCTTTTTGGCTAGAAGACGATGCTGCTGCCTCTTCTATTGGGCTTTTAAGTGGAGAGATGACATTTTTGTTTGATGGGGTTTGTAGTTGCACAGCTTCTGATTCTTCGCTTGTGAATGGGTTCCCATTTACAAAAATATATGCAGCTGAAGTTCCAGCTAATATGAGTAAAAGGATAGAAGCGGCAGCCATGTATTTTTTGGGAAGCCAGAAAAAGATTCTTCTTCTTTTTTCTTCCTCTGCTGGTTTTATTCTTTCCCAAAAATTAGCAGGAACTGCTGCAATATGGTTGAATAATTTGTGCTGGATGAATTCGTCAAAACCATCTTTAGGACCAGATAAGTCTTGAGCAGCAATCTTATCCCATAACCCATTGGGTACACTTGAAGTGTACTGCTGTAGTTTTTGGTTAAAAATGATATCAAATTCCTTATTGGTCATTAAACGGCAATCTTTTGTAGTTGCAGAATTTGAGCCTGCAACATTTTTCGCGCTTTAACCAGTTGACTTCTACTGGTTCCAGCTTGAATATTCAACATTTGGGCAATCTCGTCATGGCTATAGCCTTCTATCACACTCAGGTTAAACACCATCCTATATCCCTCGGGTAAAGCACTAATCAATTTCAACAGGTCTTCTTCACCTAAATAGGTAAATGCACTTGGATCAATCGAAGGAAAGTCTGCATGATGGTCGTCAATCTCTTTAAAACTCATCTTCTTGCGTTCTAAATGCCTGATTGCCGTATTCACTACAATTCTTCTAATCCAGCCCTCGAATGAGCCTTCAAATTTGAATTGAGTAATGTATTGGAACACTTTTACAAATGCATCTTGCAACATGTCTTCCGCTTCCATTGTGTCTTGAGCATACCTCACACATACCCCCATCATTTTGCCCGCGTGACGCTCAAAAAGCATACGCTGGCAGGAAGGGTCCTGTTTTATACAGCCTTTTATCAACTCGTGCTCTGTCAAATGAGGTTAATTTAGGGTTGACTTAAATATAGACGACCTGTTCAGTTAAAATGCTGCCTGAGTAGTCTAAACTAAACAAATATGAATTAAAATGCCCCTACATGAGTAGGGGCAGGGTTATTTTATCATTATTTTAAGTTTAAACCCTTAAAAATTGATCATGTATATAGTCTACCACACTAATTAAGCTACCCGTTTCTTTGTATACTTTTAACTGCCGGTCTGCTCCAGTACCTACTTCAAATATTTTGGCTACATGTTCGACTACATGTCTGCTCCCTAGTTCATCAACTACATCGTCTACAAAATCAAGCAATTCATAAATCAAGGCCTTTGTATCTACCTCCGTTTCTTTACCAAAATCAATCAGTTTACCCTCAATTCCATACCTGCTGGCTCTCCATTTATTCTCATTAATCAATGATCGTTGATAAATCATGAAGTTGAGGTTCTGGTTTCTGAGTTTGTAAATTTTTGCACAAATAGCTTGAAACAAAGCCGCAATGGTCATGGTTTCCATAATATTCATAGGAACATCACATATTCTGAATTCCACAGTATTAAAAAAAGGATGTACCCTTAAGTCCCACCATATTTTCTTAGCATTGTCTATGCAGTTGGTCTTAATTAAAAGGTTTACATAATTTTCATAGGCTTCAAAACTTTCAAAATGATCTGGAATACCTGTTCTTGGGAACTTATCAAAAACCTTGGTTCGGAAAGATTTATAACCAGTATCCCTAGATTCCCAAAAAGGGGAATTGGTACTTAATGCATACACATGCGGCAAAAAATAACGGGCTGTATTGGCAATATGAATGGCCATTTTTCTGTCTTCCATCCCTACGTGAACATGTAGTCCAAAAATCAAATTGCTCCTAGCTGCTTCTTGTAATTCGTTTACAATTTGGTTGTACCTAACATGGTCTGTAATTAATTGGTTTTCCCAATGGCTAAATGGATGTGTGCCCGAAGCGCCAACCCAAAGACCTAATTCTCCGGCAATTTGAGCAATATTGCCTCTAAGTGAAGCCACATCTTTAAATGCCTCGTCAATATCTTTGCAAATATCTGTTCCAACTTCAACTACAGCTTGGTGCATTTCAGCTTTAACCTTGTCTTTCATGGAAAGCTGACCTACTTGTACTATTTTTTGTTCATGACTCTTTAACTCCCTAGAAATGGGGTCAATGACCATATACTCTTCTTCAACTCCTAAAGTAAAATGCTTAAAACTTAAATTAGACATATTCAAAAGTGATATAGACTGATTAATATAGTGGCTTTCCGTTTGCGCTTCTTTTGATGTACTCACCCCAGGTTAAATTGTCTTTTCCATCTTCTTGCGCCAGGGCTTTTTCAATAGCATAATTTGCTGCTGTTTCTACTACCCAGTCAAAATTTTCTTGACCAACACTTTTAATATCTGCATCTGGTGCAGGATTGCAAAAATCAATTGCATAAGGCACTCCGTCTCTTAATGCCAATTCAACTGTATTGAAATCGTATCCTAGGTATTGATTGATTTTAAGTACTATATCCGTCATCATTTTTAACTTTTCTGCTGAAGGTTTAAAGTCTGCAGCATACCTGAGATGGTGAGGGTTTCTTGGTTCATAAGACATGATGCGTACGTGCTTCCCTCCAATACAGTAACAACGATAATACTCTTCAAAAACAATCTCTTCTTGAAGCAACATTACCAACTGTCCGGTTTCGGCGTGCTTTTCAAAAAAATCATTCATGTCGGTTAGCTTATACACATTTTTCCATCCTCCTCCAGCAAATGGTTTCATATATGCGGGGAAGCCCACATAGTTAAAAATGCCTTCCCAATCTAATGGGTAAGACAAATTGCTAAAAGACAATTCTGCTGTATCGGTAGGCAATTCTTTAGAAGGGAGAATTACTGTTTTAGGTACTGCTACTTCAATTTTAGTTGACAAACAATTATTGAAAAATTTTTCGTCTGCACTCCACCAAAATGGATTATTGATTACTGCAGTTCCACAAAGTGCTGCATTTTTTAAATAAGCTCTGTAAAAGGGTACATCTTGACTAATACGATCAATGATTACCGCATATCCACTGCTTTCTCCTTGGACTACTTTATCAATTTTTACAGGCTCTGCTGTAATTCCCTTTACTTGTTTACTATTGATTCTTTCAACAAATGCATTAGGGAAACTTCTTTCTTGCCCAAAGAGAATACCTATTTTTTTCATAATTGCAGTTTTTAAGGTTGATTTGTAATTTAAGCTATCTATACATAAATAAAAAAATATATCGATCTATTTTTAATACGATGTCCTATTTTTCATGCATTACCTTATTTTTGAAATTATGGCCAATCATATTATTATTCAACCACCTGCAATGGAAATGGAGACGAGTGTGGTTCATTCTGAATATTTAGAACGAGACGTTACCATCAATATTTACTTGCCATCTAAAATACATTACCTCGATCAGGTAAGTCTTTTATTAATAAACGATGGTCAAGATTTAATCAAAATGTCTTTCGATGAACTCTTTACTGAATTATTGACGAATGGAAGTATTGAGCCCATTGTATGTGTAGGAATTCATTGCGGCCCCGAACGTAAAATGGAATATGGTACTGCATATTCTGCTGATTTTAATGGGAGAGGAGCTAAAGCAGGATTGTATAGCAAATTTATTTTTGATGAGCTATTGCCCTTTATTAGAAAGAAATACAATGCCCCATCATTTAAGGACAAATCATTTGCAGGATTTTCTTTGGGCGCTTTAAGTGCACTGGATATTGTATGGAACAATGCCAGCGAATTTAGAAAAATTGGATTATTTAGTCCTTCACTTTGGTGGAGAAGAAAAGGGTATGAAGATGGTTATGACGATGAACAAGATCGTTTGATGCATTTGCAAATTAGAAAGGGACAGTTTCACCCATGGTTGCAATTTTTTATTGAATGTGGTGAGTTAGATGAAACTGCAGATAGAAATAATAACGGGGTTATTGATGCTATTGATGATGCATTAGACTTGATTGTTGCATTAAAAGCAAAAGGGTACACTGATAACCATATTCAATATTTACAAGTAGAAGACGGCAAGCACGATATTGAAACCTGGAGGAAAATAATGCCTCAGTTTTTACAATGGGGCTGGAGTAAATAACTTATTCGTTGATTTGTTATTTGGGCATATGGCCATAAACAAAATGGGCCCCGATAAATATCGGGGCCCATTTTTATTTGAAAGGAATTATCTTAAAAAATATAACGAACACCTAACTGCATAGACCATGTGCTGGCTAAGCTTAAGTTGTTCTGCCAAGGTTTAGTAACCAACTGGCCATTTTGTTGCTGTAAGTTGAATGTAGCGTTACCATTTGCATCATATCCTCTAAAAACTAGTGGTTGAGCTGTAGTAACAATTTGTCTTACACCAGCAGTCTTAGAAATTAAGTTGCCAACATTAAAGATATCAGCAGTAATCTGTAAAGTGTGTTTACGAGAACCAATGTTTGCAAAAATGTCTTGAACAATTCTTAAGTCAAAACGATTAACCCAAGGAAGATATGCTTCGTTACGACCTGCATATTTGTTTAAGTTTTGTCTTAAATAAGGGGTATTTCTTACAAACTCTTGCCATGCATTAAATTGTTCGTCAACTGATCTTGCTGGGTTACCGCCACTTGCAGCTTGAGCAACGAATATTGGGTTACTAATGTACATTAAATCAGATGCATTGTTGCCGTCATTATTAACGTCTCCGTTATATGTATAGCTGTAGTTGTTTCCTCTAGCGATTTCACCAAATAAGCTGAAAGTAGTTGCTAAATTTTTACCATAACTAAACTTATATGATAATGAAGTGATAATTCTGTCTGGATTCACTTAAGCTGAGTTGAATAATTGTTGATCATTCTGAGTTCCAGTTGTTGGGTTACTCTGCCAAGTAGAAGTTGCCTGACTACCTGGGTTTGAAGTTAACTCGTTTGCATAGCTTTTAGTGTAAGCAATCATTCCAGAGAATCCACTTTTTGTGGTCTTAGTTAATTGAACAGTGAAAGATCCACTATTACCTTCTGATGCGTTTTCTAAAACAATAGCAGATCCAATATTGCTGTATAATCTTCTATCAGCAGTATTAGCAAATCTTGCTCTATTGTCACCACCATTGCTTAATACAGCATTTGTATTACGTTGGTTCGCATTTCTCATGATTACTGCATTGATGTCTTTTGTAATCAATGCTTCAACAGTAAGTCCCCAACCATTTCCTAATTTTTTATCGAAAGCGATATTGGTTCTCCAAATCTGTGGAAATTTAAAATCTTTATCCATCAATACTATGTTGGCATTATTTGCTAAAACTCCTGGAACAGGGCTAAAGCTACCACGGTAAGCATCTGGATTCTTATTGAATAAGAAGTTACCCAATTGAGCTGGATTGGTTACAGCCTGGCTTGCTTGGTACATTTGGCTGTTTCCAGGCATATTGGTTAAGTATACAAATGGAATTCTACCGGTAAATAAACCAGAACCACCTCTGATAACGATGTTTTCTTCGTCAATTTTATAACGGAAACCAACTCTTGGTGAAAAATACAAAGTCTTCTGTGAAGGCCATTCACTTGTTTTGTAATTAGTAGCTACGCCATCCTTGTTAGGGAATGCTAAAGCAGTAACGTTTGGATTTTCAAGAGGGGCTTCAGGATAAAGTACTTTGTCAATACGTACACCGTAAGTTAATTTGAAGTTTTCATTCACGTTAAATTCATCTTGTGCATAAATACCTAATTGTCCCACTTTTAAATCTGCTGCATAAACAGCAGGTTTATTAGGATCTAAAGAGAAAGTATAAGAGAATGCTGCTGGTCTTCTATTGTTAATAAAATCATCCAAAGAGTTGAATGCGTAATAACTTGCAGAACCTGGCATAAACATATTACCTACACTTTGGTACTCATAAGAAGCGCCACCTGTAATTGTGTGCTTTCCAGCATAGTACGTAAAGTTGTTGGTAACAGTGAATACATCATTTTTTACATCGTTGTTTCTAGTAAATGGATCTGAACCAGCTGACATATAGTTCTGTCCGTTATTATTGAAAATATCAATAGTTGGGAAGAAACCACCATCAATAGAACGAGTTGCTTGAATTTTAGAGAAAGTTGCAATAAACTGGTTTGAGAATTTTCCAAAGGTAGAATTCAATTCCAAAGATCCTGTTCTTACTACGTCTTTAAACTTATAGTTAGAGTTAGAAAAAGACATAGAGTTCAAGCTGAAACGGTTATTGGGTAAACGTGATATTGAACCGCCACCAGCTGGTGTAAATGTTGGATTATTCGGAACGCTTGATCCATTTAATTGCTGGTCATTGAAACTAGTTAAATCACTATACTTTAAGGTTAACTTGTGTTTGTTATTGATATTCCAGTCAATTTTAGCTAAGATTTTAGTGTTCTTAGAGCTAAAGTTAGGGAAATTGTCAAATGAACCCGGATCGTATCCATATACCGTTCTTAAATGATTGGCAAACTTATTTAGAGAATCTACACTAGTATTACTTACGTTACCAGATCCAGATCCTCCTCTTGGACTGAATGTAATACCTGGTTGGCTTCTTTCTTCTTCTTCGTATGAACCAAAGAAGAATAACTTATTCTTGATAATAGCTCCACCTAAAGTAGCACCATAAATCGTATTACTAGATTTTACTTGTGCAGGTAATTTTACGTTACCTACATTGGTTCCATTGTAATCTTGGTTTCTATACAAACCGTAGAATGTTCCTTTTAATGTATTGGTACCGCTTTTTGTTACAGCGTTAATACCAGCACCAGTAAAACCAGACTGTCTTACGTCGAACGGAGCAATATTTACAGAAACCTCTTCAATTGCATCAATTGAAATAGGGCTTGCACCACCACCAGGTAATGGATCAGAACTTAAACCGAAGTTGTTATTTAAATTGGCACCATCAACTTGCGTGTTGTTGAATCTTCCGTCTCTACCTGCAAAACTTGTTCCGTTTGCTTGAGGTGTTACACGGGTGAAGTCTGTAATGCTACGACTGATTGTTGGCATTGTACTTAACATACGCTGATTAATCACTGTAGAAGCACCACCAGATTTATCGCCACTTGATTTTTTCTTTAAAGCGTTTACTACTACTTCGCTCAATACTTTAGACTCATCAATTAAAGTAGGGTTAATTACATAAGGCTCACCCAATAAAAGATAGATATCATTTACTGTTTCTACCTTCAATCCAGTGAAATTGATTTTTAATGTGTAAGGTCCACCTGTTCTTAATCCAGGTAAAGTAAACACACCGCCTTTTTTTGCAAGTGTAGAATACTGCGTACCAGAAGGGGTGTGAACAGCAACAAGGCTGGCACCCTCAATGGGTTGCCCATCAGCAGTTTTTACAACCCCTGAGATACTACTTGTAGTAACCTGGGCGGTTGTGATCAAAGTTGCCAGTGCAGCAACCATAATCATTGAAATTCTTTTAAAAATTCTCATAATCTTGGTTTTGTGCGGCAAATATCCGACTAAAGCCGTATGAACCCAAAATCTTGTTAAAATAAAGCGCTATTTTGACAAAGTTTATGAACATAAGGTCATTCATTTGGTAGGTATATATTTAACTAACTATTTAATAATCAATTAATTGTGATGATTTATTCAACTCGAATCTTTGTTGTTAAAAACGACCGTTTGTTAATAAAAACTTAACCTGCATCCCAGTTGTAACATCCAGTTACCGCTATTTACGGGGTTTATGGAGTTATTCAACTCGAAAATTGACTTTTCTAATAGGGCAGGATCAAAGGAATAAATGGGGATTAATAGTTGATTGTGCCTAAATCCATGGAAAGAAATAAGCTTCACTCTGCCACCAGGAACCTGTAATTGTTCTCCCCATTTTGAATTGAACAAATTTGCAGCGTTTATAATTTCAAATGAAAAATTTAAATGAATTTTTTGCGTGTGAATTTTTATAGGGATATACCAATTTGCTTTTAAATCTATCCGATGCATAAATGGAGCCCTGCTTCCATTTCTTTCTGCATAGGAGCCTCTTCTTTTTTGTAAATAATTATTTGAATTAATAAAATTATTTAACGCTTCTTTTTGTTGATCCCCCGTATAATAAATTTCTTTTTTAATAATTGGTTCAAAATACATTTGATTGATTTCTGCTTCTCTGGGTACATATATTAAATCGTATCCGGTAGTAGTTGGATCATCCCCTGATAAATTCCCTTTTCCATAAACAAAGCTAAATGCCGAACCAGATTGTCCATTATACTGTATAGTGCCAGTGATTCGTTTCTTTTTTTTCTGCCTTAATTGAATTTGGTATTCTGCATAAATTCGGTGCCCTTGACTAAAGTCTGAAACAGATAAAGCAATATGGTTTCTTCCTTTTGTTTGTTCCATTAGTCTCCAATGATTCAGCGCAATAGAATAGTTGCCGTCGTAAATTGAATAAGCCTGCCCGTACAAATATTTTATCAAACTAGTAGAAAGCTGTTGTTGGTGTTTCAGTTGAATAGCTATTTCGTAGCCATATCCACGTTGGTTATTGGCGTTCTTTATTAGGATAATATGGTCATAAGGATTTGTGCCATCTTGTTTCATTGGAACTTTTAATGTATCGGTTGGGGCATGTATTAATCTGGTATCAGGTCCTTCAAAATGAGCAACCGCATGATTGATATTTACATTAGAAAAACTAAGCTCAGTTAGGTTTTTAAAATACAATAATTGCATTGACCATTCTGTATTTTGGTTTAACTTTTTGTCTAAGTTTAAAGTGGCTCTAAATAAAGTCGGAAGCTTCAGTTTTCCGGCGCTTAGGTAAACTGTTCCTTTATTAATCGTATGATTTTGTGGAGGTATAAAATTTACTAAAGTATTGTTGGGATTAAATGGATAGGTTCTTATTTGATCTTGTTTAGCAATATATTGTTCAATTTTGGTTCCATTATTAGATACAACTCCAGCTAACCAAGCATAGGGTATTCTTCCAGCAAAAATTCCAGTTCCAATCTTTAAATGGGCATTCCATTTTGGTAAATAGATCTTAAAATAAACTCTTGGTGAAGGAGTGGATATGAGCTTGGGTAATTTTCCTGAAACCGCTTCTTGTAAATCATGAATACGAGTTAGTATTGGAATGGCTGTGTTATTGGTGAACGAATCTGTATGTGGGGCATTTAGAAAACGCTCTTCATTCCATCTAAAGCCACTAAGTATTTGTATGTTTTTATTTAGGTTGACTTTATAATTAATAAAGAGGGCCCATTTGAACAAATTCAGCTTAGTGCCTACTTCGTCGCTAATAGGGATATTGGAAAGTTTATTAATACTGAACTCTGCAGGGTTTTTATTTTGTAAAAAATGATTGATGCCATAATAGAAATATTGTCCATTTCCATTAAGCATAAAACTGTTTTTGATAATTGTATACTCTGCTTCAATTCCTAGATCAAAAAAATGATTTCCTCTTAAAGCACTCCACTGGTTGTTGATGTTAAAACTTGATTGATTAAGTTTGTTTAAGTGTGTTTCTTCAGACGAGCCTAATACAATCATGCCTTCTCCGTCTAATAACCTGATCAAGGGGAATGCTTGTAATCTAGGAGTTGTAGTAGATGAATGGTTGTTGTAAGAGAGTAGTAATCTATTTTGCTTAACAGAGTTGATTTTGTATTTCCACTCTATACTTGTTGAAATATTTTTCTGTTGTTGAATTTTGCCATTATTCGAAAATATTAGCATCGTTTCCGCACTAGGAGTATTGCTGTTTCTAAATGAATTTGTTGTTCTAAAATTCAATACGAATTGATTCTTATTGTTTAGTATCCCATCAATTCTAATAGACCATTTGTTAGACTTTAGATGAACTAATTGGTCTAATGTGCCAGGGTCGTATCCAAATCTTTCTTGCAAAGTTTGCCTAAATCGATGGAGTTGTCTGATTTGATTGGTTTCGCCTTGGTATTCATTTATTGCAAAGGGTCTTAAAATATATTCATCTAATTGATCGGTGTTTAAAAAGTAAAAAAGTTTGTTGTAAATAATTGGACCTCCAATACTTAATCCCATATGCTTATATAGATGCCTATTGCTTCTGATAGTTGTATAAGCTTCCTGATTAGGTTTGTTCTTGCCCGACTTGGTTACCATATTAATGGCTGCTCCTGTAAAATTGCCTAGTGATGCATCATATGGTGATACCAGTAATTGCATCTGTTCAAAACTTTCTGGTGCAGCTGCTAAATTGCCTGTTTCGCCC
>Ga0315909_10009582_pt1 | contig 10454 bp, 5 predicted proteins | sample LakEriMetagenome_11_FD_203527 | JGI IMG/M metagenome (GOLD analysis project Ga0315909, IMG submission 203527) | Freshwater fungal communities from buoy surface, Lake Erie, Ohio, United States - Buoy 2 MA125 | ecosystem: Environmental > Aquatic > Freshwater > Lake | place: USA: Lake Erie, Ohio...
TATTAATCATACAGCAAACTATAACGAACTGTCAGTAGTGCATCAGAACTATCAATTCAATGCCTATCAAAACAGTAGGGTCAGTGATATACAAATCACAGGTGATTTCAGTGTTGAAGATGGAGTGCAAGCACAATATTGGCTAGCAGCAGTTCATTTTTTACGTAGTGTTACCAAGATGTACACTGGGGATACTGCTTATGCAGGTAACCCACCACCGGTGTTAAATTTTAGTGCATATGGCGACTATGTTTTTAAAAATGTTCCTGTCGTCGTCAAAAGTTTCAGCATGTCTTTGCCTAAAGATGTGAATTATATCAGTACAAATGTTTCTGCTGGTGCCGGCACAGGACTCGATAAAATAGCTAGAACAGCAAATCAAATCGCTGGAATCGCCTCTGTACTTGGTGACAGACAAACAGCTCAGACAGCAAACACTGTAAGAAATGTATCGTCACTTGTTGCCGGTGTTATTCCTGGTACTGCTGGGGGAAATCGAGTCGCTGGGGGAAGTTATGTTCCTACAAAAAGTGATTTAACAATAACATTGATGCCAGTTTACAGTAGAGAAAACGTAAAACAATTTAGTTTACAACAATTTGTAAGCGGGGCCTATGTTAATAAAGGGTACGTTTAATGGCAGCGCAATATAAAAATACCAGTCCCTGGTTTAACACATCTCTAACAAGGAATTACCTGGATGTACTAACTATAAGAGCAGTAAGTGCCGAGCCCGACGATTATCTTTATACGATAGAATCTCAGTACACGTATAGGCCTGATTTGTTATCTTATGATTTATACGGTACACCTGATCTTTGGTGGGTATTTGTGCAACGTAATTTAGATGTATTACAGGATCCTGTCTTTGATTTTATACCAGGAACACAAATTTATATACCAAAAAATACGTCATTAAAAAATGTGTTAGGAATATAATATGGCAATAGTCGATGTAAACTCAGCAGTTAAGAGGGCTTCTGACGTCGCTAAAAAGACCATCGATTCGGCCGGATCTGTAGCTAATTTACAGGCCGGAGGTGCAATAGATGCGTTAAAGGGAGTAGTATCATCTGGTGGTGCCGGTATTGTTAATGGGTTGTCAAATGCTTTAGCTGGACAAGCTCAAGGCTTTGCAGAAGTGGTTCAAAAAATTAAGGACTTTGATCCTGCACAACTAATACAAAAAGCAAAAACAGTAGTCACCATTCCTGGAACACCACCGTTTCCTAACGCACTTCATAATTACGCAACATTTAATTACATTTGGACTTTAAGTGTGTTAAGCCCACAGGATTTAAATTTTCCAGATGAGAGTTACAGAAAAGGAAAACTGGGGCCTATCATTTTAAAAAGCGGAAGTGGCAATCCCAATGATCGTGTATCTACAATATATCGATCACAACAGAATCCAACAGGAAAATTCGATTATTACATTGACGATGTTAGAGTAAACGGCACCATCGGCATGGATAAAGTCACTGGAAATACAAACGCCACAGGTATAAGTTTTAAAATTATTGAACCATATAGTATGGGAATGTTTTTCCAAACGGTGCAAATTGCTGCTTTAGAAGCAGGGTACTATAACTGGGTTGATGTACCATTATTACTTAAATTGGAATTTTTCGGTCACGTTGATCAATATAAACAAAATATTCAAATACCGGGTACTGGTAGATTTTTTCCTTTAAAAATTAGAGATATTAAGATGAATGTCTCAGGACAGGGCAGCACATATTCTTGCGAAGCTATACCCTGGAATGAAAAGGCTCATGCAACAACATATAGTCAAGTTAAAACTGACATCAACATAGCAGGATCAACTGTTCAAGAAATGTTGCAAAGAGGAGAGAAAAGTCTTCAAAAAGTCATTAACGATGTTTTTTTAGAAAAAATAAAAAGAAAAGAAGTCGACGTCCCAGATCAAATTTTAATATTATTTCCGTCTGATTTAAAAACTAGTGATGCCTCAGGGGTTAGTACTGACACTTCAAAAACATCAGGCGCCACAGTGAACCCATCGACTGAAACTGGTAATAATCAAAACGTGTTAAATCGACTAGGGGTTGTTAGGGGAACTGATGGATTTAATCTCATACAAAACGATAATATAAATCCAGTAGGCATGGCTAGTATGGGATTCAATGAATATAGAAAAGGCGAAAATCCTTTTGGTAAAGATAATGCAGTTTATGACGAAAAAACCGGCACATATAAAAGAGGTAATATAACAGTTAGTAAGACGACTAGCGAAGCGAAATTTGCTCAAGGAACAGATATTCCTAATATAATTAATCAAATTATTTTAGCTAGTGATTATGGCAGACAGGCATTAGATCCTGATAAAGTTAGTGATGATGGTTTCATAAGTTGGTGGAAAATTGAAACACAACTTTATATTTTAGATTCAAATTCTAATATTGAGAAGACCGGTCGAAAACCAAATTTAGTTGTCTACAGAGTAATACCACACAGGGTACATCACAGTAGATTTATGGCGCCAAATCAAGCTGCAAAGGGCACTGAAAAAATCAAATTAGAAGCTATTAAAGAATATAACTATCTTTATACAGCTAAAAATGTTGATATTTTAGATTTTTCTATAGAATTTAATGCAGCTTTTTATACGGCCACAACTGCTGACAGTGGAAAAAATAACACTGATGTTCAACAAACTGCAAGAACTGGCGGGTTAGCAGCGACTAACGAACAGACCAATCAAAATAAATCTACTGAAACTTTTCAAAGAGATCCGATTACTGGTATCGTAACAGACACAACAGGATTGTCTGGAGGTCCGTCGGCACCTAAGATCGGTTTAGGAACAGTTCCAACAACGTCATTTCAAGATAGAGTTAGAACAGATTCTGGCAATAAAGGCGGCCCAAAATCTGATGATCCGGCCACTCTTGTTGCTAGACAATTTCATGATGCAATAACTAATGGCGCCGATATGGTTGAATTACAAATGAAAATCCTTGGGGATCCTTTTTATTTAGGAGATAGCGGTATGGGCAATTATAGTGCCCAAGCAACTAATTTAAAGGGATTAACTGGTGACGGGTCAATCAATCATCAAGACGGTGAAGTTTATATCAAAGTAAATTTTAGAAACCCCGTTGATCTTAATAATTTTACAGGAAGATTTGATTTTCCTGGAGGTAATCTAGTCCCCCAGTTTAGTGGTCTGTATCGTGTGAGTATCGTAGAAAATTCTTTTTCTAGAGGTCAATTTACGCAGTCTTTAACACTAACAAGAATGGTAGGTCAAGATGTTGTAGATGACGGATCATCAGGTAAAACGTTAGCATCGAAAGTTGCTGATTCATTTAATCCTAATGACCCACGCACTTACGGAAATTCTGGAATTTAAGGTAAAATATGGCTGAAGAAACAAGAGTCGCCACAGGCAGTGAAGGTAATAATCCCGGTCCTTTTTTAGCAAAGGTGATTAGTCATCTTGATCCAAATTACAATGGTGCATTAGAAGTGCAGCTTTTTCATGAAGTAGGTAATGACCCTGCAAAAGAAGGACAATTACATATTGTAAAATATATGAGTCCTTTTGCAGGATCTACTAGTATCGACTTTGTCGGTGAAGATCAAAATTATAATAATACTCAAAAAAGTTACGGGTGGTGGGCTATTCCGCCCGATGTAGGGTCAACAGTCATAGTATTTTTTATTGAAGGCGATCCAAGAAAAGGTTACTGGATCGGGTGTGTTCAAGATGAGAACATGAATTTTATGGTTCCAGGAATAGCAGCCACTAGTTATCATGTGGATGGTATTGAAGAAAGAGTGCCTGTAGCCGAATATAATAAAAAGGCGATAGATGTCGGCAACAACGACAGTACAAAGAATAAAAAGGCTCAACACCCGTTTACAGATGTATTGCAGTCTCAGGGACTATTAAAAGATGATGTCAGAGGAATAACAACAAGTAGCGCCAGAAGAGAAACGCCTAGTTCGGTTTTTGGTATTTCAACCCCAGGTCCTATAGACAAGCGTTCTGGAGCAACAAAGGGAAAAGTTGGTAAGGCAGAACATTTAATATCGGGAGCGTTTGTAAGCAGACTGGGCGGAACAACACTGGTTTTAGATGACGGAGATGATAAATTTACCCGCAAAAAGCCAGCAAGTGAAGGGCCTCCTGAATATGCAAGCGTTGAACAAGATGAAACAGACGGCGACGTTACGATACCTCACAATGAACTAGTAAGAATTAGAACAAGGACTGGTCATCAAATTCTATTGCATAATTCCGAAGATCTTATCTATATAGGTAATGCTAAAGGCACAACTTGGATCGAACTTTCAAGTAACGGAAAGATAGACATTTTTGCAGAAGATAGTGTCAGCATACACACAAAAAATGATCTTAATATTTTAGCAGACAGAGATATAAATTTAGAAGCAGGCAGAAATATCAATATAAAAGCAAAAGAAGAAATACAAGTTGAGTCAGGAAAAGATTATAATTTGTTAATAGGTGGTAACGGAAAAATATTAGTTGGACAGAGTGGCGCTGAACCTGGATCTGGAAATTTAGAGATCAATGCTAAAGGTTATATTTACGAAACATCGGGCGGTGCTAATCATACAAAAGCTGGCGGAAATATTTTAGAAACTGCCCCAGCAATTCACATGAATGGTCCTTCAGCAACAGAAGCAGCAAAACCCAAAGTGCTTAAAACCCATAGTGTTCCAGATCAAGAGGGAGCTGAATTAGTACAAACAATTATGCGACGTGTGCCTATTAAGGAACCTTGGCCGCATCACGAAAATTTAGATCCAGAAAAATTTATTCCTAAACAAACAGATAGAGATATTGATGGAAGAAACGAGGAAAATTCTGAATCTATTTTAATAACACCGGATTTTTTCAATACATATACCACTATCACAGACACCTTTGCAAAAGTTAAAGGTTCTGAAGGTTAAATAATTTTATGTCAAATCAAAAACTATACGAACGAGTTGTTGTAAAAGGAAAAACCCCTTCACAAACACCGCCTTTACCTAGAACATATCGAGGATTCAGCACAATAAGTGCTGATAGCGAGAGTTATACTCTATACGATTTGGCACTTATAAAACAAGATATTATCAACCATTTTCATATTAGGCAGGGTGAACGTTTAAATAATCCAGAATTTGGGACCATTATATGGGACATGATATTTGAACCCCTCACTGAAGATATTAAAGATCTAATTCTTAAAAACGTTGAAGATATTATTAACTATGATCCCAGAGTCAGGGCAGATTTAATTACAGTAACATCTTATGAATCTGGAATTCAAATCGATTGTACATTAACCTATATGCCCTACAATATCAGCGAAAGTTTGCGTTTTAGATTCGATCAAGAAAACGGATTGCTTAATTAAATGCGCATATAATAATTTCCGCTAAATATTGATATAATAGGAAGCGGATATGTCATCAACTGATAGACAAAATAGATTACTAGTGGCTGAAGACTGGAAACGTATATACCAGAGCTTCAGAAATGCCGATTTTCAAAGTTACGACTTTGAAAACCTGCGTAGAGTAATGATAAATTACCTACGCGAAAATTACCCAGAAGACTTTAACGACTATATTGAATCGAGTGAATATCTCGCTTTGATAGATATGATAGCCTTTTTAGGTCAAAGTATTGCTTTTAGAGTAGACTTAAATGCGAGAGAAAACTTTTTAGAACTTGCTGAAAGAAGGGAAAGTGTACTTCGTCTAGCAAGAATGCTCAGTTACAACGCCAAAAGAAATAAAGCCGCAAATGGCCTGTTGAAGTTTCAAAGCGTCAGTACAACACAAACAGTCTTGGACAGTAACGGAAGAAATTTATCAGGGCAAGTCATTATATGGAATGATCCTGCTAACCCAAACTGGAACGAACAATTTATAAAAGTCATAAATGTTGCCATACCAGCATCTAGACAGTTTGGAACGCCTGACAATAAAGCCACAGTCTACGGTATTTCTACAGAACAATATAGGTTTCAAACGTACAGTACAGGTGTGCCGGTTTTCGGGTTTACAAAAACTGTTGACGGAAGAAATATGAATTTTGAGGTTGTCAGCACAGTAATAGACAACGAGACCGATATTGTTGAAGACCCACCACAGGCGGGAAAAAGCCTTTCTTTTCTTTATAGAGATGATGGTCGTGGTGCTGCATCACCGACATCCGGGTTTTTCCTTCATTTTAGACAAGGTAATTTAAACACAGGTACTTTTACGATTGATCAACCAAGTACTAACGAAACAGTTGATATTGATGCAAATAATATTAATGATTCTGATGTGTGGTTGTACAAACTAAATGCATCCGGTAGTGAAAGCGAGCTTTGGGCCAAAGTACCGAGTTTTGAAAGTAACAATATCATTTATAATAGTTTAAAGAAAAATATTAGAAACATATATGGTGTAGTAACACGTACTAGCGACAGAATAAGTTTGGCATTTAGTGATGGAACATTTGGTACACTACCTTTGGGAACTTTTAGAACCTACTATAGAGTTAGCAATGGTTTATCTTATACCATCAATCCTAAAGATATTAGAAACGTCAGCATTGATATCCCATACATCTCTAATCTAGGTCAGGCCGAAATACTAACTATCACGATGTCGTTACAAACGTCAGTGACAAACAGTAGCGCAACTGAGTCAAATGTAGATATAAAATTAAAAGCACCTTCAACGTACTACACTCAAAATAGAATGATTACTGGTGAGGATTATAATATTAGTCCGCTATCAGTAAGTCAAGATGTTATTAAAATAAAAGCAATTAATAGAACTAGTAGCGGGATCAGCAGATATTTTGATTTAGTTGACCCAACAGGAAAATATTCTAGTACTAACTTGTTTGGTGATGACGGGGTAATCTATAAAGAAGAATTTCAAGAAAGTTTCAGGTTTAGTTATCTTACTAGAACAGATATAGAGGGCGTTTTATATAATCAAGTTTTAGATGCAATCAAAGATGTAAATTTAAGGAATTTCTACTATAATAAATTTACTAAAATTGCTACCGAGAGCCTAAACATTGCTTGGTTTAACGTAACATCTGATACTAATCAATCAACGGGGTATGTTGGGGACGGTGTGGATTTTACACCTTATAGAACAGGTGAGTTTGCAGCCACCGATTTAAAATATTTTGAATCTGGGGCTCTTGTCAAGTTTGAGGCACCAGCAGGTCAATATTTTTTGACAAGTGAAAATAATAGACTAGTAACCGGAACAGCAAATATTATCGGAACAGCAACATCTATATGGACAAAAGTTGTCTCAGTTCAGGGCGACGGAACAGCTGATGGCACTGGCGTTTTATCCACGGGATTCGGGCCTGTTGAACTTAATAATACAATTCCAACGGGCGCAATAGTTTCTCAAATTATCCCAAAATGGAGGACTACCATCGACAGTAATGTAATCTCCAGCATGATAGAACTTATATTTGATGATAAACCATTCGGTCTTAGATACGATATTAATTCAAAAAGTTGGAAAATTATTTTTGAAGGCAATTTAAATCAAACAGATGCGTTTAGTTTGGGTAAGACAGGCGATAATACTAATGAAAAATTAGATAGTAGTTGGTTATTGCTGTTTACTACAGATACTGAATTTTATACAGTAACTACGAGAAAAATAAGATACATTTTTGAAAGCGATAAAGAAATTAGATTCTTCTTTGACTCTAATAATAAAATTTATGACAGTAGAAATAATACAGTAGTAAAAGATGTTTTAAAGGTGTTAAGTGTGAATAACAAACCCGATGAAACATCATCGTTCACTCAAGATCTTGATTGGGAAATCGAGAAAGAATTTGTCGGTCTTGATGGTTATGTTGATACAAAAAAAATTATCATTAAATTCACTGACAGCGATGAGGACGGTGTTGTAGATAATCCTGATATTTTCGAAAACATTGTTAATACAACAGTTAACACATTGACCAAATTTATTGTATTAGAAAAATACGAAATTACTAGTGGACAGCAAGATTATAGATATGTATCAAACGCCGATAATAAGGTTCTAATTTTATCAACTGAATTAGCTATAAATGATCTTTCTAGCTATAAAGATGGCCAATATTTTTATTTTGTAGATACTCAAGTAGTTAAACGATTAGATAAAATTAGGGCACAATTGATTTCTAATTTAGATTATAAAGTTTTTCCAGGTCGTAACAGAGTTAAGTTTCAATATATTCATAGTGCAGACTATGAAACAAGAATAGATCCTGGACAAACAAATATAATGGATTTGTTTGTTTTATCTAGAGAATATGATCTAGACTTTAGAAGATGGCTCAGTGGTAATTTAGAGGACGAGCCACTCCCACCAAGTTCGGATCAGTTAGCTTTATCATTATCGCCGACATTAAACAGTATTAAAGCAATGAGTGATGAGGTAATTTATCATTCAATAAGATATAAAATATTATTTGGAAATAAAGCAAGTTCAGACGTGAGAGCCAGTTTTAAACTTATTAAAAATCAAGAACAGCCAATCAGCGATAATGATATCAAGTCTAGAGTACTGGTTGCAATAAATGAATTTTTTGCACTTGAAAATTGGGAATTCGGTGATAGTTTTTATTTTAGTGAATTGGTTGCATATGTTATGAATAGAACCGCGCCTTACTTGGTCAATTTTGTCATAGTACCGAGACAATCAGGACTTAATTTTGGAAGTCTTTTTGAAATTAAAGCCGAAAGCGATCAAATTTTTATAAGTGGTGCTACAACCGATGATATAGAAATAATTAGTGGAATTACAGCCAGTACTCTACAATCACAAGGCGCAATTTCTGCTGAATCAACTGTAGTATCACAGCAAACTATTACAAGTAGAACAGGGAGTTATTAATGGCTGAAGAGCAAAACGAGTACGGTCTACCTGTCGACAAAGGCGGCAAAAGAAAATCTAATAAACTTTTGCCTAGGTATTTTAGGACAGAGCCAAATAAAAAATTCCTACAAGCCACAATTGATCAACTTACTCAGTCTGGTACAGTCAGAAGATTAAATGGATTCATTGGACGTCAAAATTCTAAAGCCGTAACAGCAAATGATGTATTCCTATCAGAACCAACTGTGGATAGACAGGTTTATCAACTTGACCCTGCGTTGGTGTCTAAAGATAATTTAGGAAACATAAATTATTTCAAAGATTATATTGATTACGTTAATACAGTAAATGTACTAGGCGGTATTAACTCAAACCATAAAAAATTAAACAGCCAAGAAATGTATAGCTGGGACCCACATATTAACTGGGATAAGTTTGTAAACTTTCAGCAGTACTATTGGATGCCTTATGGCCCACCATCAATAAAAGTTTTAGGTCAAGAGCAAACTATTATTAGCACTTACACAGTTCGCCTTTCAAATGAAGGCGACAATCAGGCATATGTGTTCACACCAAATGGATTAAGTAGAAACCCTGCAATAAAACTTTACAGAGGTCAGACATATCGATTTGACATTTTTGCTCCTGACGAACCGTTTAGTATTAAAACACAACGCCAAGCAGGGACACTGTTTAGATACATGACCAATGTGTCAGCATCTGCTGTAGAAAATGGTGTTATTGAATTTACTGTTCCTGAAGATGCGCCAGATGTATTGTATTACGTCAGTGAAAATAATGCTGATAATGGCGGTGTTTGGCAGATATTCGACATAGAAGAAAATACCTTTATTAATGTTGAAGATGACATTATAGGTAAAAAAACATATAGACTAAACAGCGGACTTGAACTTAGTAATGGTATGAAAATTGTTTTTTCTGGAAATGTAATTCCTGAAGAATATTCAATTGGCGCCTTTTATGTTGATGGCGTTGGCGATAAAATTACTCTGATATCTGAGAAGAATCTAGAAGTTTCTTCAAATTATTCTTCTTCTTTCGCTGTGTTGTTTGATGATGCTGGATTCGATTCCCAACCTTTTAGTGATGCGTCAGTGTTTGCTTTAGAAAAAGATTATATCACAATTAACAGAAATAACACTGATAAAAACCCTTGGAGCAGATATAATAGATGGTTCCATCAAGAAGTCATAATCAAGAGTTATGAAGAGTTAGGTCTTACACCGGTACTTGACCAGAATCAAAGAGCCAATAGACCTATCATTGAGTTTGAATCGAACTTAAAATTATATAACTTTGGTACATTTGCAAAGCAAGATGTAGATTTAGTTGATGTTTATACAAAAGATGCGTTTTCTATTATTGAAGGGTCTACCGGATTTAAAATTGACGGTATTGATCTTGCAAATGGACAAAGGATTTTATTTTTAGCTGATGAGGATCCGCTGGTAAAAAATAAAATTTTTAAGGTAAAGTTTTTAGAAACACGTCCGGGTGGAACATCTGTTAGGAGACAGATACATTTAGAACCAGTTGCAGATACTGACCCT
>Ga0315909_10009585_pt1 | contig 10450 bp, 6 predicted proteins | sample LakEriMetagenome_11_FD_203527 | JGI IMG/M metagenome (GOLD analysis project Ga0315909, IMG submission 203527) | Freshwater fungal communities from buoy surface, Lake Erie, Ohio, United States - Buoy 2 MA125 | ecosystem: Environmental > Aquatic > Freshwater > Lake | place: USA: Lake Erie, Ohio...
GCAAATTGCACCGCCCACCATCATCGTTACGTCTATTTACCCTGGTGCCTCTGCGCAAACTGTAGACGAAAGTGTGACCAGCCTGATCGAGCAGGAAATGAATGGCGCTGAAAACATGCTTTACATAGAATCGCAGAGCCAGTCCGACGGTCAGTCAACTGTCAACGTTACCTTCCGCAACGGCACCAATCCTGAGTTAGCTGCGGTGGATGTACAAAACCGTCTCAAACGTATTGAAGCGCGACTACCGCAAGCAGTGGTTCAGCAAGGTGTGACCATCACACGTGCACGTAGTAACTTGCTGATGTTCGTTAACCTAATTTCCACCACTGGCGAACAATCACCGGTTGCACTAGGTGATTATCTTGCGCGTAACGTCATCAATGAAATTAAACGTATTCCTGGTGTGGGAGTGGCGCAGTTATTCGGCACTGAGCGTGCCATGCGTATCTGGGTTGATCCAGACAAACTCTTAGGATACAAATTAACGCCGGCGGATGTAGTGACTGCAATACGCGCGCAAAACGCGCAATTCTCAGCCGGTATTTTGGGTGATCTTCCAGCACCCAGCTCGCAGCGTATTGCTACCTCGATTATCGTGACCGGACAATTAGCTACAACGGAAGAATTCGGTAACATCGTTCTGCGCGCAACACCCGGTGGAGCCACGGTTCGCATACGTGATGTTGGTCGCGTTGAAGTCGCTGGCCAGTCGTATGGATTTGCTGCCCGACTCAACGGTAAAGATATTGCTGCTGTCGGTGTTCAACTTACGCCTACGGCGAATGCATTAGAAACTGCCAAACTGGTACGAACAAAAATGGCAGAGTTAAAAAAATATTTTCCGCCCGGCGTCGATTATAAAATTCCTTACGATACGTCGCTATTTATTAAAATATCAATTGAAGAAGTCATCAAGACCTTGCTCGAAGCAGTGCTGCTGGTGTTTTTGGTCATGCTGGTCTTCCTGCAAAGTCTGCGTTATACATTGATCCCCGCTATCGTCGTTCCTGTTTCGCTCATGGGAACGTTTGCAACGATGGCTTTTTTCGGCTACTCAATTAATGTACTCACCATGTTTGGCATGGTGCTGGCGATTGGTATTTTGGTCGACGATGCCATTGTGGTAGTTGAAAACGTCGAACGCATTATGAGCGAAGAAGGTTTGTCGCCTCGTGATGCCACCATTAAAGCAATGACGCAAATTACTGGCGCCATAGTCGGCATTACCGCGGTGTTGATAGCAGTATTTGTACCGATGGCTTTTTTCACTGGATCTGTGGGCGCGATTTATCGACAGTTTTCTATGTCGATGGTGTCGGCCATGGTGTTCTCAGCCATCATGGCGCTGACTCTGACACCTGCTTTATGCGCTACCGTATTAAAGCCGATCGATCCCGCACAGCATGAACGCAAAGGATTTTTTGGTTTGTTTAACCGATTCTTTAAACATACTACTAATAGCTATCAAAGTGGCGTAGCAAAAATACTCAAAAAAACTGTACGCTACATGGTGCTGTATGGCGTGATTATCGCTGCTGTCATTTGGATGGCGGTGCGCATGCCTACCTCGTTTCTGCCGTCAGAAGATCAAGGTTATTTACTGGCTAATGTGCAATTACCCCCCGGCGCAAGCACAGGCCGCACATTGAGTGTGATGCAACAAGCCGAACAGTATTTTAGTAAGCAACCTGGCGTGGAGGCCGTCGTATCGGTGCTGGGTTATAGCTTCTCAGGTAATGGTCAAAATGGTGGTTTGCTGTTCGTGCCATTAAATGATTGGAAAGAACGCACGACTCCCGAATTAAGTTCACAAGGCATTGCTACCAAAGCCTTATCGCTTATGGGAACGATACGAGACGCCATAGTATTCACCGTTAATCCGCCAGCAATTCGTGAATTGGGTAATGCCACTGGATTCTCGTTGCGCTTGCAAGATCGTGCCGGACTAGGTCACGACGCTCTGCTGGCTGCGCGTAACCAACTACTGGGCATGCTCTCGAAAAGCACTGTCATCAAAGGGGCACGTCCAGAAGGTATGGAAGATTCGCCTCAGCTAAAGTTAGAGATAGATCGCGATAAGGCCAATGCCCTTGGTATTGAAATGTCTGTAATCAATGCCACTTTGTCAGGCACATTTGGCTCTATCTATGTCAATGATTTTCCCAACGTGGGCAGGCAGCAGCGCGTGATACTGCAGGCCACACCTGAAAAACGTTTACGTCCAGAAGATCTCGATAAGCTACACGTAAGAAATTCTCAGGGAGCGATGGTTCCGTTTTCTGCGTTTATGCGTAGTCAATGGGTCAACGGTGCTGTGCAGTTAATTCGTTTTAATGGCTACCCTGCGATGAAAATTCAGGGCGATGCTGCGCCTGGCGCTTCTTCCGGAGATGCCTTGGCAGAAGTTGAACGTTTGGTGGCGCAGCTACCTGCGGGCATAGGTTTTGAATGGGCTGGACAATCATTCGAAGAGAAAGCAGCGGGCTCGACTGCAACAGCTCTGTTTGTACTTTCTCTGCTTGCTGTCTTTTTAGTACTTGCAGCGCTGTATGAAAGTACGTCTATTCCCGTAGCCGTGCTGCTCGTTGTCCCGTTAGGCGTATTGGGTGCGGTGTCCTTTACGATTTTCCGTGAGATGCCCAATGACGTGTATTTCAAAGTGGGTCTGATCGCTATTATCGGTTTGTCGGCTAAAAATGCGATTTTAATTATTGAGTTTGCCAAGGATTTGCAAGCCGGCGGTATGGACTTGATTGAAGCAACACTTACCGCGGTCAAACTGCGTTTTCGTCCCATTATCATGACGTCACTTGCGTTCATCCTTGGCGTACTGCCATTGGTGGTTGCTACCGGTGCTGGCTCCGCCAGTCAACGAGCGATTGGTACGGGCGTCATGGGTGGCATGATTACAGCAACTGTACTTGCCGTGTTTTTTGTACCAGTATTTTTTGTGGTGATTCGACGAATCTTCAAAGGTAGCGAACGCCAGCGTAAACTGTACGCAGCTAACTTGCATCAAAACGAGGGATAACAATGACAAAAAAACTCACTCTTCCAATAGTTGTCGTCGCCGGAGTAATGTTACTTTCTGGCTGCCAGATCATGCCCACGTTTTTTAATCCGACAGCTCCAGTTCCGGGAACATATCCATCGAGTGATGCTGCCTCATCAAAGGCAGTTGCTGATATTGGCTGGAATGATTATTTCCAAAATCCAGAGTTACGCGAAGCTATCAGTACTGCATTAAACAACAACCGCGATCTTAAAACTGCAGTTTTGCAGATTGAGGAAGCACGCGCGCTGTATGGCATACAGCGTGCAGATCAGCTTCCCACCATTAATGCAACCAGTGGTCTGGGTACATCGCGCCAACTTCTGGCCGGTACCATGCGTGAAACTACTGCCTACCAAGTAGGCGTTGGATTAGCCGCATTTGAACTTGATTTTTTTGGGCGCATAAAAAATCTTTCTGCAGCAGCTCTGTCCCAATATCTGGCAACAGAAGAAGCACGCAGAGCAGTACATATTTCATTAGTTGGTGAAGTTGCCAAGGCCTGGTTGATAGAGCGTGCCCTGGCGGAGCAAATGACGCTAGCCCAACGCACTCTGAAAGGCCGCGAGGCATCGCGTGATCTGGTAAAAAAACGCCTGGATGCAGGCATCACCAATGCCATGGAATTCCAGCAAAGTGAATCACTGGTCTATTCTGCTCAGGTAGTACTTTTAGGTTTGCGTCGCCAGCATGCGTTAGCCGTCAATGCGCTCACACTACTTACTGGTACAAGCATAAAACTTCCTACGCAAACAGCTACACTGTCTACACAAGTTATCACTGCGGATATCAGTGCCGGGCTACCTTCTGAATTACTGGAACGTCGTCCAGACATCCGTGCTGCAGAGCAGCGCTTGCGAGCTACTCAGGCAAATATTGCTGCTGCACGTGCTGCTTTTTTTCCTCGCATATCACTAACCTCAGGTTTTGGCTTGGCGAGCAATGATCTCGGTGGCTTGTTTGATGGTGGTGCTCGTACATGGATTTTCTCTCCACAACTAACTTTACCAATTTTTGATAATGGCCGTAATAAAGCGGCTATGAGTCTGGCAGAGGTTCGCAGTAACTTAGCGATTACCAGCTATGAAAAAACTATCCAGGTCGCCTTCCGAGAAGTATCGGACGCCTTATCCGCCAGAGCAACGCTGGCTGAAGAGATTACAGCGCAAGAAGCCTTTAGAAATGCGCAAGCAGCTCGCTTGACTCTGGCCAAGGCTCGATACGAGAATGGTATTTCAAATTATCTGGATGTACTCGATGCTGAGCGTGAGCTATTCAATGCTGAGCAAGCGTTGGTACAGTCGCAGTTACTACGTTTAACCAATGCAGTTGATCTGTATCGATCGCTGGGCGGCGGTCTCACTGAGCCAGAAAAATAAATAATAGCGTTCCATAGCCTAAAAAAAAATGCCTATCAACTGATAGGCATTTTTTACATGAGCTTAGCGTAGAAGAGGTGACACTAATTCTAGTGTTCTCGCAGTGGCACCTTGGTGCTGGAGACAAAACTTTGTCGCTACGCTAGAAATAGTTTGGTATTGCAGTTGGTTAGTATTGAGCTCAGTAAGACACGAAAAAACATGATTTGCATCAGTCACGCGGGTTGCTGCTCCAGCAGTAATTGCATCGTTTGTCACCTGCGTGAAATTATAGGTATGTATACCAACTAATACGGGTTTGCCGCAGGACAGTGCCTCAATTAAATTTTGTCCTCCTAACGGCAACAAGCTCCCGCCTATAAAAGCCAGATCACAAGCTGCATAGTAAGCGAACATTTCTCCCATAGAATCTCCAAGCAGCACCTGAGTTTTTTCAGGTAGGAGGCTCGTGCCCAATTGCGAGCGCCGCTGCCAACGCAAACCACGCTCGGTGAGTAGTCGCTCAACATCCTCAAAGCGTTGGGGATGACGTGGAACTATGACCACCAATACGCGAGGATCGAGCGTGGCTGACATATACGCATCGAGCAATAATTCTTCCTCTCCTGCACGCGTACTAGCGCACAAAAGAACGGACCGATCGCCTATCTGCTTACGCCACTGCGCGCCCAACCGCAGCATAGCTTCAGGAGGCGTGATGTCAAATTTCAGACTGCCAGCAACGGTACTATTTAGTGCGCCTAATGTGCGCAGCCGATTTGCATCGGTCACTGTTTGAGCAATGACTAACTTTATCTTACCTAGTGCCCCGCCCAGCAAGCCATCAAACCACTTTGCGCGCTTAAGCGATCGTTCAGATAAACGAGCATTGATCAGCGCAACGGGTATACCCGCGCTATGGCATGAATCTATTAATGATGGCCAGATTTCAGTTTCCATCAAGAGACAAATTGTAGGATTAATTTTAGAAATAAAACGCTGCGTAAAAGTCAGCGTGTCGTAGGGTATGTACGATTGAATAACGCGCGGCTGATGACGAAATAAATCTGCGCCTGTTGCACGGCCAGTCGGCGTCATGTGCGTTAGTAGTAGGTGATGCTGTGGATATTTTTTTAATAATGCATGTATCAAAGGTTCAGCGGCACGGGTCTCGCCGACAGAAACGGCATGCAACCAGATTAAGGCCGACGGAAACTCGTTGGAGTTTAGACTCAGACGCTCACTAATATGCTGCCGATAACCCGCTTCTTTACGACCGCGCCACCATAATCTCAATAGCACTAAAGGTAGCGTCAGCCACCACAGTAACGAATACGCACGCAGGGATAACGTTGTCATTACGCCTGGAACGGCAGGACAGCATCGGGCTTAACTGTGTGTATCGCCTGAGCCAATGCTTGCTGTATTCGTTTGAGTGCTGTTTCATTTTCAGCTTCAAAACGCAACACGAGTACCGGAGTAGTGTTGGACGCGCGCACCAAACCAAAACCATCGCTGTATTCAACTCGCACACCATCGATGGTTAGAACTTGTTCTGAACCAGGCCAGCTGATTTCTTTTTGCAAGCGCATTACCAAAAGATGATTTTCTCCTTCTGCGCACTCGATCTGTAATTCAGGGGTTGAAATCGATTGAGGCAATGCATTGAGTGTTGCATTCGGATCTGACAATTTACTTAAAATTTCTAATAGCCGTGCACCTGCATATAAACCATCATCAAATCCATACCAGCGATCTTTAAAAAATACATGACCACTCATCTCGCCACCTAAAGGCGCCTGTGTTTCTTTCATACGCGCTTTAACTAACGAGTGCCCTGTCTTACCCATTAATGGTTGACCGCCTGCTGCTTTAACGACTGCCGCTACATGCCGGCTGCATTTGACGTCATATAAAATTGGCGCGCCTGGATTGCGAGACAACACATCTTCTGCAAATAGCATCAGTTGACGATCCGGGAAAATAATTTGACCGTCTTTAGTAACGACGCCCAAACGATCACCATCACCATCGAAAGCTAAACCTAGCTCGGCATCGCTGGTAGCTAATGTATGAATTAAATCTTGCAGATTTTCTGGATGAGCAGGATCAGGATGATGATTAGGGAAATTACCGTCGACTTCACAAAATAATTCTATGACTTCACAGCCCATACTACGATACAGATCGCCAGCGACCGCACCTGCAACACCGTTTCCGCAATCTACCGCTATCTTCATAGGCCGTGAAATTTTTATATCACCAATGATTCGAGCTAAATATGCATCGCGAATATCATGCTGGTGATAGTTACCAGTACCCTTGAAAAACCGATGTGTAAGTATGCGTTGATACAGCTCTTGTATGGTCTCGCCATAAATTGCATCACCGGCAAGCACCATTTTGAAACCGTTGTAATCAGGTGGATTATGGCTGCCTGTCACCATAATGCCGCTGGCAGCTCCCACTGTATGAGTCGCAAAATACAGCATAGGCGTAGCAACCATGCCCACGTCAATCACGTTTACTCCTGTGGACTGCAAACCTTCAGCAAGTGCAGCAGCTAGCGATGGTCCGGATAAACGACCATCACGACCTATAACTACGGTTGTTTCATTTTTTTCTAAAGCTGCACTGCCAAAAGACTGACCGATTTGACGAGCAATGTCGGTATCCAGCGTTTTGTCTAATACACCGCGTATGTCGTAAGCTTTGAAAATACCTGGGGTCAGGCTTGCCTTGCTGTTTGCCATGTCAGTTCGCTTTCAGTAGATGGGGCGCTTCGTCGGGAATTCGCTGCAAACATGACTCGAGTGCCTCTTCCCATGAAGGTAACTTCTCAAAAGTTTGCTGAAATTTATCCGTACTCATGACTGAATTTTTTGGCCGTACCGCTGGCGTTGGATAGTCTGCGGTTGTTATAGGATGTAGTTGTGGTTTTTGTTGTATCAAAGAGTGCGCAAAGATTTTTTTTGCAAATCCATACCAACTTGTTTGACCACCTGAACACAGATGATAAACGCCCGTCAAATGATCTGCCTTAGTGAGATCCGGAAATTTATGAATGATGCTTGCCGTTGCTTGAGCAATGGTCACACTCCAGGTAGGAGCACCTATCTGATCATTGACTATAGAAAGCTCGGGTCGACTCTGTGCAAGACGCAGCATAGTCAGTAAAAAATTTTTTCCGTGTAATCCATACACCCAGCTTGTGCGCAAAATCACATAAGGAACACCGACTGCTGCAATTGCTATTTCACCTGCAAGCTTGCTGCGGCCATAAGCAGACAATGGAACCAGTGCATCCGTTTCTAACCAAGGACCTGACTTGCCACCGTCATACACATAATCTGTTGAGTAATGAATGATTCCAGCACCGAGACGTTTAGCTTCTTCAGCGAGTACACCCGCTGCCTCTGCATTAATGCGATAAGCCATCGCTTCATCGGACTCCGCCTGATCAACGGCAGTGTAGGCAGCGGCATTTACAATCAGATTGGGACGAATAGTACGAACAACTTCACGAATAGCATCCATATTGGATAAATCCAACTGTGTACGATCTAAGGCGACGATCTCACCCAAACCTGCCAGGGATTGTTGTAGTGCGCCACCTACTTGACCGTTACGGCCAGTGAGTAGAATTTTCATGCAAACACGTCGGCATTTGCCAGTGGGACGCCTGCCTTATCTTTGACCGACAGTAATGGCTCTTGTTGCAAAGGCCACTCTATGCCCAGTACGGGATCATTCCAAAGCAAAGAGCGCTCGAACTGAGGCGCATAGTAATCGGTCGTTTTATACAAAAATTCTGCACTGTCACTTGTGACTAAAAACCCATGAGCAAATCCAGGGGGTATCCACAGCTGACGATAGCTCTCTGCTGACAAAACAATTGAAACCGATTGTCCAAACGTCGGGGAACTACGGCGCAAATCCACGCATACATCAAATACTTCACCCGAGGTCACACGCACCAGTTTTCCTTGAGTCTGCTGTAATTGATAATGCAAACCACGCAGCACTCCACGTGCTGAACGCGAGTGATTATCTTGCACAAACACGGGGGCTAAGCCTGTTAGCTCTTGAAACTGATGCTGGTTGTAACTCTCGTAAAAAAAACCGCGCGTATCACCAAACACTTTAGGTTCGATAATCATCACGTCAGGTATTGCCGTCTTAATTACGTTCATACGATCAGTACACCTTTTCTTTCAGCATGCGTAGTAAATACTGACCATAGGTATTTTTTTTCAGTGGCTCGGCTAATTTTTCAACTTGAGCCGCAGTGATATAGCCTTTGCGATAAGCCACTTCTTCAGGGCAAGCAACTTTCAAACCCTGACGCTTTTCAAGGGTAGCAATAAATTGCGCCGCTTCCAAAAGTGATTCATGTGTACCTGTATCCAGCCAAGCCATACCACGCCCCATTAACTCGACTTGTAGTTGTTGTTGCTCTAAATAGACTCGATTGACATCGGTAATTTCCAGCTCTCCGCGCGGAGAAGGTTTAATATCTTCTGCAATATCGCATACTTGTTGATCATAAAAATAAAGGCCAGTGACAGCGTAGTTAGACTGCGGTTTCGCAGGTTTTTCTTCTATGCTGACGGCGCGTCTATTTTCATCAAAACCCACCACGCCATAGCGCTCTGGATCATCGACATGATATGCAAACACTGTCGCACCTTCTGGCCTGGTATTTGCCGCACGCAAGCGCGTGTCCAGATCATGACCATAAAAAAGATTATCCCCAAGGATAAGTGCGGAAGGATGATTACCAACAAATTCTCGCCCAATGATAAAGGCTTGTGCTAAGCCATCAGGCGATGGTTGTATTGCATACTGAATGTTGATACCCCACTGACTACCATCGCCCAATAAATCATCAAAACGCGGAGTATCCTGTGGTGTAGAAATGAGCAATATGTCGCGTATGCCGGCCAACATGAGTGTCGTCAGCGGATAATAAATCATGGGCTTGTCGTACACTGGCATGAGCTGTTTAGAGACAGCCTTGGTAACCGGATATAAACGCGTACCCGATCCACCAGCCAAAATAATACCGCGACGACGTATAGTTGTTTCAGTACTCACGCAGCACCTCCGGTACGTTGGCTGTAATTACGATCTATCCATTTCAGATAATCGCCCGATTGCACCTTGCGTACCCAATCCTGATTTGCCAGATACCATTGCACTGTTTTGCGCATACCTGTCTCAAAAGTTTCTGCTGGACGCCAGCCTAATTCACGCTCAGTTTTACGCGCATCAATCGCGTATCGACGATCGTGTCCGGGCCTATCGGTCACATACGTGATTTGTTCACGGTAGGATTTTTTTGCAGGTGATAACTCATCTAATAAATCGCATAAGGTGTGCACCACATCGATATTCGCTTTTTCATTCCAACCGCCTACATTGTAGGTTTCACCTGGCTGTCCATCAGTAAGTATGCGACGTATTGCGCTGCAATGGTCTCCTACATAGAGCCAATCCCGCACTTGCTGACCATCGCCATAGATAGGTAACGGTTTGCCTGCTAATGCATTAGCGATAATTAATGGCACCAGCTTTTCAGGAAACTGCAAAGGGCCATAATTATTCGAGCAATTACTAGTTAAGACGGCTAAACCATAGGTATGATGCCAAGCACGAACTAAATGATCCGATGCCGCTTTCGATGCGGAGTACGGACTATTCGGAGAGTAAGGTGTGGTTTCAGAAAAGGGGTCATCCCCTGGATTGAGTGTTCCAAATACTTCGTCTGTGGACACATGAAGAAAGCGAAAAGCTGCACGCTCCGTATCAGACAAACCCGCGCAATGCGCGCGCGCAGCTTCTAATAAACTAAACGTACCATCCACATTCGTTTTGATGAATTCGCCAGGACCGTGAATAGAACGATCAACATGACTCTCAGCCGCAAAATGCACTATCGCGCGCGGCTTGTGTTGGGCCATGAGTTGATTGATTAAATCACGGTCGCAGATATCACCCTTAACAAAGTGATGACGATTATCACCTTCCAAGGATG